>ENA-ORTS01000327-ORTS01000327.1-human-gut-metagenome-genome-assembly--contig:-NODE-327-length-40346-cov-4.300613_pt1 | contig 40346 bp, 41 predicted proteins | sample MGYA00241911_ERZ509186 | MGnify/ENA primary metagenome ERZ509186 (study PRJEB26280, sample SAMEA2338852) | human gut metagenome | biome: human gut; feature: human-associated habitat; material: faeces...
TAATAAATATATTAAAAAATTTGAAATAAATAACTGTAGAATAAGCAGTACATATGAAGAGCATGACGATGATAACAATAGTATTTTTGTGTTAACCCAAGAAAAGGCTATCAGTATATTTTCTGAAAAGAATAATAAATTTAAAAACGATACTATCTTAGTTATTGATGAGATTCAGAATATTGAAAGAATAACTAGTGATACAGATGAACGCTCCAAAGTCTTATATGATACCCTTAATGAATTAAGCTATAAGAAAAATATAAAGCAAATTATTTTATCAGGACCTAGAATTAATAATATTGACCAAACTGCATTTGCCGTTTTCGGACAAAAAGCTAAAAATATTTCATCTAATGATAGTCCTGTTTTGAACTTGACGTATAGTATTTTTAAACATGATAACAACAATTATAAACTGAAGCAATACTGTAGCTTACGCAATAATCCTTTTGTTATTGATATTGTTAACAAGAGCAATATATATGGATATGGGCAAAAGCAATATACTGATAAATTTTTAAATTATCTTCAATCTATTCTTAGAAATTTATCTAATGATCAAAATATAATCTTTGCCCCGACAGCTCCAACTGCAAGAAAAATTGCTTGTTCAATAAATATATCAAACAAAGTAAATAAAAGAGTGGAGGAGCTAATAGCTTATTACAAAGAAACGGTTAATGATAATTATTCATTGTGTAAAGCCTTAGAAAAAGGAATTACTTATCATCATGGACGCTTACCGCATCATGTTCGAAGAACCGTAGAAAAAGCAATGCAAAAGAACTGGATCAAAGATATTGTATGCACGACCACTCTACTACAAGGAATTAATTTGCCGGCAAAGAATATCATTATCAGAAATCCTAATCTATATATAAAAAAAGAAAAAGATAAAACTGTTGAATTAACCAATTATGAAATGGCAAATCTTAGAGGCAGAGCAGGAAGGTTATTAAAAGATTTTATTGGTCGAACTTTTGTATTAGACGAATCTTCTTTTATTGTTACTGATGGTTATGAGGAAACTAATCTATTCAATAATGCTACAAAAGATTTACCGAAAGATTATGGTGAAAGATACGAAAAATATAAAAATGATCTAGTGGATTCCCTATTAAATGAAGATCTAGAAAACGAAGAAAAGAAAAATGAAAATCACTATAAAGATTTGAAAATATATATTCGCCAAAATATATTGAAAAATGGTGAAAAGGCAAAGCGAAAAATGGAAAAGGTTGGAATAAATCTGACCAAAGAACAAATAGCCGCAATAAAATTAAAATTAGATAAACTGACAATACCCAAAGAACTATGTTATAAAAACAGATATTGGGATCCTTTTGTATTAGAATTTATATATAAAAATTATAAAGAAAATGTACCTGTTCATCCATCAGAAAGAGGAGCTATTACAAAATTTGATAATATGCTCAAATTTTTAAGAGATAATGCAAGGACTAGATCTATGTATAATAAGTATATCCCTGAAAAATATAGAAAAGGTATTGCTAGAGGTGTTCTAAAGGATTTGTGTATTCATTGGGCGAGAGAAACCCCTCTGTCCGATATATTAAACAAAGCGATAAGAAATAAGGACAATCCTGAGGATATTATTGAAGATACTATAGATTTACTACAAAATACAGTATCATATAATGTTCCTTTGCTATTAAAACCAATTATTGATATAAAAAATTCGAATAGTAGTTTTTTAACATGTATGCAAGCTGGTGCCTATAATGATATTGCTAAAACACTTATAGAAATGGGCGTACCAAGAGAATGTGCAATACATCTAAATAAGACTTTATTCAATGGGGTAAAAATAGAAAAGAATAATGCTAAAGAGAATATACGAAATATACTAAAAAAACAAATCGATACATTACCTTATTGGATAAAAGTTCAATTGGATTTTTTAATTTAAAAAATAGTGTTGTTAAACGATTCACATCCATTCAAACGATTAATTTATTCTACTTATTTTCCCCTTGTTCATCTTCGAGAGTTTTGAGAAGGTGGTTGCAATGTTTACATTTTCGCCAGATCTCATAATGGCGCACAATAACTGGTATTTTGACATCTTCTACGCGCAGGACATTGCCGTTGTTGTCTTTTATTTCTTCTTGTTTTGTAATGGTTTCAATATCAGTACCGAGCAACTCTCTTTTTTCTTCCCGTAAAGCCCACCATTTTTTGCATTTTGGGCAGCGATAGCGCCAGACAAAGCGGAGAGCTTTTAACATCAGATAGAGAGCTATCGTGGTAAAAATAACAATAGCCAGAAACGATTCTGAATTTTCCGGTGCTTCTGCATTTTTCGCCAAAGCCGACACAGGGCTTATAATTAAAGTAAGTAATAATAATCTTCCAAACATTATGGCTTTTCCTTTAAACTAAATATCAAATTCTGTGCAAATATGGTAGTGATCAGAATACTGGAATCGTTTTTCCGAGGAATCAATTTGAGCCGTTACAATCTTTTTAATCAATTCCTTGTTCGCGAGCATCCAGTCTATCTGCTTACTTCCATCTTTGAAAGTTGCTTGATATGTTCCATTTGGAAAATTTCCTAAACAATCAAAAACACCTAAATCACAAATTCTCTCAAAAAAGTTAGAATAGCGTTTTGTCGTCTGATCATCAAATTCGGGGCCAATATTCCAATCTCCGGCAATGATTACATTTTTCAAATCAAAGTTCTTTGCCAATAACGGCGTTGATAAAACCGGAAACAAATCAGATATTGAGCGGTGCAGATTATGAATATAATTATTATTTGAGCCATAGCGGATGGCCTTGCCATACATCGAAACAAAAGCAGTGTTGTAAAGCTTGCTTTTGGCAATAACGATTGTTCCCGGATATGAGGTATTAACCTCTAACTGAATAGGCTCAATCATCGTTTTGGAAAATATCGCAGTTCCCCACTTCTTTGTATCGTTTTGATTTTTTATATCATTTCCCTCTTTACCGCCCCAATGGGAACCTTCCGGTCTATTTTTTGGAATACTCTTAAAAATGCAATATTGATAAATATCATTAAATTTACAGACAACACCTTCCTCAACACCTTCAGGTATATACATTTCTTGAGCCAGCACAATATCAGCTTTGTCTTCAATATACTTCAAGGCGCTGTCTACAATATCTTGGTTATTGATGCTTGGGGATGTGATAGAAGCATAACCTAAATTCCACGTAATAACTTTCATACAAGACCTTTCCTACCATTGTTTAGATAAAGGAACGATAACTTACATATTGCACATAGTCAATATAATAATATTTTGATTACGCAATAGTTTATGACATATCTTTATTGTACCATCCCAATATATTTTAAAGGGGGATGCCATGCTTAATGAACAAGAATTTCTAAAATTAATTGGTGATTCTATCCGTAAGCTACGCACAAATAAGCGAATATCAAGCGAAAAGTTAGCGGAACTCAGTGAAATGGACTATTCGTCCGTTAATTTAATCGAAAATCAAAAACAAAATCCCCGTTCTTATTCATTGTATAAACTTCTTCTTGCATTAGATATTGATATCACTAGCCCGTTAAAGGGAACCTCGGCAGAGCATGAAGATGTAAAAACAGAAATCATTAAAAAACTTGATTTGATGCCAATATCACACCTACATGCCCTGTTGAGGTTTATAGAAGAATTTGAAATCAAAACTAAATAATTACTTTTTCCTCCACAATGAAGGATCCGATCTAGCCGCAACATCATTACATACACAGCCATATGGTGTTGTCGTTCTGCCGCCAGAGAGATTTAACATTCGATTCTCCTCAAACATACGCTCCGGACTATAAAAAGAAAGACCCTTTCTTACCGCAACCGTATTACAATTATAAAGCTGATGTCTATATCCATCCGATATATAATTAATAGCTTGGCTCAAAGCATCGCACTGATCTTTGAAAAAAGAACGAGGAAACGTTAAAAACTCATCTTCAAAATCCTTAAACCAAGACGCGGCTTGTTGAGGAAATAGCAGAATTCCTTGTTCTGTTTTCAGTGTAACAATGTTGAAACGCTGCTCTTTAGTCCCTTTGCAAGGAATAGAATGAAGATTTTTAATTTCACCAATCAGGGCTTGCTTTAATGAAATCCCAGAAGAAGCATCCTCAATCAATGTTATTGTTGGATTTGGCGTAAGATTTTCATATTTACTTGTCATCTCCTTAACTTTTTTCACCAGATCAGGAAAATCAAGTCTACCGCGAAACACCTCCAACAAATAATATTTTTGATCTCTGCCAATTCCTAGTACCACACAAGCAGAATAAGCGTTTCTTTCTAAGGTTTTTGTCGCCGTATCCCATGATAGAATAATTGCATCAAAATAAGGTTGCTGCTGATAATATTGCATCCACTCTTTTTTTATCATACCGCCGCCGATAGGCATTGGATTCTGTTGGTATTGCGCGGAAAACACAAAAGAACTCATAGAATTGAGATAGCTGTTCACAACTTTTTCGCTTTCACGCTCCGGATGCAGTAATTCGCCTTTTTTTCGCTCATATATCGTTATTTTTCCTGTAATAGGATTTATCAGTTGCCATTTTTCATCCTTTTCCGCTATTAACGGCAAGATGATAGACTTAAAGTCAGGATCATTCTCAAGCAGAAAACCAGATAAATCATGCACATGCAAACGCTGCATGACCACAAGTATTTTCCCGGTATTTTTATCATTAAGTCTGGAATTGATGGTATTTCCATAGAGTTCATTAACTTTTTCTCTCTGTATATCAGAAAAGGCATCGACCGGTTTTAATGGATCATCTATAATAATCCAATCCGCACCTCGACCTGTTACAGCCCCTGAAATTGTTGTTGCAAACCGTCCACCATGTTTGGTTGTCTCAAAATCCATAACAGATCTTTTATCTGCCCGGATTCTCGTTTGAGGAAAAAGCTCTTTATACCAGTCTGCCTCCATAACAGTCTTACAATCCGCCGCTAATTTAGAAGCCAGTTCCTCGCCATAACTGATGCACATAATTTTAGCTGACGGATTATGTCCTAAAACGAATGCGGGCAAAGCTATAGAACAAATGACAGATTTTAAATATCTTGGAGGAAGGTTGATTATCAGTTTCTGATTCTCCCCCTCGCTCATACTTTGGATTTGATTGCATAATAAGTCTATATATGCCCCATGTATAAATGTTTCCGATGGATTTAATTCATAAAAACATCTCTGTACAAAGAGTGAAAAACTTTTGCGTAATATCGCATTTTTAACCTGCTTTTTATCAGTCATTTTTGTTCTCCTGTTTATTTTGTTCTAAAAATTGTTGTAAAATTTCCTCATCTTTTAGAGACAATTTGCTTGTTTCTAAGTATTTCTCTTCTTTCATGTCTAATTGCATCAAATAAGGAAACAACGCCGCGATTGCTTTAATATCACCTTTTACCGCGCTGTTTACCAATTGCATCAGCATTGCCTGTTTCTTGGTAATACTGATGGTTTTACCCTCTTGCTGAACTTTGATTTTCTGCTCCAAAACCGCGTCCAAAAGCTTAAGCGTATTTTTGCTTCCTTTAGGACGCCCAACGGGATTACCCGATTGGCCTTTTTTAAAGCGTGATTGTTCAGGCGGTTTTTTATATCCAACATCACTCATCAACATTCTCCTTCAGCTTATGCTGCAACAATTCATCATAACTTGCGCCGGTTTTCTCATGAACAGCCCAGCAGCCAGTCAATTCATGGTATCTGCGGATAATGGTATCAACATAAAGAGGTTCATACTCTATACCATAACAAAGTCTGCCTGCTTTTTCCGCCGCAATAAGGGTGGAACCGCTTCCTAAAAAAGCATCCAATACGATACCACCGCGTTTTGAAGCGTCTAAAATAGCATCCCGTATTAATTCAACGGGCTTTACAGTAGGATGAAGCCTAAGATTTTCCTGATTTGAACCAAAACTGTTCACGCCGGCATAATTCCAAACATTTGTTCGATATCTTCCATGTTTGCCAAGCTCAACGTTATTAATATGAGAACCTTTACCATTTTGGAAAACAAAGATTAACTCATGTTGCGAACGATAAAAACTGCCCATTCCTCCGTTTGTTTTGCTCCACACGACCAAATTTAAAAATTTTTGATAAACAGTCTTAGAGGATAAAAGTAATTCAAAGGCATGTTTCCAATCCATACAGATATAATGAATCGAATCTGAAACAGAGAAATCCGCAATATTTTGCATTGCCGTGGTTAAAAACGAAATAAATTCATTTTGACTCATCTCTCCTGAAGCAAAAGCAAACTCTTTATGTTTTATCTTGCCTGTTCCAACAATATTGCTGATTTTGACATTATACGGCGGATCGCAAAAGACCATGTCTGCTTTTAAATCATGAAACAGAGTTTGAAAGGTTTCTTTTTCTAATGTATTGCCGCAAATAATCCGATGCTTGCCTAGAATCCATAAATCACCTTTCTGGGTCAAAATTTCATTTTCTGGAACATAAGGAACTAGATTGAGTTTAGGATCCATTTGTGAATTAGGCTTAGTCTCATCCAGAAGGACATCAATCTCCTTAAAATCAAAACCGGTAATATCCAGATCAAGCTCGCTCTCTAAATTCATAGACAGCTTTTCAATTTCAGAAAATTCAAGCTTTAACAAATCAACATCCCATTGGCCATTCTCTGTCAATTTATTATCAGCGATACGATATGCCCGTTTTTCAACTTCATTGAGATGAGAAAGACAAATCACCGGCACAGATTCAAGCTTCAAAAGCTTAGCCGCAGCCAATCGGCCATGCCCGGCAATGATTTCTGAATTTTCATCAATCAATATTGGATTATTAAAACCAAATCGCGAAATAGAGTTCGCAATCTGTTGTATTTGTTTATCTTTATGCTGTTTAGGGTTATGTTTATAATTGTGTATACATTTAATGTCTATATACTCGACATATAATTTTTTATTCATTTTTGAGTCTCCAAATATTAATTTGAGCCTCCTTTTTAAAAAAAGGGGGTAATAATGTAATATAGAAACGAAGCCCTCTATACGGCAAAATGAGAGGCTATTTTAAAACTTTTTTTATAAAAGATGAAAAATCAATTTGTTAGATAACGAAAAAAATATAAAAGGCGGTGACAATTATAGATTTGTCGGACTAAGGTATACAATAAGTGATGCCTTCATAGAATTTTTTGGAACTGACAACAACTACAGGCGGCTATTTTCTATAATTTCAACACCGTGATTATATACATCTTTTCAAGGAATTTGACCTCTAATTATGTTTTAACTCGTCTACCCAGTACAATATGCTAAATTTTTCAACATCTCATAGTACTTGACTTCCTTTGATATGTAAGCGTTACTTGGCTTATAAAGTATGTAAAAACAAGGAATTGACTGATGAAAAAGAAGATTTATCTACCGAGAAGCGCGGAAGAACTTAAAAATATGAGCCACAAAAGACAGGCTGAACTCTGGGCGCGGTATCATAACAGTTCCTATGAACGGCAGTTTCGAGCATTATGGTATTATATTGCCTGCGAGAATGTTAATCTGAAAATTGAACGAAAGCACCTGACTAAATTGGAAAAATGTGCAGAAAACCCAGATGAATGTATGGTTAAGGTTTATAAAACCAAATACAACCTGTATCCCGGTACCGAAATTATTAAGACCTATCGCGGTCGGCAGTATAAGGTTACCATCGCGGAAGTTAATGATTTTATCTACAACGGACAGCATTATAAAACCTTATCGGCAATTGCCAAAGAAATCTGCGGCATAAAGGTCTCCGGCTATGACTTCTTCGGATTAAATAACAAACGAACATTAAAGGAGGCAACTCATGGCTAGAGTAAACTGCGCGATCTATGTCCGTAAATCCACCGAAAAAGGCTTGGAACTTGAATTTAACTCTCTGCATAATCAGGAAGATGCCTGCCGGAGCTATATATTATCACAAGCCTTTAACAATTGGGAATATTTCAAAACCTATACCGATGGCGGCATCTCCGGCGGCACCATGGAACGCCCGGCTCTAAAACAGATGCTTGAGGACATCCGCCGAGGATTAATTCAAACGGTAGTAGTTTACAAGGTTGACCGTCTATCACGCTCTATCATGGACTTCCATAATATGATGAAAGAATTTGATAAATACGGCTGCAACTTTGTTTCAATTACCCAAGCCTTTGATACATCAACCTCTATGGGGAAGCTGACCTTAAACATGCTGCTGTCATTCGCTCAATTCGAGCGAGAAGTATCCTCCGAGCGTGTCCGTGATAAAATCCGCGCCAGTAAGGCTAAAGGTCTATGGACAGGCGGCGTTCCTAAACTTGGCTATGATATTAAAGATAAAAAGTTGGTTATCAATCCGGTTGAAGCCGAACAGATACGCAGCATTTTTGAAAGCTACTTGCAATGCGGTTCGCTAGCAGAACTTGAGAGATTTGCCGAAATTAAAGGCTTTAAGCATAAAGGCTGGATAACCAACAAAGGAGAACAGAGAGGATGCAAGCCTTTCAAAATATCCGCGCTTCACCGCCTACTACATGAAAAATTATACATCGGCATGATTGAGAATAAACGCACCGGACAAGCATTTAAAGGACAGCATGAGGCAATCATATCAAAAGATCTGTGGGAAAAGGTACAAAACAAACTCAAAGATAATGACAACTGCACCAATCATGCAAGGAGCAGAAACAATAACCTGCTGACCGGAAAGTTGTTTGATGCCAATGGTACCATTTTTACCAATCAAGCCAACAGCAAAAAGAAAGCTACCAAACGACACTATTATTCTATTAAGGGTTTGTTCCTACCCACGGGACAAATTGATAAGCTCGCTAAAGATGCCATTATTGTGATTCTTAACGGCAATCTCAATGGCTTAAACAAAGACAGCGCAATGGCTTTAAAACTGATAAACTTCAACGAGATGGACTATTTCGCGCAACGCCATTTTATCCGCAACTTCATCAATAAAATCATCTATCAAAAAGATCGCCTGACCTTCTTCTTTAATACCGATCCGATAATCCTCTCGGCCTATACCGGCGATTCGCTAAATGAAAACAATAACCCGCTGGAATTTATTGTCGATAATGCCAACAACCAAATCATCTATGAAAAACAGGTCGTCATAAACCGCGGGCTGTCAAGCAATGTCTATAACGCCGGAAAAGTCGGACTGATGAGCATCAATGAAAACAACCGCCTCATTGTCCGAGCCTTTGCCTATGCTTGGAGATATAAAAAACTTTACGAAAACGGTATGCCAACCGATGACATCGCTAAACATGAACGCATCTCCAAACGCACCATCTACAAATATCTAAACCTCGCCTACCTCTCGCCAAGAATAGTCAATCAACTTCTCTCTGGAACCTTAACCATCAACCTACAAACTCTCTTCGAAATCGCCTCTAAAAACCTGAGCTTCGAGGAACAGGAGAAAGTCCTCCCCAACAGTTAAAAGAATCTTGCAAATTTTTATTAAAATAGATTACTCTACTTTCTAATAAATAGATAGGAGTAGTGTTGAAAACTGGAATTTGCAAATATTGTGGTCAGCAGACCGAACTTATTAAATCCCATATCATTCCTAAGTGCTTTTGCAAAATAAAAGAACTTGGTACTTGGGGTGATGTAAATTTAAGCAAAAAGAAAATTGATCGAGCTCCAGATCAACAAAACGGTATTAAAGAATATCTCTTATGCAAAGAATGTGATAATCTTTTAGGCAAACTAGACGATTTGGCCTATAAAATTCTTTGTTTACGAGCACCAAAACTTGAAACGAAGACACTCATGAATGTTAAATGCCTTCAACTACAGCTTAATGCAAAAGAATATAAAGATTTTCGTAAATTTTTTATTTCATTATTATGGAGGGCATCTTTAACAACTAAACCAATTCCTCTAGGAAAATATCAAAATATAGCTTTGCAAATTTTAAAAAACGAAATTGACGATGATGAAGATTTATTTCTGCCATTATTATACAAAAAGACCACAGGAACAGCTTCTGATCACTTTCTCGGAATTTGGGGAACAAAATATTTAGGAAAACATACATATATCGTCCGGTTTCCAGATTATGAAATTAGGATAATTGTAAATACTAAAAATAGTAATAACGATAATATGATGAAATTTCATAAATCCTGTTTTAATAAAAATAATATTTTGATCCCTTTAGTGGAAAAGAAAACGCCTATGGATATACAACTTACTCAAAATTTTATTACTTGTCGAAATAATACCCATTTTAAAGTCTGAAGTGACTCTCCCAAAATCGGCATTGTATGTAACTGCCTTAAATTTTGCATTTTCCAAGATAAAATGAGCTTACCATAGTTACTTTGGCGAAGTCAACTGCCGGCAAAACCCGCATTTCCGCCGGATACGAAAAAAGACACCGCAATCGGGTGTCTTTTAAATCAAAATGGCGGATGAGGAGGGATTTGAACCCCCGATACGAGTCACCCCGTATACACGATTTCGAGTCGCGCGCATTCAGCCTCTCTGCCACTCATCCGTAAACTTTTTAAAACAATTCTTTATTAATGACTTCTGTTTCAATTTGCAAGGAATTTTTTTAATTATTCTCTTTCCAGTGCACCGCGGTCCAATCGCCGCATATTAACAAACGACGGCGCAATAAAAAAAGCCACCGCATTCAGCTCCCTCTGCAAATCTATGCTGTACATCCGGTTTAAGCGGATTAAGACCTCTTCTTCGCTGTCATACCCCAGCGCCTGAGGCGACAAGGCCTCGACCAAGTCTTTAAAATTATCAAAAATCGCGATTCCCTTCACTTCGCATTCGATAACTTCGCCGTTAGCCCGGTTATGCATTTCCAGAATATCATGCAGTTTAACCTGCTGGCTTTTCTTATCAAGCAGATGTACCCCGACTTTTCGGCTTCCGTTTTTGATTTTATTAAATGAAAACTCATGTACAAGTATAGGATATTTCATCATCTTCCTCCCAAATCTGTTTTCAAGTATAATCAATTTGGCAAGATTGCCAAGTTCTAAATCGCAAGATGTATATCTTAGTTTATTTATTTGCCTTTTACACGCTATTTCGCTAGGATTAAGCATCATGGTTAATTTAGAAAGGACTTTCAGATGAAAACTCTTATCGGCATTCCGGCCCGTTACGGCTCCACTCGTTTTCCGGGCAAACCTTTGGCTAAAATAGCCGGCAAGGAAATGTTGCTCCGCGTATGGGAAAACGCCTTAAAAGCTGCCGCCAAGTTTGAAGGATGTGAACCGGTTATCGCAACGGATGACCAGCGCATTATCGACTTTTGCAACCAACATAATATGAAAGCGATGATGACTTCGCCCGACTGCCTCACCGGAACCGACCGCATTGTAGAACTGGCGCATTCCATGCCCGAAAAGCCGGAGTTTGTCGTTAACCTCCAAGGAGACAACCCCATCTGCCCAACCTGGTTTATTGAGGCCGTCATCGGTGAATATTACAAAGACAACCGGGTCGAAACCGTTACCCCCGTTGTCAACCTCAGCTGGGAAGAACTGGATAATCTCCGCGAACACAAAAAGACCACGCCCTTTAGCGGAACAACCGCGGTGTTCAATAGTGAAGGCGATGCCTTTTACTTTTCTAAAAACATTATCCCGGCAATCCGCAAAGAAGAAAAGGTGCGGACGGCTCAAACCACGTCGCCGGTTTATCGCCAAATCGGACTTTATGGCTATCGTATGGATATTCTTGATAAGATTGCCAAACTTCCAGAAGGTGTCTATGAAAAGCTGGAAGGCTTGGAACAGCTTCGCTGGATTGAAAACGGCATTAAAGTTCGTTGTGTCAAAGTCGATTACCGGAATTTCCAAAAGATGTCGTCCCTTTCCGGTGTTGATTCGCCTGAAGATGTCGCAAGAGTTGAAGCCGTTTTGGCCGAATGTGGTGAATTTTAAGGAGAATGAACTATGACAACCAGAATCATCATCGCCCGTCACGGCAACACTTTTAACAAAGGCGATATAATTACCCGTGTCGGCGCCCGTACCGATTTGCCTTTGACTGAAACGGAACGCGGAACGAATGTCGGCCGTTATCTGAAAGACAGGAATCTTATCCCGGCAAAAGCTTTCGCAGCACCGTTAAAACGAACCGTCGAAACCGCAAAATTGGCGATTGAAGCCATGGGATGCACCATTCCTTTGGAATTGGACGAATCCTTCCGCGAGGTTGATTACGGCCCGGATGAAAACAAACCGGAAGAAGAAGTTATCGCCCGTATCGGACAGGATGCCCTCGATAAATGGAACAAAGATGCTATTGTCCCTGACGGCTGGAAAGTCGATCCGCAGGCAATCATAAACAATTGGCTGCTTTGGGGAGAAAAAGCTTTTAAAAACTTCCATAACGAAACGATACTTATCGTCTCCAGCAACGGCATCATCCGTTTTGCACCCTATCTTACCGGAAACTTTGCCGAATTTACAAAAGAACACGATATTAAAGTCGGTACTGGAAATGTCTGCATCTTTGAAAAAGAAGACACCGACAAAAATTGGAAATGCGTAGAATGGAACACCAAACCGAAAGACTACTTCAAAGCCAAAGAAGCTTGACATAAACGCTTCGATATCTCAAAAGCCCTCGTTTGAGGGCTTTTTTTTAATCAACTGAATACATTGAAAAAATCCAGTATTTTTTCCCATCGCGTTTGCGGCTTCGGTTGTTTAAAGGCAAAATATTTGAACAGAACATAATTTATCACCATAATGACGGCAATGGCTGCTGCTTGAGCCAAATAAACGTTCAGCGCCAGCCATCCGGCCAAAACTTCCAATATGCCGGCATTAAGAAGATAACTCAACGACCAGATCATTATGCTTTTCAGATATTCTCTCACATGGTTCCCAACCGTGTTGAATACCAATATCTTATAGGCCGCAAATGCAATAAAGGAAGACAGAAACCACGTCAGTAACAACACAATCTGATAATGAAGGGTTGAAAAAATCATCCCCGTCGCCACAAAAAAGACATAACGCATCGCCATATTGGCAAAACCGACCAATCCGAAACGAACTTTTTCATTCAGTTCATACCATTTTTCCAGTTTGGTCCTTTCGCGTTTATACCAACCGAATATCTTGAGCCGCTCCTTGTTAAACAGATTACCCATCCCAACTTCTCCGTTTATTGAACATCCTATTATATAATTATTGAGATAAATTTAATCTTAAATATCAAATAAAAAACAGGAACCGTTTTTTAATACAAACGATTCCTGTCTTTTTCCGTCACTTCCGCCTTGGCGGATAAGGAGCAAATACATAATAAGGCTGCCTGCAGTCAAGAGCTGAAAGTTTCTGTTTGACCGCATCAGCCAGAAACCTTAAATTATGAACCAAGGGTTCTTCCCACTGCCCGTTAAAACAACGGTTAAATTTTGAGAGAACGATTTTTATCTCCTTTTCTATCGATATTTCCTTTATTCGATAGATGGTGACAATCTGGTTTTCTCCCTGCTCTCCGTCTGCTACAAAAAAGTTTTTGTGAACGGCAACCAACGCCTGATTACCGTTAATGTTATCCTCTTTGTAGTTAATAAAAAGAGAAACCGGCATTGATCCGTCCGCTTTCGCAATCAAACGAGCAACACCTCTCTGACCGTCATTACCGCCTGATTCCCATAGGGCTGCCATGCCTCGCACGGTCTTTACCCCGATAATTGTCTTTTGCATATGGTATTTTTTTTAAGTTATTGTTCACCACATTTCACAACCTAATAGGCATAATTATATATATTTGATTGAAAAAATATAACACAACCAAACCGATAAAGCAAACACTTTCGCCACACATTTAGACAAAAAAAATACATATGTAATGTTATATAACTCCCGGTCTTTAAAACACAAAAAAGCCACCTGGAAAGGTGGCTTTGAATTGGAGCGGGTGAAGGGATTCGAACCCTCGACATCAACCTTGGCAAGGTTGCGCTCTACCCCTGAGCTACGCCCGCATCGGTAGAACGGAATATTTAATACCATACTCTAAAAAAATTGCAAGTACTAATTTAAATTTTTTTTGAAAAAAATGACATCTTTTGAAAAATCAAAAGATTATGCCATCTTTGAACACAGTTTGAGAACCACCACACCGCTCACAATCAGCAAAATTCCGAGCATTGCGCCAAAATCCAACCGTTGACCGTAAACCAGCCACCCCATCAGGCTGATTAACACGACTCCCAACCCGGACCAAACGGCATAAGCTATGCCTACCGGAATGGAACTCAGGCTCAGACTCAAAAAATAAAATGCCAAACCGTAGCCGCAAACGACGGCAAGCGTTGGCAACAATACCGTAAATCCTTGAGAAGCCTTCAGAAATGTCGTACCGAAAACCTCAGAAACAATTGCGATAATCAAATAAACATAAACCATCTTTTCACCATAGTTTTATCGTTAAACATCTATCGTCATGGTGTCATAAACCACAATATTGCTGTAAGAAAAAGCCACGCCGAGCATCACGACCGCCAAAACCCTCAGCAGCAGAATAACCCGCCGATTACCGGTAAAAGGTATTCCCTCCGCACTTTTATTGATAAACAACAGTTCCAATAAAACCCAAATTGCCACAAATAACAGCGGAATAAACATAAACAGCCATGACACCAGAGTCAGAAACAACTGCACGGTTCCCCGCCAATAATATCCCGCATAAAAATTATGCAATCCGATAGTCCCCACAAACCACGCCAAAAGAATGTAAATAATACCATTTTTGGCTTTGGGGTTATTCTCGTGACGCATAATGCGATTAAACAAATTATGCTTCTGTTCAACGAACTCCTGCTCACAGATAATGTTTTTCGCCTGCAGTTCTTTCAATTTTTCCGCATCCAGCATATTTTTCTCCTTCCCTCTTAATATAATCGTTTTTAGCTAATATTAAAGCAAAAAAAAGAGAGGTGACAAACACCTCTCTTTGCAAACCTGCGATAACGGCTCGAACTAGAAGCCCATACCCGGCATACCTGCACCTGCGCCGGCACCTGCACCGCCGCAAGAACATTCTTTTTGAGGAGCCTCGGTAACCATGGCCTCTGTCGTAATCAACAGACCCCCGACCGATGCGGCATCCTGCAAAGCGGTACGAACAACCTTGGTCGGATCGATAATACCGGCCTTAACCATATCGGTATACTCGCCGCTCTGGGCATTGTAACCAAAATTCGTATCCGTGCTTTCCAGCAGCTTTCCGGCAACAACCGCTCCGTCAACACCGGCATTTTCGGCAATCTGGCGGATAGGAGCCTGAGTAGCTTTACGAATAATGTCAATACCGACTTTTTGGTCCTGATTCTCAGGCTTCAGGCTGTCAAGAACTTTGGCCGAGTACAACAAGGCAACGCCGCCTCCGGCAACAACGCCTTCTTTAACGGCAGCACGCGTAGCGTTCAATGCATCGTCAATACGGTCTTTTTTCTCCTTTACTTCCACCTCAGAAGCACCGCCGACACGCAGAACGGCAACACCGCCGGATAATTTGGCCAGTCTTTCCTGCAGTTTTTCACGGTCATAATCAGATGATGTTTCTTCAATCTGTTTGCGAATTTGAGCGGCACGGGCTTCAATCAAATCTTTTTCTCCGTCACCGTCAATAATGGTGGTTTCGTCCTTGGTGATTTCAACCCGTTTAGCCGAACCCAGCATATCCAGAGTAACGTTTTCCAGCTTCATACCGAGCTCTTCAGAAATAACCTGGCCGCCGGTTAAAATGGCAATGTCTTCCAACATGGCTTTTCTGCGGTCGCCGAAGCCCGGAGCCTTAACGGCACAGACTTTCAAACCGCCGCGAATACGGTTGACAACCAACGTGGCCAAAGCTTCGCCTTCAATATCTTCGGCAATGATAACCAAGGCGCGGCCGGATTGAACAATGCTTTCCAAAACCGGAATTAACGGCTGCAAGTTGGAAACTTTCTGATCATACAGCAGAACAAACGGATTCTCATATTCGCAAACCATTTTCTCGGCATTGGTGATAAAATACGGAGACAGGTAACCGCGGTCAAACTGCATACCTTCTACAACATCCAATTCGGTTTCCAAACCTTTGGCATCTTCAACCGTAATAACGCCTTCATTGCCGACTTTTTCCATAGCGCGAGCCAGATATTCGCCGATTGAACGGTCGCCGTTGGCTGAAATGGTCCCGACCTGAGCAATTTCTTCAGAGGTTTTGATGGCAACCGAACGAGACTTAATGTCGGCAACGACGGCCTCAACGGCCATATCGATACCGCGTTTCAAATCCATCGGATTCATACCGGCGGCAACGGCTTTGCAGCCTTCCTTAATAATGGCTTCGGCCAGAACCGTAGCGGTAGTCGTACCGTCGCCGGCTTTGTCTGCGGTTTTCTGCGCAACTTCCTTAACCAGCTGTGCACCCATATTTTCAAACTTGTCAGACAATTCTACTTCCTTGGCAACCGAAACACCGTCTTTGGTAATTTTCGGAGCACCGTAAGACTTGTCTAAAATAACGTTGCGTCCTTTGGGACCCAAAGTAACCTTAACCGTCTTGGCAAGAGTCTCAACACCCTTTAACATTTTAGCACGGGCGTCTGTACCAAACTCAATATCTTTTGCAGCCATATCTTTACTTCCTTTTTTTAATTACTGAATTATTCTTCGATAATACCCAAAATCTCGGGTTCTTTAATCAACAGGCGCTCTTCGCCGTTGATTTTGACTTCCGAACCCGACCATTTTCCGAACAAAACCTTGTCGCCGACTTTAACCGTCATCGGAATAACCTTTCCTTCCGGACTGACCATTCCCGGACCGACAGCTTCGACAATACCTTCGCTCGGCTTTTCTTTGGCTGTGTCCGGAATAATGATTCCGCCGGCAGTTTTCGTATTTTCTTCCAACCGCTTAACCAAAACACGGTCTTGTAATGGTCTGATTTTCATTTTTTTATCAACTCCTTAAAGTTACAACAATTTATCTAATCCGTTAGTTAGTTACTGGCGTTGCCGATGTCAAGCCTATTTCACAAAAATTAGCGGTTATTTTAAAAAAGTTTGACATTAGAAAAGCTCCCGATTATGCTTCCGCCAATTAATCTTATTACTATTTCAATAACTTTATAAATTTTTATATGGAACTTTTAGAATTGAGAAAACGGACTTTCGAACTGATTGCACCGTTAAAATTTGACTGTTACCGTGCTGAAGATTTGCTTGAACAGCTTATCGCCACGGCTCAGAAAAAAGACGCCGCCGGCCTGAAAAAAATCATCGAGAACGTTGACACCCAGCGCCGTTATCTTTTCTCGGAATCAAAGGATTGCCTTTCAAGGGAAAATTTCAACCTGCTGACATACTCGGAACTCCAATCGTACGTTTTGGCTTCCCTGCAACATACTTGTATGGCCAGCTTTTATATGGAATTGGAATATCTGCTCCGCGTCAATGCCCGAAAACCGTCCGACCGGCTTCATGCTTTAGAGTGCGATATTGTCCATACCCTGACGTCACAAAACCGGTACAGCTACAACCCGAAATTTTTTCGGATGTTCTTAAGCGCCTTTGTCATCTACCCGCAGTATTTCAGCTGTCTGCGTGAAATCGAGGCAACCGTGCTCGAGTTTGAAAAAAATCCTGACATTTTTCAATAAAATTCAAAAAAAATCCCCGCTGTCATTTCCAAGACAACGGGAATTTTTTTTACTTTTTGCCTGCAATGGTGTTTGTCACCTGAATATAGGCACTGGTCAGAAAACTTACCACAATCAGAAAAGAGAACACCACCATACTGGTGAAAAACAGCCAGGAATGAGGGAACACTTCCATCACCGGACGTGCTATCGTCGAAGCCCAGCCATCCAGCGTAAAGACCTGCAACAGCGTAAACATCGCACTGCCCAGCGTTGCAAAACTGGTAAAGACCTCGCCGTATTGACTGACCGCTATAATCGCAAAGACATAAAAGAAAACGGCAAATATCGCCAGAAATGAAACAAATGTCGGCAGCAAACCGATAAACACCTCAATAATATTGTGCATTTTAGAAAAACGGTGAATGTACTTAAGCAGGCGGAACAACCGAAACGTCCGCAGGATAATGAAAGCGCTCGCCGACGGGATTGAAGAAACCGCAACGATAACAAAATCAAAAACGTTCCACCCTGACTTAAAGAAATGACGCCCTTGAGCATAAATCTTCAAAAACATCTCGACGATGAAAATACCCATAAACAAACGGTCGAGCAAAAACAAACCGCGGTCAAAATACATACTCATCACTTCCGAGGTCATCAACCCCAGAACAATTGCGTCTGCAAGAATAATGCCCATGATAAAAAGGTCGAAACTGGTTCCTCCGACCAATTTTATAAGCTTGCGCTTATCGTCCGTTCCCAAAACTTTGTGAATAAACTTGTTCTTGCGGCTTCTGGCCTTTCCTGCAGTTTTGTTCATAGTCATCTTCTTTCCTTCAATAATGACGTTTAACTGTTATTTTAGCTTAAAAAAAGTAGAATGCAACGATTATTCCCGCGATTGCAATTGCCGGGCCGTAAGCTCCGCTGCGCTGACGTTTTATTGCGGCATAAAGAATAAACAGCACCGCCGACACGACAATCACATACAGCAGTTTTTCAAAACCAAGCCAAGCACCAAGTGCCGCCAAAAGCTTGATGTCGCCGCCGCCGAAGGCATCCTTGTTTTTCCAGACAAACAACAAACTGACCAAAACCGGCAAAAAATAACCGCCCACCGCACCTAAAGCGCTTTCGGCACCGCTGATATGCCCCCATCCCCAACAAGATGCGGCAAAACCGAGAATAAGCAGCGGAACCGTCAAAATATCCGGAAGCAAAAACATTCTGTAATCGATTTCGGCAAGCAACAGCAAAGACCAAATAAAATAAAGCTGCCACCATAATCCCCGCGAACCAAAATGTGCATAGGCAAAATATGAAACTGCCGCGGTAACAATACCGCAAAGCAAAGAGCGGTAAAAAAATTCCCGACGCAGTTTAGTATACGTCAGGCTTTTTTCCCATTTTTCAGAAGTAACTTTTTTTGAAAACTTGCATAAACTTACCAAAGCATAAGCCATTGTCGCCGGCATAAATTTGGCAAACCGCCGGGATATATAAGGAATGAGCAACCCAAAAACAAAACCGTAAACAGCATAAATCATCAGCAATTCCTAATCTGAACACATAATATATATCATTACACCCGAAAACTTAAAAAATCCATTAAAAATCTCTGTAATTTTCCGTCCATGCCGCACAAATAACTATTTACTCTGTTTTTGTTTTTTGTTATAATAAAAATCGAACCTGTGGGTTCCGGTATTAATTATTTAACAAAGGACGGTGTGACATGAAGTATTTCAAATTTGTTTGTTATTCTCTGTTATTGATGCTCTTATTCAATACCAGCTCTCTTTATGCCGCACCACCTTTGGATGGCCACACACTACACACACCACTGTCGTTAATGCCGGAACCCCTCTCCGGGTCTCACGACACCTTCTCACTTGCCGCAACCTGGTGGCTCCCCGACTGGCAGGGCAGTCGTTCTTCCCGCGGTTCTGCTGACGACGGCGGCGGAGATATTGTCAAAGACGATTCTGATTGTATGAAACACTACAATCTTTATGCAAAATGTCCTTCGCCAAAGCTATCAACCGGCGTAGTTCATCCCGTTGCAGGTATGACTTGCCAGAAGTCCTGCTACTGTCCGTCAAGTTATCAGTACACTTCTTCTAACTGTTCTGGAAACTATACTGTTTCCGGTGGTTCTTGTGACGGAAAGTACAACGCTTGCGTCTGCAAGTCCGAGTTCAAATATAATTCTTCTAACTGCTCCGGAGAATATCAAGTTTCAGGGACTTCCTGCGGTGGAAAGTATAATTCTTGTACCATCCGTCCCGAATGTACGGTCTCGTCTAAAGATTGTGCATATGGCTGTGCCGGATACAATTCCTGCAGCCGTTGTACTTCTTGCAAGTCCAATCCCGATTGTGATGTTTCCTCCAAGTCTTGTACCTATGGCTGTGCATCTTATAACAGTTGTTCAAAGTGTACATCCTGCAAATCCAATCCTGATTGCAGTGCGACGGCGGTTTCCTGTGACTACGGATGTGCCTCCACCAACTCCTGCGGTATCTGCACCTCTTGTTCGGGCAATCCCGATTGCAACGTGTCCGATAAATCTTGTGACTGCGGATGTTCTTCCACAAACTCCTGTGGTAAATGTACTTCCTGCAAGACCTGTCCGCCGGCAGATCCCTGTTCAAGTGTCTCCTGCGGTTCTAACGCTTACTGCTCCGGCGGTTCTTGTTACTGCAACTCCGGGTATCACAAGTCGGGTTCTTCCTGTGTTAAAGACGAGGTACATTCTCATAGCTACTCTTGCCCATCAGGGTACAGCAGCTCAAACTCTTGGGGAAGTTCGGCTCAGACGACGTCCAAGACCTGTTCTTGTGGTGCTGCTTCGGGAACCTGTTACAAAGCCCCGGCGCATACTCACAGCTACAGCTGTCCTAGCGGGTACCAGTCTTCCAGCTGTTCGTCCTCTCAGACCCAGACCGGGACAACTTCCAAGGTTTGCTCTTGTGGTGCGACTTCCGGCACCTGCTACTCCTGCCGTGCCAAGACCTGCTCTGATGGCGGCTATTCAAATTCCTCAAACCCCAGTTCAGCTTATATGTGCTCAACCATATCTTACAGCGGCTTGACCTGTTATAGCTGCCGATACTGCGGAGCCTTAGGAAACCGTGAAAACTACGATTCCTCCGCATGCAATGGTATGATTGCATCCACCAGAACTGACGACTGTGGACGAACAGTATACAAATGCGGCTTGTCCGGAGGTGGTCTGTTGAACCTGTGCAACAACTATGCGGGCGTCTGTCGTCAACGCTGCAATGCCGTCGGTTATGAAAACTGGGATGGTACGGATGGCGGCCGACCGGCAAAATACTGTGCTATGGCAGCAGAATAAAACGCTAAAACAAACCCCGGGACGCGACATCCCGGGGTTTTCTGCACTACATCGCTTCTAAAATGTAATCACTCATTTTCGAAATATAAAACGAAGGATCGTTGATTGCTTCTCCCTCCGCTATTTTAGCCTGATCCAGCAACAGTTTTGCAACTTCCTCAACCTTCGCCCGGTTAGCTTCGTCCGCAGTCATATCCGCCAGTTTGATAATCAACGGATGATACGGATTAAGCTCCAAAATACGGGTGCTGGCAAAAACCGTCTGCTGCTGATGGTTGCGCATTAACCTTTCCAAATGCAGGCTCATCTGCCCGTTTTCAACCGTCAGACTGGCCGGAGACGTCGTCAGCTTTTCTGTTGTCGTAACCTTTCCGACTTCTTCCTTAAACATTTCGGTCATCAAATCAGTCAGTTTTTTAAGGCTGCCCTCGTCCGCTTTCTTATCATTGCGCTCAAGGTTCAAATCGACTTCCGCCTGAGAAATGTGTTTAATTGCATAACCTTTATAGTTGGGCAAAACCTGCGGCCAAAACTCATCAATCGGATCCGTCAGCAGCAACACTTCGATTCCCTTGGCCTTAAATGCCTCCAGCTGAGGATTGTTGGACAGTACTTTCACGTCATCGCCGGTAATATAATAAATGGTCTTGCCGTCTCCCTCGATTCGAGAAATATACTCGTCCAGAGTCGTCAGTTTTTCGCTGTCTTTGGTCGAATGGAAATAAGAAAGCGAAGCGATTTCCTCCCGGTTGCCAAAATCTTCATAAATACCCTCTTTAAAGGCAATGCCGAAATTTTTCCAGAATTTCATATAGTCATCATAGTCTTTGCTGCGTTTTTTCAGCTCTTTTAAAAGACGAGAAACCGTGCCATGTTTTATTTTCTCAATCAATGCACTGTGCTGCAGCATCTCGCGGGAAATATTGAGCTGCAGGTCGGCGGAATCGATAACCCCTTTCACAAAACGCAGATAATTGGGTATCAGCGCCTCGACCTTATCGGAAATAAATACCTTGTTTACATACAGCTTCAACCCGTTCTTTTTGTCCGGTTGAAACAGATCATACGGCGTTTCTGACGGAATAAACAACAAACCGGTATATTCGATATTGCCCTCCGCTTTGAAGTGAAGCGTCATCCAGGGATCGTCAAAATTACGGGAAATATGATGATAAAACTCTTTGTATTGTTCTTCGGTAATCTCGCTTTTGTGACGCGTCCACAACGCCGAAGCCGTATTGACTGTTTCCTCTCCGGCATCGCCTAACTCTAAAACAATGGGATATTCGATATGATCGGAATAGGTGCGGATAATCTGCCGCAGATAAATCGTGTCGGTATAATTCTTGTCGTCTTCCTTAAGCGACAGAGTAATGTCGGTACCGTTGCTCTCACGCGTCGCCTCACTAATCTCAAACCCGTCGATTCCGTTGGATACCCATTTCCAAGCTTGGTCCTCACCTGCTTTGCGGGTTATGATTTCAACCTTGTCCGCCACCATAAAGGCCGAATAAAAGCCAACGCCGAACTGTCCGATTAAATCACAGACCGAACCGTTGTTCTTGACATTGCGCACAAAGTCCGCCGTACCCGATTTGGCTATCGTTCCCAAATGATTAATCAGGTCTTCTTTGTTCATACCGATGCCGTTGTCTGAAACCGTAAGTTTGTTTTCTTTGGAATTCGGAACGATTTTAATTTTGAATTGTCCCGAAGCTTTTGCAATATCGGGATTCGTCAAAGCCAGATACTTAAGCTTGTCACAGGCATCGGAAGCGTTGGAAATCAACTCCCGCAAAAAAATTTGTTTTTCCGAATACAACGAATTTACCACAATATCGAGCATTTTGCTGACGTCTGCCTGAAACGCAAGTTTGTCTGACATTTTTCATCTCCGTAATACAAGTTAACTGTTCTCCCGCCAAAGCGCGGGATTTACCCTTTATATGGGGACTTTTTTTCCCCGATGCAAGATTATGCTTGATTTATTTGAGAATATGGGTAAATTGATGTTGATTTTAATGTAACTACTTTGGAGAAATCTGATGGTATCTGTTGTTAATGATGCTTGCGTAAAATGCAAATCCTGCGCTGACGTATGCCCGGTCGACGCTTTCCATGAATGTGACACACAGCTGGTTGTCGATCCCGATACTTGCATTGATTGTGGTGTTTGCATTTCTGAATGCCCGCAGGAAGCCATTACTTCTGAAGACGAAGCTGATGAAAAATGGATTAAGTTCAACGCTGAACAGGCAAAAATCTGCCCCAACGCCAACGATTAATTCGTCTGCAAGTCAGAATTTTGAAAAACCTCCCTTTGCGGAGGTTTTTTATTGTTGCTAATTCGCCGATTTTAAGCTAATAGATAACTAAATAATCAACTCAACATCCTTGCCCAATAAGGAATTATCATGATAGCAAAACAAGAAACCACCTACTATGACGTTGTCGGCATCGGTAATGCCATTGTCGACGTCCTTGCCAAAGTCGGTGAAGGATTTTTAAAAGAACGCAATCTGCCCAAAGGCGGAATGACCCTCGTTGATGCCGTTACTGCCGGAAAAATATACGCCGATCTTGTTCCCGAACGAGAAGTTCCCGGCGGTTCTGCCGCTAATACCGTTGCCGGACTTGCCTCGCTGGGAGGCGCGCCCGCCTTTATCGGTAAAATTCATGACGACGAGCTCGGTCAGGAATTTACCCGCGACATCGGAGCTGCAGGCGTAGACTTTTTCACTCAGCCGCTGAACGAAGGACCGGTAACCGGCCGCAGCATCGTGCTGGTCACGCCGGACGCCCAGAGGTCCATGTTTACATATTTGGGCGCTTCCAAAAAGCTCTCCGTCGAAGACATCGACGAAAACATCATCAAAGCCAGCAAGATTACCTATATTGAAGCGTACCTGTGGGATGAAGACTGCGACAAGGAGGCCATCGTAAAAGCGGCGGAAATAGCGCATAGTTATAACCGGGACGTCGCCTTCAGCCTGTCGGACAAATCCTGCGTCGACCGTCATCGCGAAGAATTCTTGAATTTTATCAAAAACCATGTCGATATTCTCTTTGGAAATGAAGATGAAATAAAATCTCTCTTCGCCGAAGAAGACTTTTATAAAACCCTTGACATGATAAAACCGCACATTGACATTGCCGCCGTTACGCGCGGCGCCAAAGGTTCGGTTGTCGTCAACGGCCGCACCAAAATTTACGTTGAATCGGAAAAAGTCGAAAACGTTGTCGACACTACCGGTGCCGGCGACCTGTACGCGGCAGGTTTTCTCTACGGTCTGACCCAGGGCCGAAGCCTCGGAACCTGTGCCATGATTGGGTCGATTGCCGCGGCGGAAATCATCAGCCACTACGGTGCACGCCCGGAAATAAGCCTTCGCGGACTGGTTCGCAACAAATTGCTTTCTTACGGCAAACGGGCCTAAAAGAAAAAAGCTGCTTTTTCCTAAAAGCAGCTTTTTTATTAACTCACAAAAATGCCAGTTTGATAATCAGAACAATACAGCACAAAACGTAAATAATATCGCTGATTAACTGCGCAAGAAACATCATCATCCGCATCCAGCAATACCCCGCCGCGACGGCTATCATCAGAGCCAAAACAAATCCCGGAAGCGTAAAAATATATGCCCAGGAACAAACGATGCTGCAAAGACAGGTTCCGAAAACAAACCACCAGATTTTCCGGTCAAGCGGTGAGATAAAATTGACGGAAACATAATTTCGAAGCAAGAAAAAATCATAAAGTTTTCCATCTTCTCCGACAACGTCCCGCTGCAAAAATTTCACCCGTCGAATGCCCCAGCGTATCAGAGCGCTCAAATTGACAAAGACAAATCCTCCGTAAGCAATATACTGCATTACTTCGGCAAAGTTCCAACAGTCCATACCAATAATTTTTAAATGTTTACAAAAAAAGATAAATTCTGCCGTGCATTATAAAAAGTTATTTCTAAAAATCAAATCAAAAAACTTAATCTTTCTGCACTAAAATCTTGAAAATTAATTTTAAAAGTGTATGGTAAAGCGAATTTATCAAAAATGATTTAAATCTGTCAGACGGCTGTCACCGATATCCGTCCGAAAAAGAAATCTGCAAACGACGTGCAGCAGAAAATGCACCTAAGGCCGATTTCCCGATATGATGACTATTTAGGAAAGAAACAAAAAAATGAATATGAGAAATATTGCCATCATCGCCCACGTTGACCACGGCAAAACCACAATGGTTGATGGCCTGTTAAAACAAAGCGGCACCTTCCGTGAGAACCAAAAAGTTGAAACCTGCGTCATGGACAGCAACGATCTGGAACGTGAACGCGGCATTACCATCCTCTCCAAATGCACCTCCGTCAACTGGAAAGGAACCCACATCAACATCGTGGACACCCCGGGACACGCGGATTTCGGCGGCGAAGTTGAGCGCATTCTTTCCATGGTTGACGGCGTCGTTCTCTTGGTCGATTCCTCCGAAGGCCCTATGCCCCAAACCAAATTCGTCCTAGGCAAAGCTCTCAAACTCGGTCTCTGCCCTATCGTCGTCATTAACAAAGCGGACAAACCCGATGCCCGCTGCGATGACGTGCTGAACGAAATATTCGATCTTTTCGTCAGCCTTAACGCCAATGACAAACAGCTTGACTTCCCCGTCTTATACGCTTCCGGCCGAAATGGCTGGGCCGTTAAAGAGCTTGACGAGGAAAAGAAAGACCTGACCCCGTTGTTTGAACTGATTTGCTCTTATGTTCCCGAACCTGCCTGCGAACCGAATGCTCCTTTTTCAATGCTGGCCACCACGCTGGAATCTGACAAGTTCATCGGCCGCTTGCTGACCGGAAAGGTTCAGTCGGGAACCCTGCACGTTAATGATACCGTTAAAATTCTCAATGGCGACAATCAGGAAATTGAGCGTGTCCGCATCAGCAAAATTCTCGCTTACCGCGGACTGAACCGCGAAAGTCTGGAAGAAGCTCATGCCGGAGACATTATTGCCGTTGCCGGCGTTGTCAAAGGCACCGTTGCCGATACGATTTGTGCCATGGAAGTCAGCCAGGCCATCCACGCCCAGCCGATTGATCCTCCGACTTTGGCAATGACCTTCTCCATCAACGATTCTCCGCTGGCCGGACGCGAAGGAGACAAAGTAACCTCCCGAATGATTTGGGACCGCCTGTGCAAAGAGGCCGAAGGCAACATTGCGCTCAGAATTTCACGCACCAACACCACCGATTCTTTTGAGGTTGCCGGCCGTGGCGAACTGCAGCTCGGCGTGCTGATTGAAACGATGCGCCGTGAGGGGTTTGAGCTCTCGATTTCCCGCCCGCGCGTATTGATGAAACGGGATGAAAACGGACAGCTGATTGAACCGATTGAAGAAGTTGTCGTCGACGTCGACGAAGAATTTTCCGGTACCGTTGTAGAAAAACTCGGACGCCGCCGCGCTGAACTGGTTGAGATGATTCCGTCCCAAATCGGAAACAAGGTTCGCCTCATTTTTAACGCGCCTTCTCGCGGTTTAATCGGATACCATTCGGAATTTCTAACCGACACCCGCGGCACCGGCGTAATGAACCGCCTCTTTAAGTGCTATGAACCGTATAAAGGTGAAATTGAAAGCCGCCGCAACGGTGTTCTGATTTCTTCCGAAAGCGGAACCGCCATCGCTTACTCCTTGTGGAAACTGCAAGACCGCGGTCCGATGTTTATTGATCCCGGCGTTCCCGTTTATGTCGGTATGATTATCGGCGAACACACCAAACCTAACGATTTGGAAGTCAATCCTTGTAAGGCCAAACAGTTGACCAACATCAGAGCCGCCGGCAAAGACGAGGCAATTGACCTCATTCCGCCGCGGAAACTGACGCTGGAACAGGGCTTGTCTTATATACAGGAAGACGAACTGCTGGAAGTCACCCCCAAAACTCTGCGCCTCCGCAAACGAATTCTCGATCCGATTATGCGTAAACGCGCCAAACCCGGTGACAACGTCTAAAAAAACAAAAAAGCTGGATATCTTATCCAGCTTTTTTCTCTTAATAATTTTCAGCACCTGTATTTTGCATACATACAGGCAACGCCTTTCATAACCGCAAACATCAGCCATTCCCAAAATACCGGAAAAATTAAAAGCGCCGTAACAAACAACACCAGCGATTTTCCCGACATTTCAGAATACAGGCATACCGCCAAAATGCTGCCGGCAACCCACATAAAACCGTATCCCAGCGCCCGAAACAGCAAAGTTTCCTTTCTCAGGCGCCAAAAGCGTTTGCACCTGTTTGGAATAGTTCTCCAAACCAAAAACCACGGCATTGCCTCGTCCTCATTTTGAGGCGAAGCTTCAATGGCCAGCGAAAGACCGATAAAAAAGGTACCGATTGTCATCCCCGCTGCAACAAATAAAATTAAAAGTTCCATATCGTTAAAATTTATTATTCTACAATCTCGGCATCTTCAACTTTTTCTTCGTTCTTTGCTTTTCGCTTTTCCGACGACTCAAAATGCTCTTTTTTCTTTGGAAACAAAGGAATTTTAAAAGTCAGCAGTCGGACAACCGCCACAAAACACAAAGAACAAAGCAGATTCCAGACAGCCGGCAGCAAAAAGCAGGCGCCCCAGGCGGCATAGTAAAATATCCTGCTTGCAAACCGTTCTTCATATGTACGGACCAATATCGCACCGGCTGCAAAAATGAACATTCCGGCAACCAGAAACAGGATAACCTCCCACCAGCTTATTTGCCTCTTGCTTTGACGCTGCAACAAGCGTCTGAGACGATATTCGACACTGGAATAATAGCTGAAATCCAGCAACACTCCCAAAATTGCCTGTACCCAAAACAAAAATGTTCCGGCAACGGCACAGATAATAACGAAATTTTCGGCTTTCATAAGACAATAGTTAAATTAATAATTTATTTGAATAAAATCGTAGTACCATTTTATGGACAAAAGGGCAATAAAAAAACTCAGAATTCCGAAAATTCTGAGTTTCAAACGGTTATCTGCACGCGGCTTAATGAGATCTGTAACGCTTTGTACTCAGAACCGGATTGGTCCCTTCATTCTGAACACTGCGGCCGGCCGGAGCCTTAACTTCTTTCCGTGCTGCCATCTTCTCGCGCATAGCCTTAGCCTGACCGGACATCTCCTGTTGCTTGGCTTCGATAGAGTCCATAAAATTATTGATTCCGGAAAGCTCCCCGGAAAGTGCATCTTTGCTGTAACCGGATAATAACAACTTGTGCCCGGCAGCTTTGGATTCTGCACCGATGAGTTGCTCCATCCACGGAGCCATAGCTGCCTTCCCGTTCATATCCAGAGCCTTGCCGGTTTTACGGTCAACCGTAACGGCGTGTCCGCCGTCTTTTTTGACGGCGCCGTCTTCCAATCGCGGCATAACCTGAGCAGGATTTTGCATTCCTAATTCCATAAAATTTCTCCAAACATAAAAACTCAATTCTTTTGTCTATTATCGCAATTTAAATTCGTTTTGTCAATCACAAAAACATATATAATCTGGATAATTGCAATAAAAACACCGTCAAAGACGCTATCTTGCCACCCGGAGCATAAAAATCCGTTTTTTGTTGTCTTATTTTTAATAATTTATAACCTATAATCTCTTAAAATCAACTTAATAAAACATTTGAGACACAATAAAATGAGTTTATTCAAATCTATTGCCACCTTCGGAGGATTCACCTTGGTTTCCCGCATCACCGGTTTTTTGCGGGATATGGTATTGGCAAACTTCCTGGGAGCGGGAATGGTTTCCGACGCGTTTTTCGTCGCTTTTAAGCTCCCTAATCTGTTTCGCAGCCTGTTTGCCGAAGGCGCTTTCACGTCGGCATTTGTCCCCATGCTGTCTCACAAGCTGGTAACCGACGGACGCGGCAAGGCTTTGGAATTTGCTGCCCAATCCATATCGGTACTGACGTTTTTTTTGGCGATTTTTGTAATCATTTTAGAATTTGCAATGCCTTACGTTATCCCCGTTCTGGCCCCGGGATTTGCCGATGACCCCGGCAAAATCGAGTTGGCAACCTCGCTCTCCCGCATAACCTTTCCTTTTTTGTTGTTTATATCCATCGTCTCTTTTCAGTCGGGAATACTGAACTCTTTGGGAAAATTTGCCGCACCGGCGGCCGCACCGGTTATTCTGAACCTGATGATGATAGCCTCCGTTTTCATCTTTGTGCCTTTCGGCGACACTCCGGCACACGGTATCGCAATCGGTGTAACTTTTGCCGGTTTTATCGAAATTCTCTGGCTGATTTATTTCCTCCGCCGCGAAAATGTATATCTCCGTCCCCGCTTTGACATTTTTAACCTGGTCGGAGACTCCTCCATACGCACCTTGTTCAAACGCATAGCTCCCGGCGTTTTGGGAGCCGGAGTTTATCAAATAAATATGGTGGTAGATACCATTTTGGTCTCAATGGTCGGAACCGGCGCCATCTCTTGGCTTTACTATGCCAACCGGTTGCAGCAGCTGCCGCTCGGCGTCGTCGGAGCCGCCATCAGCGTGGCCGTCCTGCCGATTTTGTCCCATCACCTCAAAGCCGGAGAAACCGACGAGGCCTGCCACATCCAGAACAAAGCCATTGAATACGGCGCCCTCCTGTCCATCCCCGCCGCAGTCGCTCTGATTGTACTGGCCGGACCGATTATCAACATCCTTTTCCAACACGGCAAATTCGGAACTTTCGAAACGGCTATGACAACCAGCGCCGTTATTGCCTACGCCGTCGGGCTGCCCGTATACGTTATGGTCAAAGCCCTCGCCCCAAACTTTTTTGCCCGCGGCGATACCCGTACGCCGGTAAAATACAGCGTCATCGTTTTGCTGACAAACCTGTCGTTTGCTCTTCTGCTGATGAAGCCGTTTGGCCATGTCGGCATCGCTGCCGCAACCACTATCGCCGCTTTTGTTTCTTTCGCTCAGTATTACCGCGGACTCCGCAAACGCGGATACTGGGAATTTCCCCGTTTTCTGATGATAAAAACCTTCAAAATCTTTATTTGCTCCCTATTTATGGGAGGAATGCTGGAATTGGGCGAGTTTCTGCTAAATTGCCGCTACGGCAACTGGCTGAACCTTTCTCTGTGGCAAAAGCTGCCGATTTTTGGACTTTTGTGCATTTTGGGTGTTGCAAGTTTTGCAATAACCGCTAAACTAACGGGAGTGCTGGATATCAACGATATTCTTAAACTGTTGTCTCGAAGAGGTAAAAAAAATGCAGAATCAAAATCTTAAGGAACTTTTTGATAAACTGTTAAAAACGCTTGCCCGCCAACGCTGGTGGGAACGCCTGAGTTCGCCTTTTCGCCGGCTCGGTTCGTTCATTACCTCCTGGTGGCAGCTGTTGATTATCGTTTTTGCCGCCATCATCTTTTTATACTATCCCATCGGTGGTTGGATGATGAACAAAATCGATACCACTACCGATTATGAAATAAATACGCCGCCTTCCCAGTCTGCAACCGTAGAAATGATGTCTTTCCTCATCAAGCGGGAAGTCAGCGACAAAATGTGGACGCCCAACCTGCCCTTCATCTTCCCGTCATACGTCCTCGACAATATGCCTAACTTCCAGTTGGGACTGATGTCTGCGGTCAGCAACGTTTCCTCCTCTTTTGCAGCCAAAGTTGACCAGACAATCGCGCCGGAAAAGGAAATTCCGCTCAAAACCGCCGCAGAGCTGCTCAAATATCCGGGCACAATCTGGATGTTCTCGCCGCAAAACAAACTAACTCCGGTTCCTTCCGCCAACACCCAGTACAAAAAAGCCCGCAAACAGCTGGTTGCTTACAACCGGTCTCTGCGCGAAGGTGGCAGCGTCTTCTACAAAAGCCCCGGCGACTTGGCATATTTTCTGCAAAGAATGTCAAAAGACCTTTGGCTGAGCAACGAAAAGCTTGAGGCCCATATCCGCGAACACAGTTCGGATTGGGTCGATAACCGCAGCGATGACCTCTTTTATTATCAACAGGGAAAAATTTATGGCTATTATCTCTTGATGAAAGCGTTAAGTTATGATTATAAAGATATTATCTTGGCTAATGACATTTATCAGCCCTGGACTCAAATGGTCAAAGCCCTGGAAGAAGCGGTTGTCCTTTCTCCTGCCGTAGTTCGCAACGGCGAACCGGACAGTACGCTGGCCCCCAATCATCTGAGTTCCATCGGTTATTACAGCCTGAAAGCAGCGCTCATCAGCCAAAATATGATGTGTAAACTAACCCTGTCTGCGGCACAAGGAAAACAATAATGATAATTGAAACACAGACAACTCCGGAGGCTGACGTCCTCAATTTCTTTCCGCCGGTACAAATTTTGAATGCCGGCAGTGCGGAATTTGTCGACGCCAAATCGATTCGCAAATCGCCGTTGGCGGAACAACTGTTTGATCTGGGCGGCATTGCTTCAATTTTCATTACGTCGGATATGATTTCGGTCACCAAAGAATCTTCTGCCTCGTGGGACGAACTTAAACCTCAGATACTCGCCGAGATTATGGATTACCTTGCCACCGGCGAACAGGCCGTAATCGATTCATCTCCTTCATCCCGGGACGAAACCGAAATAATCAAACAAATAGAAGGGCTGATAAACGCCCGCATCCGTACGGCAGTCAAACAAGACGGCGGAGACATCGTGTTCCAGAGTTTTGAAAACGGCATTGTTTATGTCGAGATGAGAGGTTCCTGTGTCGGTTGTCCCTACGCTATGGTCACCTTAAAAGAAGGGGTTGAAAAAATCCTCAAAACATACATTCCCGCCGTTAAAGAGGTTCGCAACATAACCCAGAAAAACGAGGCCCGATGATTAAAAAGTTCCTGCTGTTGCTACTGATTTTTAATTTGACGCCTCAGACAAGCAGCGCTGCGGCGCCGCAGGAACTTAACCTTTCCCGCCTTAACACTTCCCAACTCGAAGATATTTACGAATATTATGACTACAAAGGCGTTCGGGGATATCTGATGCTCCCGGGGTATCACTATCCGCCGATTTACCTCTCCTCTTTTCCGACAGACTTTGATGCCGTCGCCGATGAACAGAAGCGCATTGCATTGTTCATCAAAATACTGGCACCGCTGGCTCTGCGCTTTAACCAACAAACGCTGGAACAGCGTCAGGTTATCGAACAAATCAAACAAAACTTTGATAAAAACCATGAACTGAGCGCTGAAGAAAGCCGCATTATCGAAAAAACCGCTGCCGAGTATGACGTTTTTACCCGCCTTAAAGGCTATCAGCGCCACAAGTTTTTGCTGACCGAACTTCTAAACCGTGTAGACGCCATTCCGCCCTCTTTTTTGATTGCCGCGGCAGCCATGGAAACCAACTGGGGAACCTCCCGCATCGTCAAAGAAGGCAACTCCCTCTACAAACAGCTGGTCTGGCATAGCGACAAAGGCCTGAAACCACGGGGAGAAACCGAAGACGACACTTACCGCATTCGGACTTTTCCCACAATATATGACTCTTTGCAGGACTTCGCCCACAAAATCAATTCGCATGTGGCTTTTGAACATCTGCGCAGTTTTCGAAAAGAGCTGCGCTCCCGAAACAGTGTCCTGCGCGGGACGACTTTTGCCTTTACGCTGATGTGGAATTCTCCTCTCAAAAATTATGCCGGCATCATAGAATACACAATTGCATTCTATGAACTGAATATAATTGACAAATCTTTACTAAATAGTAAAATGATTGACAAACCTCTCCCCGAGAGATTTAAAAAGTTAATACAATCGGATACCGGCAAAAAGGAGAAAATTTAACGAAACTGTAACAAAACTGTAATTGGTATTTTGGCCAAAAGTTTATTATTATATAATATATAAGAACTAACAAAAATGTGATGTGTGCAATGGATAAGAACCAACTAACCAGCCAAGATGTTAAAAATCTTTCTAAAAACCTGCAAACGGAAAACAAATCCGTTGTAGCGCAAAAGGTCAGCGCCTATTACAACGGCCACACCGTCACCCCCAAAGGCCTCCGCCTTGCAGAAGACATCTTTCGCATTATGGTGCGCGATGTTGAAGCCAAAGTCCGCCAGGTGTTGGCTGAAAGTCTGAAAAACACGCATAACCTCCCTGAAGACATTGTCCAATCCGTTATCAAAGACACTGATGCCGTTGCCGTTCCGTTCATCAAATATTACGCCGATTTGAATGCCGAAGATTTAATCAAGATACTTGACATTCCGAGCATAAACAAGCAAAAGGCGGTAGCGCAGCGCTTAAACCTGCCCAATGAAATTTCCGAATATATCGTCGAGCGTTGTCCCGAAGAAGTTGTCGGCGTCCTGATATCCAACGAGACCGCCAACATTCACGAAAAAACATATAATACTATCGTCGAAAAATACAGACAAAGCGAAGACATCAAAAAGCGTTTGGTATATCGCACCGAATTGCCGACGTCGGTAATTGAAAAAATCGCCAATTCCTTGTCGGAAGACCTCAAACGCCGTTTGATTCTGTCTCACAATCTTCCTGCCGATTTGGCAACGGACATCATTGAAGAAGTCAAGGAAAAAACAACGCTGCGCATTTCTGAAGACTACAGCTCGGACAAACAGATTGAAGAGCTGGTTCACCAGCTTTACACCTCAAACCGCCTGACCCCCAATCTGGTCGTCCGCTCCATTTGCATGGGAGATTTGAAGTTTTTCGAATACGCTTTGGTCTACTTGTCCAACACGCCGATTATCGAGGTTCGCAAAATCCTTTTCAACACCTCTGTCGACTTTATGATACGCAACCTTCTCCGTAAGGCATTCATTCCCAAAACGATGTTTCCGGCAGTGTTCAGTGCCTTGAAAATCATTAAGGAAATTCGCTTCGACTGCCGCAAGAACAATCGCAAGTCTTTTGCCCATAAAGTAATCGAACGAATTTTGACTTACGGCCCCAACAACGAAGAAATGAGCGAAGAAGACATCAACTATCTGGTCTCAAAAATCAGCTGATTTTATAGCTTTCTTAATATTTTTGGATTAAGCTTAAACAAAAAAACAGTCTAAAGGATATCTCTGTGCCTGGTCCAAACGAAATCATCCTGCCGGATTTACTGGCGTTAAACGATTCCCTGATAAATGATGATTATCCCGTTATCATCGAAAAGGTAATGCGTGTGGCCCGCAAAGCCTGTGACGCCGACGGATGCTTTTTCTTCTCCGTCAGCGACAACAAATACATCAACCTTGAATACAGCCGCGTCAACAGCCTCAACGTAGGCATCAGCGGAACCGAAAATATGGCTTTTTTTCCGTCGGTGTTTCTGCCCGATGTCAAAAACCGCAGCCGCAAAGCCCCTTCCGAATACTGCGCGTTGAACCGCGAAATCATCAATTCGCCTAACATTTTTCAAACCACCGGTATAGACACCGATCTGATTGCCAAATTCGACGATGCCAATAACTACTCGACGATTTCCCTTTTGGCCATACCGCTGGTAGACCGCAAAGACAACCTCCTCGGTGTTGCCCAGTTCACTAATGCCAAAGACGCCAACGGTAAAATCATCAGTTTCACGACGGAAGCGCAGAAAGTTGTTCTGTCCGTCTGTAAGCTGATTACCATAGCCCTGGAAAACAAAAATCAAAAAGAAGCCTATTCACAACTCCTGGAATCTTTCATTGAAGTGCTTGCGCGTGCCATCGATGCCAAGTCGCCTTATACCGGCAGCCATTGCCAGCGGGTTCCCATCATTGCCCGGCTCCTTGCTACCGCTGCCGTTCAGGAAACCACCGGTAACCTCAAAACCTTTGAAATGAGTCCTGATGACTGGTACACGCTTCACATTGCCTCCTGGCTGCATGACTGCGGTAAGGTCACCACGCCGGAATATATTGTCGACAAGGCAACCAAGCTTGAAACCATTTTCAACCGCATTCACGAAATCCGCAATCGTTTTGAAATCCTGCGCCGCGATGCCCATATCGAATATCTCCAAAAGCGCCTGAACAATATTGACACCAAACAACACCTTCAGGCCGAATTCGTAGCCAAAGTCAAACAACTTGAAGAAGACTTTGCTTTTGTCGCCAAGTGCAATACCGGCGACATCGAGCTGAACGACCGCGACATTGCCCGGCTTGAACAGATTTCCCAAATCCAGTTTGTCCGCTACTTCAACCGGATGCTGGGCTTATCCTGGGCCGAACGCGACAATGTTGAAAACAAGGACTTCTACGTGCACCCGGCTCGGGAGAACCTTCTCCAAAACCGCAAAGACCAAATCTTCGGCCCCTACAACCGTGGCGAACTTTATAACCTTGAAATCCGCCGCGGAACGATTAATAAAGAAGAACGGGATAAAATTAACGAACATATCGTTGTCACCATTGATATGCTCAAAGCTCTCCCTTTCCCCAAAGAGCTGTCCAAAGTCGTAGAATATGCCGGTGCTCACCATGAACGCATCGACGGCAAAGGTTACCCCAACGGCCTCACCGGAGACCAAATGTCCGTCCCTGCCAAAATTATGGCCATTGCCGATATTTTCGAAGCGCTCACCGCCAACGACCGTCCTTATAAGGAACCCAAAAAACTTTCCGAAGTCTTGCGCATTATGCAACAAATGAAACATAACGGACATATCGACCCTGATTTGTATGACGTCTTTATTCGCAGCAAGGTTTATCAGGACTATGCAGAACAGTATATGGACAAGAACCAGATAGACGAAGTAACCCCTGAGGATTATTTATAATGTTGAAAATTTACACCGTATTATGCCGTGCCGGCACAATGGACAATTACGCCTACATTCTGGTAGACGAAGACACCCGAACGACCGCCGTCGTCGACCCTTCCGAAAACGGGCCGATTATTGCCAAATTAAACGAATTGAAACTTACCCCTGAATACATCTTCAACACCCACCATCATTTTGACCATACAGACGGAAACCTTGAGCTTAAACAGCTGTACGGAGCCAAAGTCGTCGGCAATCAGGCTGACGCGTCTCGTATTCCGGGATTTGACATTGGTGTTGTTCCCGGCGAAACTTTTTCTCTCGGGAAAACCACTGCCGAAATAATTGACGTTTCGGCTCACACCCAAAACCACATCCTGTGGTATTTTCCCGCAGACAAAGCCCTTTTCACCGGAGACACGCTGTTTAACCTATGCATCGGAGGCCTGTTTGAAGGCACTCCTCAGCAAATGTTTTCGGCTCTCTCCAAAATAAAAGAGCTTCCCGATGACGTGTTGTTTTACCCCGGCCACGAATACACCATGCCGGCAGCAATGACGGCTTATAACTTCAATCAGGGAAACCCTGAAATACGCCAATATCTTGAACGGGCAAAAGAACGGATAGAACAAGGTCTGCCGGTTGGTCCGGTGCCCTTGGGCATCGAAAAAAAATGCAACCCTTATCTTCAGGCCGGCTCAGCTCAGGAACTGAGAGAAATAGACTGACTTAAACTGACAAAACATTAGACAAAACACTTTGTATATGTTATAGTTTAACATATACAATATCTCAGGGTAACATCTATGGCAGAAACAACGACATCCTTTTCTTCCGACCAACTCAATCAACAGATTGAGCTTATTTTGGATGCCTACGGAATAGCTCCGCAAAACGGAGATGCCGAACTGTACGACAAAATCACGGCTTTGATTGATACCCCTCAAAAAAAACAGCAGTTTTTTGACGAGATGGTCGCATACAAAACGGCTCAGCCCAATCTCGCCAATTATCAGGATCTTTATAACGATGCTCTGGATTTCAGCCGCAAACAGCCGGGAAATTACAATAAGGGAACCTACAGCAGCACAATTTCTCTGGTCAATCGCGAAAAAGCGGCCGGCCTGGACAGCTCTTTCTTAGACGTTTATCATATTTGCAACCAACCGGAAGCATCCCGAACCGCCGAAGTAAAAAAGGAGCTGGCAAAACAATCCCATCGCCGACTGTTGACCGGTGCCTTGGAAATACAAACGCCGAATGACCAACAGCTGCTCAAAAAATTTATGACCGCCCTTCGCGACTCCGGACAGAAATTTGACAAGATTGTTATTCCCGTAGGTTGTGACGAACAAGGCCACATCCGCCACGCGATAAGCCTGGTAATCGAGGGAAACCGGGCAATGATTGTTGATCAATTGGGCGGCGGAGCTTATCAGGCCACTAAAACCAATATTGTAAATACCCTGAACGACTTTGGCATCGCTACCACGGTCTATGCGCCGGCATTAAGCCAAAACCGCAGCGACTGCGCCATTTTCTCCTCTATGGTGAACGAAGTTGCCCTCCAAGGCGACCTAAACGATTTCCTTACCAAATTCCAATCCTTGAATCAGGATGAAAAATGGGCAGAGGTTGATGCCCAACATACAAAAGATATAAAAGCGGCCACCCAAGCCTATTATAAAAATTATCAGAACAATCCCGTATTCAAGCTGTATCTGCAAGCCCAGGGCATCACAGACTTTAATTATATGAATGCCGCCGCCAAAGATAAGATTATTGAGTGTTTCAATCAGGTAACTGCCGCCCGGGACTTCGTCGTCGACGAATATGCCCCGACACCGCAAGACCTGGAATGGAAAGAAGAAGTTAATGCTGTCTTTATGCCCAACTGCCAAAAGCTCACCAGAGCGTTTCAGCGTTTTGATACCAAAGACGACCGCGAACTTCGTTATCGCCTTAACAACAGCCTGATTTACTACTACGATAAAAAACATGTTCGCATCCGCAGCGAAAGCACCAAAGACTTCGTCTTAATCTGCCAAACGGCCAAAGATATGGGCAACAACACCATCACTTTCGGCGCATTTGAAAAACATCCGGAATATAAGGCCAAACTGTATCTGGCAGCCCTGCAAACCGGAATGAAGATGAAAAATCAGCCCAGTTTGGACGAACTGCGCGCATATCCCGAATTTACCCAGATTCAAAGCATCATAAAACAAAAAAAGTTTGAAGAAGAATCCCGTAAAGCCTGGAAAAACCAGCCGGAATTGCGTAAGCGGGCTAAAGAATACCACGCCGAACTGGAGCAGGCTAATGCCGCAGCAAACCAAGATCCCGACTACCGTACTTTGAAATCCGAACTTTTTAATGCCAATAAAGCGCTCAGCAATGCCAAAAAAAACGGGGCAGATCAGGACACCCTCAAACAGCTTGGCGAAAACGTTGACGAAGCCAAACGAAAGTTTAACGAAAACCCCTCGCAGGCAGCCATAGCATCAGCGGAAACGAACTTCCGCAACACTATAAAGGAAATGGCCGACAACTATATCAAATACGGCAGCAGTGAAAAAGACAAAACCTTACCGAATGAACGAAAAGAAAAACTAAAAAAACATTTGGAAATTTACGATGCCAATACTTTCTTTACCAAAACCATCAAAGGAAGGGACAATAAAAGATATCCCCTCTACGAAGAAACAGAAAGCGCTCTGGAATTGCAAAGAAAAATGACAGACAACGAAAAGAAAAGCTTGATTCGGAAACAAACCAAGAACCATAAAGAAGCTCAAACCGGACTGCACGAATACATGAAAACTGCCGGCCGTTAATTTCTTTGAACGGGGAAACCGTCAATTTGCCGCAAACACTCACCGACAACCATCACTGCCGATACGGCAACGTTTATGGAGCGCGCATTTTCATTCATTGGTATCAAAAGACGCGCATCGGCGGCTTGATGTACCGCTTCCGGAACCCCCGCGCTTTCCCGTCCCATCAGAATAATGTCGTTGGGCTGAAATTCAAATTCGGTATATGGTCGGCTGGCATGCGTCGTTAACAAAACGATTCTCCCGTATTCGTCAGGGTGCTCCGCCCGATACTGCAAAAAATCATTCCAGGAATTATGACGGCGATAATCAGCCAGATGCAAATAATCCATCCCCGAACGTTTCAACGTCCGCTCCGAAAAAACAAAACCGCATGGCTCGATAATATCCAGAGGAACGTCGAGACATGCGCCCAATCGCAGTAATGTTCCCGTATTTTGCGGAATATCCGGTTGAAATAAAGCCAATCGCATTTTTTTCTCCTCCAATGATGCTGCTTATTACTCAAATACCCTCAAAAATCACCGGAAGCAAGCAGTTTTTTAAACTAAAAAAGCCCCATTTGCCGGTAAACCTCTCTCCTTTCCTGCCGCTTACCCCTTTTCAAACATTCTCCCTGCTTTTGCAAAAAATGCTCTGATATTCGGCCGTAACCAAAAATTTTGTTTTTGCATAAAAAAAACGGGTGGTCGTTTCACAACGCCCAACCCGCAAGTTGTCAAAAAACGGAAAGAGTTAAAATTGTCCTCTTCTGTAATATATTTCTGCCAGCTCCCGTATATTTTCAGCATTAGCCAAAACGGAATAAGGCGGATAATACTGAGTTTTTTGTGACAAGGCTGAAAAAACCTTGTTGGCGGCCATAAAGAATTTAACTTCTTCAGCCTGCCGGGCATTCGTTTCCGGTTCGCTTTCCCTCACGCGCAGCTCTTCAAACAAACGGTCTCCCAATCCATACTCGGTATGACCGCTGATTTTCTTTACCACGTCTAAAACCTCATTGATAAACTTTTCCTTGTATATCTGCTCTGCAAACAAAGCGTCAATAAAGTCTTCAACGGTTTTCTTTCCAAAGGAATTACGCAGTCTCAGCTCGGGAAAAAGCAGTCTCAAATGACGAACAAAATTTTCTCTCTTAATAGAAAAAATCTCCAAATTAAGATCTTCTTCGCCTTCAACTCCGGTAAATTTTACAAATTCGTTCCATACGATGCGTTCAATTTCTTCTCTAGCCATAACTTTTAAATTTTAATTGTTTAACAATAATATCTTTTTGATAAACCGGAGAATATCACATCCGGGATTTATTGTCAACTTTTTGGCTAAAAAAATATTTTAAGAAAAAACCGATTACACTCTTAGACGTTGAAAAGAAAATTAAGCAAATCTCCGTCTTGCACGATATAGTCTTTTCCTTCGGAACGCATTTTTCCGGCTTCTTTGCAAGCCTGCTCACCGCCGAATTTGACAAAGTCGTCATACGCAATAGTCTCGGCACGAATAAAACCGCGTTCAAAATCAGAATGAATAATGCCGGCACATTGCGGAGCCTTCGAACCTTTAATAAAGGTCCAGGCGCGCACTTCTTTGGGACCGGCGGTAAAATACGTCTGCAATCCGAGCAGGTCGTATCCGGCCCGAATGATTTTTGACAAGCCGGTCTCTTCAAGCCCCAACGCCGATAAAAATTCTTTTTTCTCATCTTCGGATTCCAATTGGGCAACCTCAGATTCTATC
>ENA-ORTS01000341-ORTS01000341.1-human-gut-metagenome-genome-assembly--contig:-NODE-341-length-39284-cov-6.755869_pt1 | contig 39284 bp, 42 predicted proteins | sample MGYA00241911_ERZ509186 | MGnify/ENA primary metagenome ERZ509186 (study PRJEB26280, sample SAMEA2338852) | human gut metagenome | biome: human gut; feature: human-associated habitat; material: faeces...
CCGTTGGCCATGTCCGCATGGACTTCGGGCGCAGCGGCAACGAGTTCTGGCATACATGGTGGCCCCGCGGCCCGGAGGAGCTGAACAATCCTGTGTTCAAAGCGGAGCTGCAGGAGGTCGTGGACACGCTGCGGGAGAGTGTGCTGAAAAGCCGCTTCGCTATGGAGCGTTTCTGTTATGCCCGCGGTGGCAAAATCAGCGGTGGCTGGACACAAAACTACGGTTACATCGTGGAAACGGAGCACTACCGCTACTGCCTGCGCTGTAATCCGTCCCCTGGAGATTATAACTGCTACTGTACGGCCTATGATCTGGATGTCCAGCGGCAGAACATGGCGCGGGACAAGCCGCTGATGGGCCGTGTGTCCTATGCCAATGGCGACGCGCAGGAATTTACGGATGCGGACGAATTTCTCCGTTGCGTACAGGAGGAATTGCCGTACCGCCCCACCACCGGCTTCCGTTACGAGGTGCTGACCGATGATCCCGCCGTCTGCAAGCAGGTGGATGACATGATCTTCGACTTCTACGGCGAGGAAGCCACTTGCCGGCAGGAGGATCACGAGCCTCGGCCCGAGCAGGGCATGACTTTCGGGGGAATGTAATGGACGCCTCAAAAAAGCAGCGAGAGCCGGTCGCATTCAAAAGCCTTGCCGAGCTGAAACGGTTCATCCGACCCGGAGTGGAGTTCAAGACCGTCAGCCACGCCAATCACGCGGATATGGTGGGGCTGACCCGTGTGGTGACCACGGTGCAGACGGTGGGCTTTTATTCCAAGATCAAGGATCAGCCGGAGCATCCCTTCTCCACCTGCAACCACGGCAAGGGCTTCTACACCGATTTTGGAAAAGCCGGCAATTACATCTTTGATGGTACGACGGTCAGGGTGAAGGATGCCCGAAAGCAAGATCGCGGCGTGATCTACGAGCTGGAGTTTTACGACAGAGAGCAAAACATGGAGGAAACGATGATGGACAGAAAAATGGTGAATTTTATCAAGGAGCAGTATCCCCCCGGCACCCGCATCCGGCTCAATTCTATGGACGATCCTTATCATCCCATTCTTCCCGGCACGGAGGGCGAAGTGGACTTCGTGGACGATAAGGGGCAAATTTTTATGAAGTGGGACAATGGCCGCACGCTGCCGCTCGCCCCCGGCGAGGACAGCTTCACCGTGCTGCCGCCCAAGCTGACCACGCTCAAGCTGTATATGCCCCTGACCGCCGATCTCTACGAGCGGAACGAGTACGGTGATCTCGATGACAGCAGCACATTGCTGGAGGGCCGTGAGCTGTGCGGCTATCAGGATCAGATCATGGCGGCGCTGGTGAAAAACCGGATGCCGGAAGAGACGGAGCGAGGTCTCATGCATTGGTATGATGAAGCCGACAGCGTTGACCGCAAGGTACGCTCTGCCGTCTTCACCGTGGAGAAGCGTGACCGGCAGCTCTGGGGCGTAGCGGAATGCCGCGTCGCCGGGGAATTGTCGGACACAGAGCTGGAAACCTTAAAGGAATATCTCACCGGACAGGCTTCTGACGGCTGGTGCGAAGGGTTTGAACAGAGGGAGATTTCCGTGGATGACGGCGGTGAATTGTATGTCCACTTTTGGAATTCGGACGAGTGGATCATCCAGACGGAGCAGGAGCTTTTCTCCCCCAAGTTGGCAGAAGGACTGCCGGAGCTGTGCTTCTCCACCCTCCCCGGCACCGGTGAGCTCATCTGCATCAAGCGCGGCGAGAGCGGCTACTACCCCAGCGATTGGAACACGAACGATCCCGCGCATAACCGTGAGATAGCGGACTATAACAACGAGCGGCTTGGGGTGACACAGGAGCAGCGGCTGGCAATGGAGTGTGGCAGTATGCACGGCTGGGGCGTCCCTGGTGCTGACCCCGCCTACTATGAACAGAAACAGGAAATGGGAGGGATGACCCTTGGGTAAGAAAATACTGCGTGTGTATCTCGCTAAAAACGATACGCCGTATAGCGCAGCCTATGCAAAGCTGGATCTACCCGCCTCCCCGTGGGAGGTTTGGGACGCCATGGAAAAGGTGCGGCTTCAGACAGATGACATCCTGTACATGGAGGTCGAAGACTACTTTGCCTTTGAGTATCTCTCGCCCCACTTGGATGGATTAGAGATCAGCCTCAACGAGCTCAACGACCTTGCCGCACAGCTTGCGGCATTGGACGAGGTACAAGGGATCGCCTTTGAGGGGATGTTCTCCATAGAGGTGCAGAAAAAAGTAAACGCCAACGGCGGCATCATCACGCTGCAGGATCTGCGGGATCTGGCGGTCAGCGCAAAAACCGACTGTTACCATGTGGTGGATGCCGCGGATGACGCCCAGCTTGGCCGCTTCTATGCGGAAAACGAGTTCGTCCCCGAGCTGGACGGCATATCTAACGAGGTATTCGAGATGCTGGACTTCGCCGGCATCGGAAGAATGATGCGATGCAGTGAAAACGGCGTTTTTGTGGGCAGTCTGTATGTACTGCGGGATGGCGAGCTGACCACTGCGCCGCCCGTCCAAAAAACGCTGCCGGAAAAGCCGGGATACCTCTTCCGGCTCACGCTTGGACTGCATCCCGACATTGGCGATGCGCGCACGGTGACGCTGGATCTTCCCGCAGCAGAGGCAGAGCTGCTGGACGCGCAGGAACAGCTCGGTGTGGAGGGCTGGGAGGGCGTCACAGTCATTGATTATGACGGGATCATCCCCTATGCGGCAGAATTCACCGACCTGCCCATGGATCTGGAGGAATTGAATGCCTTCACCAAGACCGCGCGGGACATTCCGAGATCCGAGGTGCCAAAGCTGAAGGCTCTGCTGGAGCAGTTCGAGGTGCAGGACATCGAAACGGCGATGCTCCTAACGGAGCAGCTGGCCGATTACATCCTCACGCCGGGGATCAGCTCACCGCAGGAGGCGGCGCTGGACCAGCTCTGCTTCATCATGGATCGTGAAGAAGCCGTTCGGCTGATCCCGTATGTGAACCTCTTCAACTACGGCGAGACAGTCATCCATGCGGACAACGCCGCCCTCACATCCTACGGCCTGCTGCACCGGGAGGACTATGAACCAATGCTCTCACCCATGCAGCAAAAACAGGAAAAGGAGATGACGATGCAATGACCGGGGAACAGATCCAACATGAAGGCGACCAGCCGCTGCCTTGTGCAGCACAAGAGGCATTCCGATGCAGACCGGATGCTCTGAGCGATGACGAAAAGACGATCCTCTCCGCCATGGTCCTGCAAAAGGGCGAGGCGGAGGCTGCGGAGATTTTCAAGGAGTCACCGGAGCATCTGCGTGATTACACGATCCTCAAGGGCGTCAACAGCTACGCCGCGCTGGGCAGATATTACCTCGCCACCGAAACTACCGTCCCAGAGGAGCTGTACGAGTACATGGATCTGGGCGCGCTGGGCTGCCGCTATGAGGACGAGCATCCAGGCGTGTTCATCGGCAGTGATTATGTGTGCTACCCTGCGGAGGAACAGGATCTTACCATGGAAATGCAGTAGCTGACCATATCTTTCCACGCCAGCTGCGCGGATAAGAACTACACCAAGGGGCCGTATTCCCGGACGGGAAAAAGCGGCCCCTTCTTTTTTGCGCTGATTTGACCTCCTGCTCCGGGATAACGGGTCCGGAAAGGAGGAACTGTGCCGATCAACAAAGCCCTTGCAGAGTATCTTGACCTCTACCACAAGGGCGAGGCAAACGCCGTCACCAGCCGGGAGCTGGAGTGTGCCTTCCGAATGCGCGGCTCCGAGCTGCGCCGGGAGATCAACGCCCTGCGGGGCGACGGCATCCCCATATGCAGCTTTGACGGCGGCTACTACTATGCCGCCACCGAGGAGGAGCTGCGGCGCACCATCCGGCAGCTCCGCAGCCGGATCAAGAAAATCGCATTTGCGGAGCGCGGCCTGTCCCGCACCTTGCCTGACTATGAGGACACCGGTCAGCTCTCCCTCCCGCTGGAGGGAGGTGATACTTCTTGAACAGCTTTATTCCCTGGGTGGGCGGCAAGGGCAAGCTGCTGTGGATCATCAATAAGCTGATGCCGGACCGCTACACCCGCTTCATCGATGTGTTTGGCGGCAGCGGCACGGTGACCATGTGCCGCCCCATCCAGCGCGGCTGCATGGAGATCTATAACGACTTCAACGGCAATCTCACCAACCTGTTCTGCTGCGTGAAGAACCGCCCCATGGCACTGCTGGCGGAGCTGGGCTTCCTGCCGCTGAACACGCGGGATGACTTCAATGTCCTTTACAAGTTCTTCTCCAAGGGCGAGTTCACGGATGACTATCTGCAGGAGGAGATGGATCTGACGGAGGTCTACCTCAAGCCGCCCGACGCCGAGGTCATCCGCGCCCTTATGCTGGAGCGCACGCCCCGCGGGAGCATCCGCCGCGCGGCGGACTTCTTCAAGCTCATCCGCTACAGCTTCAGCGGCGGCGCCAAGTCCTTCGGCGGCAAGCCCTGCGACATCCGCCGTTTCTTTCACCTGATCTGGGAATGCTCCCGCAGGCTGGCGAATGTCATCGTGGAGAACAAGGACTTCGAGGAGGTCATCCGTCAGTACGACCGGGCAGGCGCCGTGATCTACTGTGACCCGCCCTACTACAAGGCGGAGGGCTGCTACGAGGTGGAGTTTCCCCCGGAGGATCATCAGCGGCTCCATGATGTACTGGTCACCTGTGAAGGATACTTCATCGTTTCCTACAACTACCAGGACTACATCTGCGAGATCTATCAGGATTGCTATATCTTCCGCACCTCCCGTCCCAACAGCATGTCCCAGACGGCAGGAAGCGAATATGAGGAGATCGTCATCACCAATTATGACCCCCGCAAAGCCTGCTGGCAGCTCTCTATGGATAGTCTGCTGGGCGGCGATGGCGATACCCGCTACGAGCTGATCCATGAGCCGAAGCATCCCTTAAAAATCTGAACAATAAAAGGAGAAGCAGCATGAAATTTGTAAAATACAACGACAACAAGAGCGTCACCATCCCGCCCGCTGTTCTGACCGTCTGTGGGCTGGACGATGAGGGGAAGCTGGAAATGGCCGGCGCCAGGGGCGCGGTCATTTTGTCAAAAAGCGAGATGACCGCCATGGAGATGGTGCGCACGATCCTCGCCCTGACGGACCGCGCCGGGCAGCTGATGCGGGAGCTGACGGAACGCTGCGGCAGCTGCGAGGGCTGCACCGAGGGGCACTGCACCTTCCGCGACGCGGACATCGAGGAGCTGATCCGCCCCGCCGTCACCGTTCCCGATTGGGCCAGAGAGGAAGCGGACATCGCGCCCGACGCCAAGCTGGACTGCCATGTGGACGAGGGCTCCGGTGTGATCACCGTGTGCGAGACATTTTACGACCACGACCTCTCCGATATTCCCGCCGAGCTGCTGGAGGCCCTGCGTAAGTCCGGCTGCTGCCTGTCCGTACTGGAGGATATGCTGATGGACGACGATGTTATCTACGATAAGTGATACCGTAGGCATTCAAAGAAGAAACGAGGCGAGAGATCCAAATGAATGAAACCTATCTCTATCCCTACTCGGCGAAGGAGGCCAGAGAACGAAATGAGCTTTCGCTCTGGAGGGAAAGCCATCGCGCCAACATCGCCTGCCGGGAAGCCATCGAGGACGCCATCCGCCAGAACTTCGATGGGATGTACCTGAACGAGGACTGCCTCGCGCCGGTGCTGACGGCATACGGCTACAAGCGTACCGCATGGGTGCTTGCCAATACCCTGCATGAACTCAAGTGGGACGGGCGCTTCAGCCCTGCCAATAAGCAGTGGGCTGAGCGGCGCTACATTCCGCAGGATGAGCGTCACAACGCCGCGATCACTGTTCGGAGCCACCCCGCCGTGCTGGATGGCTTCGTCAGTTTCTACCGCAAGGCGGTGCAGGCGTTAAATCTCTTCGGCGCGGAGCACTGCGTCGGTGACCGCGCCGAGCAGGACTTCACCGGCAAGGTGCTGGTGCTGTCGCCGGATACGCTGAAGGAATCCTGCTGGAGTCAGGCGGATCAACTCTGGTATGCTCGGAGCGGCTTTGGATGCGAGCCGCATTCCAGTGGTCGAGCAGTCTTTGCCACCTGCCTCTCGGACGGAGAAACAGCCAGATGGACCCGGGAGGATTTCATCGGTGTGCTGGACGAAAAATGCCTGCCGGACTGGGCGCGGGAGAAGCTCATGGAGCTGACCGCACCACGGCAGGAGGAACCGGCCGCAGGTGAGATGAAGCTGGAATGATCGGAGGTGAAATAAGTGCAGCGCATCTTCATTGATAACCATGACCGCATCCTCTATTACAGCAATCCTGCCGGATACATCGCGGGAAAGGAGGCGGTGGTGGACACCATGTTCCAAACGCAGGAGCTGGAGCGTTTTCTGCAAAAGCAAGCGCTCACCATCCGCTGGGAGGACGGTGTCTATGACCGCCTCCTGCTGGGGCAGCAGAGGGGCTCTTTCGACCCGGAGGCTCCGCCCCTGAAAAGCTGCCGTGTGTGGCAGCTCACGCGGGACAGCCCCATCAATATGCGCTTCATCCCGTATGAAGCCCTGCTGGAGCGTTTCGGACAGCCCGACCGTAAGCACTACGAAACCGTCTATGACGGTCTGGTCGGGACCAATGACCCGGAGGAGATCTACACGCTCTTCCGCGACCCGGTTCCCGGCTACGACGGCAGACCCATCGGCATCTCGGATGTGTTGGAGCTGTACGACGCCGACGGCAGCGAGTTCTACTACTGCGACCGTGTCGGCTTCCGGCAGATCGAGTTCGCGCCGCGGCAGGAAATGGATCTGTGTCCGTGAACTGAGCACCCGGCCGGGTGCTTTTTTCATATCCAAATCAGAAAAGGAGGAATCCCAATGCCCAAAGCCCAAACCAAGGCAACAGCTCCCACCCCTGCACCGGATACCCCGCTCCCCGTGGAGTACGCCGTGCGCATCTATCCCGTGAAGGACAGCAAGTATACCCTCGCCAACGCCAATGTGGATATCAACGGCGTATTCGCCATTCGCGGCGTGAAGGTCATCCGCAGCGAGAAAGGCCCCTTTGTCGCCATGCCGCAGTACAAGGACGGCCATGGGGACTACCACGACATCTGCTTCCCCTGCACGAAGGAGGCCCGCCAGCAGTTCAACGATGCGGTGCTGAACGCCTACGAGCAGTCGCTCGGGCAGGCCCAGCAGCCGGACAATGCTCCCGCCGCGGAGCAGGTCATGTAAGTCACCCACAATACGAAACATATAACTTGTAGGAGGAAATTATCACATGAAGAAGTTTATCAAGCACGCCGCCAATTCCATCCGCGCCAAGGCCATCCGCCTTGCCGCCACCCGCCGCTCCGGTGAGGGCTACATCGACACCGCCGTCAAGATCCTCATCGCCGTGGTGCTGGGCGCGCTGCTGCTGGCGGGCCTCTACGCTTTGTTCGGCGATGTGGTCATGCCCACGCTGAACCAGCGTATCAAGGATATGTTCAACTACGCCGGCGCGCTGGGCGGCTGATCCGTGGCATCCGTCCTGCAGGGGACGCTGTTCCTCATCGGACTTATGAGCGCGGCATGGACGGATCTCCGGCGCAGGCAGATCTATGACCTTTCCGGTATCGTCATCGCAGGGGCGGGGCTGATTTCCTTCAGCCCCGCCCGGCTTCTCGGCCTGGCGCTGGCCGTCCCATTTTGGCTGGCAAGCCGGAGAGGACGCGGCGGCATGGGAGATGCGTTCCTCATCGCCGCCTCCGGTTTTCTGCTGGGCTTTCTGCGCGGAGTCGCCGGACTGGTGCTGGCACTGGTGCTGTACTGCCTTTTCTACCTTGCAATAGCCGCCCTGCACAAGATCCGCAGGCAAGCGCGCCCACCGGAGAGCTATCCATTCGCGCCATTTCTTGCAGTGGGCTTCTTTACCGCATATATCATCTAAGAATAAGGAGGACTTGCTCCATGAGTATTTTCAAAAACCGCACGGTCATCGGCGTCATCTGCATTCTGCTGGCGCTGGTGATCTGCTTCGGCATCACGCCGCTGTTCAATCAGAGCATCAGCCAGAAGGCGGAGATCGTCCGTGTGACGAAGGACATTCACGCCGGCGAGCTCATCACCCAGGACATGGTCACCACGGCCGAGGTCGGCTCCTATAATCTCCCCTCTGGTATCCTGCGCGAGAAGGACAATGTGGTGGGCAAATACGCCAAGGCGGACCTTGCCGTTGGCGATTATATTCTCGCCGCCAAGCTCTCGGACGCGCCTGCCGCCGAGAATGCGTATCTCTATAATCTGGACGGCACGAAGCAGGCCATCTCCGTCACCATCAAGAGCTTCGCCACCGGACTGTCCGGTAAGCTCCAGAGCGGCGACATCGTATCGGTCATCGTGGCGGACTACCCGGAGGATGGCGAAACCACCATCCCTGCCGAGCTGCAGTACGTGGAGATCATCAGCGTTACCGCCAGCACCGGCTATGACGCCAATACCGGTGAAGCGAAGGGTGATGAGAAGGAGCTGCCCTCTACCGTGACCTTCCTCGTTCTGCCGGAGCAGGCCAAGGTGCTGGCGGAGCTGGAGCAGGTCGCCAAGCTCCATCTGGCTCTCGTCTACCGCGGCACAACAGATGGCGCAAGGCAGTTCATCGAGGCACAGGATGCACTCATCGAGGAGCTGTACGCAGAGCCGGAGGAAGATCCCATTGAGGAGGGCGAAGCCGCCGACCCTACCGCAGAAATGCCGGAGAGTGAGGTGACAGGATGAATTTCAGAAAGGCCAGCATCTTTCAGCGCGACACAGAGAAACCGGAGGAGCAGAATGACAGCGGCGGTATGCTGGCGGTCTGGGGCAGCCCCGGCAGTGGAAAGACAATAACGGCGGTGAAAATCGCAAAAATGCTCTCCGCCAGGAAGAAAAATGTCATCCTTCTGCTCTGTGACATGGCCGCACCCATGCTGCCGTGCATCTGTCCCGCGGACGCTCTGGAGAGCAATGGCTCTCTTGCCGGCGTCCTGGCAGCCGCCCGTATCAGCGAGAACCTCATCAAGCATAACCTTGTCACCTTTAAGCGCAACAGCTGCCTTGCGGTATTGGGGCTGCTCGAACGGCAGAACGAGTACAGCACTCCGCCCTTTACGCAGAAGCAGGTGGTAGAGCTGCTGGACGGCCTGCGTCAGATCGCGCCCTATGTCATCGTGGACTGCGGCAGCTACATCGCCAACGACATCCTCTCCGCCGTTGCGCTGATGGAGGCGGACAGTATCCTGCGCCTTGCCAACTGCGATCCTAAAAGCGTCAACTACTTTGCAAGTCAGCTCCCTCTGCTGGACGGGCCCGAGTGGGACATGGACAAGCAGTATAAGGTGGCATCCAATGTGAAGTCCTATCAGGCGGCGGACCACATCGGCAAGGTGCTGGGCGACACGGCCTTCGTGCTGCCCTATTCGCAGGAGCTGGAGGAGCAGTATCTGGCGGGCAACCTGCTTGCCGACCTCGTCCTCAAGGACAGCCGCCCCTTCCGCAAGGAGTTAGAGCGTATCATCGCGGAGGTGTTTTGAAAATGAGAAAGGAAAACTTATCGTCCCCCTCGGAGAGCAGGGGGTTCCCCAAAGGGGGACCGGTCCCCCTTTGGAGGCGCACCGCGAACGAAGTGAGCAGGCATTTTCCGCAGAAAATGTGTGCGCCTGGGGAGGTGTTTTAATATGGCTCTTGGCGAAAAGCGAAACGGCTCGGTCTTTGCCACAGCTGCACAGCGGCGGGACGCGGCGGAATATCAGGCCGCCTCGGAGCCGGAGATTGTCCCCGTCGTGGTGGACGATACGCCGCAGCGGACACTGAGCACCGACATTGGCGCCCTCGGGCGGGCGCACAACCTGTTCTTTACCCCGTCGGCAGAGGGCAGGGACTTCAATTCCGTGCTGCAGGAGGTGCAGGAGTACATCTCCGGCGCCTACGCCGCACTCATCACCGAAGGCGGCGAGGACTCCAAGGAACAGCTCATGCGCTACATCACCAAGTACCTGCAGGACCGGCGTGTCGCCGTAGCAGGCATGACGCAGACGGAGCTGGTGTATGCCATCTATTCCGAGATGGCGGAGTTCGGCTTCCTGACCCGCTATATCTACGCTGACGGCATTGAGGAGATCAACATCAACTCGTGGCGGGATATCGAGGTGCAGTATTCGGACGGTCGAAGTGAAAAGCTCACGGAACACTTCGATTCGCCGGAACACGCCCTCGCCGTCATCCGGCGAATGCTCCACGCCTCCGGCATGGTGCTGGACAACGCCAGTCCTCTGGTCACGGGGCACCTGACCCGCAACACCCGTATTGCCGCTATGAAGTCCCCCGTGGTGGATGAGGATGTGGGCGTTGCCGCCTCCATCCGAATCGTCAACCGCCACAATCTCAGCCGTGAGGATCTGCTGCGCAGCGGCACAGCCACAGCGGAAATGCTGGACTGGCTTTCCGTATTTTTGCGCTATGGGATCTCCATCTGTGTGGCTGGCGCCACCTCCTCCGGCAAGACCACGGCGGCAGGCTGGCTGCTGACCACCATACCCGACAGTAAGCGTATCTTCACGATTGAGAACGGCTCCCGTGAGCTGGAGCTGGTGCGGGAGGAAAACGGTAAGGTGACCAACTCGGTGGTCCACACCCTGACCCGCGACAGCGAGAATGAGCGTCAGCGGATCGATCAGATCGCGCTGGTGGACATCTGCCTGCGCTTCAACCCGGACATCCTGGTGGTGGGTGAGATGCGCGGCGCCGAAGCAAACGCGGCGCAGGAGGCCGCCCGCGTGGGCGTGGCGGTGCTGACCACCATCCACTCCAACTCCTGCGAGGCGACCTACCGCCGCATGGTGTCCCTGTGCAAACGAGCCGTGGATATGTCCGATGAAACGCTTCTCAGCTATGTGACGGAGGCATACCCCATCGTGGTCTTCTGCAAGCAGCTGGAGAACAAGCAACGCCGCATGATGGAGATCATGGAATGCGAGATCCTTCCCAATGGGGATCGCCGCTACAACACGCTGTTCCGCTATGTCATCACGGAAAACCACATGGAGGACGGCAAATTCGTCATCGAAGGACATCACACGCAGGTGAACGAGATCTCCGTGAGTCTGCGCAAACGCCTGCTGGAAAACGGTATGCCCAACGAGGAGCTGCAGGCTCTTTTGAAACCCGAGAAGGAGGTGAACGCCACTTGACAGCCCTGCTGCTGACTGCGTGCGTCGGCATGATCACCGGCGCATTTCTTATCTTCCGTATCTCGCCCATGGATTTCACGCTGGGTGTGTTCCGCCGGTTGACCGCCGGGCCCAAAAGCATCCGGGATGAGATTAACGAAACCACTCATCGCAAAAAGCCCGGCCTCTTCCGCCGCGAGATATCGGAAGCGCAGACGATCCTGCAAGCCACCGGCAAGGAGGAACGCTTTCCCGTGCTGTGCGCGGCATCGCTGCTGTTCTTCGCTGTGGGTGCAGGCATTGCTATCGTGCTGAATAACTTTCTGCTCGTACCGGTTTTAGCAATGGGTATGATGTTTTTGCCGTTCTGGTACATCAAGCTCACAGCCGGACATTACAAGAAAGACATCGCCGCCGAGTTGGAAACAGCACTTTCTATCATCACCACGGCTTACCTCCGCAGTGAGGATCTGCAGACCGCCGTGGAGGAGAATATCAATTATCTGAACCCGCCCGTGCAAGGCGTGTTCCGCAGCTTCCTCACCCGCATCAAGCACATCGACCCGGATGTGAATGCGGCGTTGGCGGAGCTGAAGTCTGCCATTGACAATGAGGTGTGGCGGGAGTGGTGTGAGGCACTCTCCGCCTGCCAGTACGACCACAGCATGAAAAGCACCCTTAATCCCATTGTGGCAAAACTCTCGGATATGCGCATCATCAATGGGGAGCTGGAGAATCTCGTGTTCGCTCCCCGCAAGGAATTCATCTCCATGGCGGTGCTGGTGGTGCTGAATATCCCGCTGCTGTACTTTCTCAACAAGGACTGGTATGCAACCTTGATGACCACCGTACCCGGTAAAGCGGTGCTGGCGGTCTGTGCCGCCGCTATCTTTCTCTCCTTTGCCAGAGTGGTCAAGCTGACCCAGCCCATTGAATATCGGAGGTGACGGACATGACGATTTTACTGTTCCTTTTCGGCGTGGCCGTTGCCGCGGGACTGTTCTTCATCTTGGCGGACATTCTGAAGCTGCCCCGTCTCTCCACGGAGAAGGCGCTCCTGTCCGCAGGGCGAGCCGAGAAAAAGCGGATGAAGTCTCTGGACGCGATCTTCCTTGGCTGGGCCATCAAGCTCTCCAAGTATATCCGAATGGATGAATACAAGAGACACCGGCTGGAGCGCACGCTGAGTGCTGCCGGCATGGATATGACGCCGGAGGTCTACTTGGCCTATACCATCCTCAAGCCTGCCGCCGCGCTGCTGGCGGTCATTCCGTGTCTGCTGATCTTCCCTCTGCTCTCGCCCATCGTGGTGCTGCTGTCGATATTGCTTTACTTCAAGGAGAGCCGCAAGGCGGAGGAAAAGGTCACCGAACGCCGCGAGAAGATCGAGGGAGAGCTGCCCCGCTTTGTTGCCACAGTGGAGCAGGAGCTGGGAGCCAGCCGCGATGTGCTGACGATCTTGGAGAACTATAAGCGACACGCCGGTCCCGACTTTGCCCGTGAACTGGATGTGCTGACAGCGGACATGCGCTCCTCCTCCTATGAGGCGGCACTGGTCCGCTTCGAGGGCAGGCTGGCGTCGCCCATGCTCTCGGACATCGTGCGTGGACTCATCGGCGTCCTGCGCGGCGATGACGGGCGCATCTATTTCCAGATGCTCTCCCACGACATGAAACAGCTGGAGCTTCAGCGGCTCAAGGCGCAGGCGGCGAAGATCCCGCCCAAGATCCGTGTGTATTCTTTCTTTATGCTGGTCTGCTTTATGCTCATCTACATTGTGGTCATCCTCATGCAGATCCTCACCTCGATGGGAGGGCTGTTCGGATGAGAAACAAATGGAAGAAACGCTCCGGCGAGGGCTACATCGATACCTGCGTCCTCATCCTCTGCGCCATGCTGGTGATCGCATTGGCGGTGAAGGTGCTGCCGGTGTATGTGGCGAAGCAGCAGCTTGACACCTTCGCCGCCGAGCTGGTGCGGGAAGCCGAGATCACCGGCAGAGTCGGGAGTGAAACGACCTCCCGCGCGCAGGTGCTGTCCGAGCGGTTGGAGATCGACCCGGACATCCGCTGGTCCCGCACCAGCCGCATCCAGCTCAATGAGGAGGTGACGGTGACGCTGACCATGGATGTGGACATCGGCTTCGGTGGGCTTGGCAGCTTCCCCATTGAGCTGACGGCACAGGCCAGCGGCAGATCGGAGGTGTACTGGAAGTGAGAAAACGACTCTTGCGCTCCCGCTCCGGTGAAGGCTACCCCATGGTCATCGCTGTGACCCTCTGCCTGCTCATGCTCTTTATGGTCATAGCGGAATACTTCCGGGTGAACATCATCGTGCAGGGTGTGCGGGACGCGGTGCAGCAGGCGGTCATTGCCACGGTCAATGAGAACTATGACGATGTGTACCACTCTGTGCGGGAGGGCTATGCCGCAGGTTGGTTCCCGGAGGGGGACGGCGAGTGGTTTGAGTCCATCGACGCCGGTGATATCTACGGCAACCTGTCCTATATCCTCGGCCTTACCACAGATGGCGAAGGCTACATGAAATACGCCGGAAACGAGCTGGAGTATACGCTCTCCGACCTGTCCGTCCGCATCTCCAACAACGCCATCGCCTCAGGCCGGAGCGAGGGGTATCTCGCAACCGCCACCCTCCATCTGGAGGTCCCCACCCGCTTTGCCGGACGGGTGCTTCCGCCCGTGAGCCTAAATCTGCAGGTGCAGGCCAAGTATATCCCGAAGTTTTAGTTCTTTTCACTTCTTGCAGTAGACTTCCGAAGAAAGCTGTGGTATGTTCGGGATAAGAAGAAAAACCACTGACCCCTACAAAGGAGGAGTTCGACCTATGACAGACAAAACAAAACGCATCATCCTCATTGCGGCAGGCGTCCTGCTCTGCGCGGCACTGGTGGTGGGGATCGTCAGCCGCCTTGCGGCGGTGCCCATGCCCATCGACCCCGCCATCCCGGACGATACACCCAACACGAAAGATCCGGTTGTGAACATCAGCGGTCCAGAAGGAAAGGCAGATAGCAAGACGGATGGCGAACAGCATGATCCCGGCAGGGATGCTGACAGCTCCGGCACAGATCAGACCATTCAGGGTGCGCCCACCAAGCCGGACGCGCCGGAGCATCCCGGCAAGGCGGAGAAGGACCATGCGGCGGATGATGTGCCGGAAGCGGACCGCAACAAGGAAACGCCGCCCACCTACAAGCCGGAGCAGACTGAGGTAAAGCCCCAGCCCACTGAGCCTGCAGGCGGCAGCACCAATGATGCCGGACAGGTGTATGTTCCGGGCTTCGGATATGTAGACTATGAGGGTGACAATGTCGGAATCAAAGACGATTCCATGTATGAAAACGGCAACAAAATTGGAATCATGGGCGGCTAAGTCCGCATAATCACAGGAAAGACACGGCTAAGAAGAAGCCGTGTCTTTTTTATCTTCATGACACGGAGGAATGCACATGAAAAGGCTTTTGCCCCTGTTGCTGGCACTTGTGCTGGTAATAACCGCCATCGTTCCCGCCTATGCCACAGGGGATGGCAACTTTGACGGCGGTGGAGGCAGCATGGGGGACGGTACCAAGACCAACTACTGGAATCCCGGCATGGACGGCGTGAGAGTGTCTGTGATTCATGCGGACAGTCAGGCTGTCACAGGAACTGTTTTTGATTTGACTAACAAGGTACCTTCAACAGGACTTGCTCACTTTGGAAAGGTGAGCAAACTGTCATATAACACAGGAAAATCCCTCGCCCCTAAAGCTGGAAACTACACATATATCAACCCAAGTCAGAGTCTGCCCAAGATCATCTCTACAAGCAGCAGCAAAGCCAGCATTGCTGCCATCCGAAGCTATTTTACCGATGAACAGGTTATCCGTTCCATTGCTGGATACGCAGGAATGGACTTCGATACGCTCATTGGCGGAGACTACAAGCTGGTAGTAGAGCCGCTGGCCTATCTCTGCTATAACGGTCAGCAGTTCGCCATGACCGCCACGGAAGCGGCTCTGTATGACCAGATCGTCAATGGAGATCTCAGAAAGAAGCTGGGTACGCTCACCCACAAAAATCTGCCGCTGGCAATTTTCCTGGAGGAAGCGGATCTCGGCTACGCCGCATGGTCCGGCAGCCGCACGGAGAAGGCATCCAACGGCGACATCATCTCCTCTCTTGGTATCGGCATCGTCCGCTTCAATGAGGTGACCACACCGCCCGAACCCGGTGAATATGACTACGAATACCGCGTCAACACAGAAGTCATCACCTCCGTGGAGGTGCGCGGCGGACAGTCTGACCCGGACAACCCCGTATCGGTACGCTTTAACATCCAGGGAAGGACTTACACTGTCAGCAATGTCTACTACCCGGACGGCGACAGCCAGCTGGCATGGGTGCGCTGGCGTACTCCCGCGGAACCCTGCGTCATAACGATTTCCGTCAGCGTGTACGGCGGCGGCTCGGCGCAGGGCACCATCACCTGTAATATCGTGGATCTGGACGGCAATGACCCGCCCAATCCCCTGGCGGATGACCGCAACGATGCTTTCCGTCTGTCCTCTATTCCAGAGAAAGAGCAAGTGACTTCGGCGTCCTGGGGCATCTGGTCACCGTGGTGGCAGGAGAATTGGGAGTGGGTGGAAAACTGGCAGAAATGCTGGCACACAGACCGCTGGACGGATGCGGACGGCAAGACCCACAGGGACCGCTGGTACCATTGGGTGGATAACGGCTGGTGGGAGGACCATGGCTGGTGGGAGTTTGACTACAACAGCTACTCCGCAAGCCTGACTGCATCCATGCGCATCACGCCGGACGAGAAGAGTCCCACGGCAACCGCATCCACGCTGAAAAGCGGCTATGGCGTTCAGGAGAAGGTGACCGCAAAAGTCACCACAAATCAGAGTGCGGCTGTCACGGCGGCGCAGAATGCCGTGACCTATTTCCCGGAGTTTGGCTATGAGAGCTATTGGCGGCTGCTGGAGGCAGAAATCTCCGGGCGAAGCACGACCTTCCAATTCAAAGCCAATCCCTACAGCACCTACAACCGCCGCACCCACTTCACGCCCATTTGGTACCCGGACGGCAGCTATGTGCCCTACACATGGCTTCTGGATTGCTGGACGCCGGCAGGAATGCTTTCCATGAACCTGACGGACAGCGTCACCATCCGGGGGAATCTCTGGGAGGAGTGGCATATTGCTCCCGCAAAACAACGATAGAAACGGAGGAATCTATGAACAACACAAAACGCAAACGCCTTTGTGCGGCACTGGTGCTGTCCCTGCTGTTGGTCTGCGTGATGGGAACCACGGCCTTTGCCGCAGGCACAGGCGATGTAGCCAGCGCCGTGGAGAGCACCTGGAAAACGGCCTCTGGTCAGATCAAGACCGTGGTGAACAATGTAGTCTTTCCCGCCATCGACCTGATCCTGGCGGTATTCTTCTTCGCCAAGTTGGGGACAAGCTATTTCGACTTCAAAAGAAGCGGTCAGCTTGAATGGACGGCTCCCGCCATCCTGTTCGCCTGCCTGGTGTTCACGCTGACAGCACCGCTGTACATCTGGCAGATCATCGGGATTTGAGGTATAGGCAATGACATTTTACGAACAGGAGCTTCGGAAGATCGTCGGAGAACGGTACCCCGACGCCGCTTATGTGGGCAGAGCCTGCTATGTGCGTCTGAGCGATATGAACCGGGCAAAGATCCAATTTGTCACTGGAATCGTCTCCAATCAGTACAACGCCCTGCAGATGACAATTCTGAACCGCAGTGAAGGACAGGTGGATACCCTGCGCCTTCGCTTTTCGGATCTGCTGGGGACAAAGATGACCTCAAATCCCAACTTCCGAAATGGTGTAGAACCGCACATTTGGGATGACTATGGAAAGGTGAGCTGGTATTTGTATCACCCCACCCGGCAGGACTATGAGGCGCTGTCCGATGCGGTGTCAGGCTATCTGGAGGTATTTCAGGATATGAGCCAGTCCGCTGACCGGGCGTGGGAGCAGACAATGTAACAAAAGCGTGATTTGAAGGCCGTACCAGCTGTACGGCCTTTGCCATATCCCAAAGCAGCTGGTGCGGCCTCACCCGGAGGTGAAACCGATCAATGTTCATTTGGGATTTTGTTGCCGCCAAGGTGTTAGGTCAGATCGTGGACTGGTTCTACAGTCAAATCGTGGGCTTTCTCGGCAACTTCTTCGCAGAGATGGGAAACATGGGCGCGGAGCTCTTCACCATGGATTGGGTGCAGAGCATCGTGCTGTTCTTCTCCTATTTGGCATGGGCACTCTACGGCACAGGATTAGTGGTGGCCTGCTTCGAAACCGGCGTGGAGTATTCCAGCGGCCGCGGCAACATCCGTGAGACCGCCCTCAATGCCATCAAGGGCTTTATGGCTGTCAGCCTTTTCACCGTTGTTCCGGTCCGGCTTTATGAGCTGTGCGTTTCTCTGCAGGGAACCTTCACCGCGGCACTCACCGGCTACGGGACTTCTATTGGCGATGTGGCCAGTGAGGTCATGCAGGAGTTCAACGCCGTGGAATCAATATCCGACCTGACGGCAGGGCCGCTGCTGGGCTTCGGCAGCATCACCAGCGGGATCATGATCCTGTTCTGCCTTATCCTCATGGCTTATGCCGTCGTCAAGGTTTTCTTCGCCAATCTAAAGCGCGGCGGCATCCTGCTCATCCAGATCGCCGTGGGAAGCCTCTATATGTTCAGCGTCCCTCGCGGATATACGGACGGCTTTATCCAATGGTGCAAGCAGATCATCGGCTTATGCCTGTCGGCGTTCTTGCAGGCGACGATCCTTGTCGCTGGACTTATGGTGTTCAAGGATCATGCCCTGTTAGGGCTTGGACTCATGCTCTCCGCCGGCGAGATCCCCCGTATCGCGGGAGCCTTTGGACTGGATACCTCCACCAAGGCAAACCTCATGAGTGCTGTCTATACCGCGCAGGCCGCCGTCAACACCACGCGCACGGTCGTACAGGCGGTGGCGAAATGAGCAGACTGACGATGGGCAGCTTGTTCGATGGCATCGGTGGATTCCCTTTGGCCGCGATCCGCAGTGGCATCACGCCGGTGTGGGCGTCGGAGATTGAAGCCTTTCCCATTGAGGTGACAAAGCTGCGTTTCCCCGACATGGTCCATGTGGGCGACATCACAAAGCTGAATGGCGCGGAGTTGCCGCCTGTGGACATCATCTGCGGGGGCAGCCCATGTCAGGATCTGTCTGTTGCCGGCGCAAGGGCAGGTCTTGCCGGAGCGCGTTCCGGCCTTTTTATGGAGCAAGTCAGACTGGTAAAGGAGATGCGAAATGCAGACATACAAAGAGGCCGAACAGCTTTCGATGTTCGGCCAAGATTTATGGCATGGGAGAACGTGCCCGGCGCCTTCAGCTCGGGAACGCCAAAGGGCGAGGACTTCCGGATCGTTCTGGAGGAGATCGTCCGCGTTAAATGCGATTCCGTTTCAGTCCCTCGACCTGACTCCGGGCGCTGGGAATCTGCTGGGCGAATTCTATTGGGAGCTGATTTCTCCCTGGCGTGGCGGTGCCTCGACGCTCAATACTGGGGTGTCGCCCAGAGGCGCAAAAGAATCTTCCTTATCGCAGATTTTGCAGGCAGATCCGCCCCTAAAATACTATTTGTCCCCGAAGGCCTGCCTGGGCATCCTGCGCCGGGCCTTTGAGCGCGGCAAGGAGCTGCCGAAGAAGCTGGAGCGTGCCCTAAAGATCCAGGCGGGGCTTATGCGCCCGGACGGACAGCCCACAGGATTAGAAGCGTACCACATCAACCAGCGAGACGAGGGCATCGACCTGCACGGCGTGTCAGGTGCGTTGATGGCAACGACGAATATGCAGATGCAGACCTTCGTGACGCAGCCGGACGAAGCTGTTGAGGGCTTTGACGGCTACAACGGTGATCTGACTGGCGATGTAGCGGCCACGCTCGGCGTCAACTGTGGGATGTCCACCGGCAGGAATGGCGTCATGGCCTTTGCCGCCAATCAGCGGGATGAGGTGCGCGACCTGCACGATTTGGCGGGCGCGTTGCAAGCAAGTCCGGGAATGAAACAGCAGACCTTCGTGGCTGGTTTTTCTGCCGGGGCAGGTGCCAGCGCGGGCGGCATTGGATACAACGAATCGGTTGCTCCCACACTCAAGGGCAGCCCCGGAGGGAACTGTATGCCGTCGGTTTTGTGCCTCAACGACCAGGGTGGCAGCGTGATGAATTGCTCTGAAAATATATCCGGCACCCTGCGGGCGCAGGAGCACGGACACCAGCCTCTCGTGTTCGATAATCATGGGCAAGACAGCCGTTTCTGCGGTCCCGTGCAAACGGCACAGACCGTATCCTCTTTCTTTGGAATGGGAGGAAACAACACTTCTCTTGTCGAGCAGGAGGCAGATGCCATCTGCATTGCAGGCAATACGGTCGACCGGCAGCCGCAGAACGGCGGCAACGGTCTTGGCTGTCAGGATGACTTGGCGTATACTTTGACCGCCACAGACCGCCACGCGGTCTACAGCCGCCAGCGTGTGGATGACTTTCGGCATAATGATGTGGCAAGTACCCAGAGTGCCCGTCAGTACAAGGACGCAACCGACCTGATTTGCCAACAGGCAGAAGCCTGTGCCCATCTCATTCGCCGCCTCACGCCGCTGGAGTGTGAAAGACTGCAGGGATTCCCGGACGGCTGGACGGACATCCCCAACGCATCGGACTCCGCCCGCTACAAAGCCCTCGGCAACAGTGTGGCGATACCCTGCGTGGAGTTTATCATGTCGCGCATCGCCGCCGCGCTTTTATGAAGCACAGCGTTGACAACGGGGGTTAAGTCGGGGTATAATGTCCCTGAAAGACGAGGTGACAGACATGGATAACAGGGAGCAGCTAAGGCGCATCACGGAACTGACCGAGCAGATCGCCGGACTGCCGAAGGGGTATCTTTCCAAAAAAACCATCGGCGGAAAGGTCTATTACTATCACCAGTGGTCGGAAAATGGCGTCAAGCAGAGCCGCTATCTGCACGACAGTGAGATCGCGCCGCTGGCAGATAAAATCGAAAAGCGCAAGGAACTGCAGGCGCAGCTGCGCATGCTGAAATCACAGAAAAGCAGACGAAATGAGGCGACAGGTATGAAATGCACCTTTATGCATAAACGAACCCCCGTGGCAGAGCTCGAGCTGGACGATGTGACCGGCTTTATACAAAAAATTGGCAGTGTCTACGCGCCGGAGCATCTGCCTATCGGCATCCCTGTGCGAAACGAGATCGCCGACCGTGCGGCGTTTAACGACTGGTGGCGGGATCGCTCTATTCCGGCAAGCCGCAGCGGTGTGCGGGAAGCACTGGAATCGTTGGGGGTGGCAGACACCAAAATGCTGCTCGTCCGCTGCTACGGGCTGAGCCTCTCGGATCAGTACTGGATCTGTCCGGAAGGCGCGGAGCTTCGGTGGGAGGACATCAACTTTTTCCAAAATGATTTCTCGGAGGACATCGGAGATGTGCTGTTCGGAGAACGAAAGAAGAAGGACGCACTCAATTTCAGCTCCCCCGACAGCACATCGGACGGCAATCTGAAAAAGCGGTGGAAGATCATCGATGGGAAGCGGTGCCTGATCAAGGGCGGCAGCAACCCGTTCCGGCAGCAGCCGTTCAACGAGGTGATCGCCTCCGGCATCATGGAGCGGCTCGGCATTCCTCATGTATCGTATACAGTCATCTGGAGCAAGGATGCACCCTACTCGGTCTGTGAGGATTTTGTTACGGAGAATACGGAGTTGATCCCGGCGTGGAGGCTGCTGCAGGCGAAAAAGCAGAAGAACAGCACCTCCCGATACCGGCATCTATTGGAGTGCTGCGAGCTGCTCGGCATCGGGAACATTACGCCGTTTTTAGACCGGATGCTGGTGCTGGACTATATCATCGCAAACGAGGATCGCCACTTCAATAACTTTGGGGCACTGCGAAACGCGGAAACGCTGGAATGGCTCGGTATGGCTCCGATCTATGACAGCGGCTCCTCCCTTGGCTATGATAAGATGCCCGGTCAGATGCGCTCGGAAAAGGATGTGATCTGCAAGCCCTTCAAAAACCACCACGCCGAGCAGCTGAAGCTGGTGACCGATTTTGATTGGATCGACTTTGATCGCCTCTCCGATGTAGACGAGCTGATCTCCAGCGTACTGTCTTGCGAGGAAGCTGCCGACTATATCGATGAGGGTCGTATCCATGCGATCACGGAAAGCGTGCAGCGCCGGATCGGTCATCTGCAGGAGCTTGCGATGACGCAGACGCCACGGCAGCTCGATACCACCGAGGACGATGTCCGAGAGGAAGTTGCCGCGGATTATGCGCCGAAAATGGAGCTGTAATGCAAATACAGCGTAAGAGCAATGGATCAGCCGCTTTGCGAATCGCAGGGCGGCTGATTTTTCATCCGCTTTCCTGTTGACTGTGGGCAGCATAGCCGCTTTGGTGGTATCGCTTCTGTTTTGCCATGCTTCTTCGTTAGACTTGGTGAATAGCTTTCCGCGCCTTCTTCCGGTATGCTTTGCTTGCAAAATCGAGGAAAGGAGCAGAACCGATGGCCCTGCCCAACGCGGATTTCGGCGCGGTTTTCCCCTGCATCTCATTTGCCCGTGACAACAACGCGTCTAAAACAGGTTTCTCCTGCTCCAGCCGCTTTTCATATCGCTCCTCCGGTGTCAGCTCTGCAATCGCCTGCTCCAGCTTGAAAAGTCGGGAGCAATAGCATTACCTCGGATTCAGAGCGCGGCCATTGATACGCGCCCATTTCCAGTCGTTTGTACAGCAGGATGAAGCCATCTTTTTCCCAGTACAAGCCCTTGATCCGATCCCGCCGCCGTCCGCAGAACAAAAACAGCGTGTTGGTAAACGGATCTAACGCAAACTGCTGCTGGACGAGACGCGCCAGGCCGTCTATGCCTTTACGCAGATCCGTGTAGCCACAGGCGATGTAGACTTGATCTGCACCGGTGAAATCGTTCAGCATAGGCGCAGGAGCTCCACCAGCATTTTCAGCTGCTCCGCATCGCATCCCGAGTAAATGTCCAGACTGGCACTGCCAATATGCAGCGTGGCGCAATGTTCCGAAACATTGCGAGACACCTGCTTCGGCGCCGGCAGCTCCGCAAAGGTCACGGTCGTTGATGGCGGTGTTCCGTTTCTCCGCACTCCCGTCAGAAGTTCCCGCTCCCAACGGTAATAGGTGGTTGTTGTAACGCCCCGCTGCTGGCACCATTCGCTTACGGAGAGACCACTGCCCCGGCATTCCTGTATAGCTATGTTCCATTCCTGCTTCTTGGCTTCATGTTTCAGCTCATTGCTCGTCATTTACTGTACACCCCTGAACGTTATAGTGGTGAGAAGTTTCGCAACTTCCCACCACTATTGTCCCATGTCTGTCCAGCCGCCCTCAGCTTTGACGGTTACGTGTGGTTGCCGTTGAAGTACCACTGTACGCTGCCGCTGTTCCACGTCATGTTCATGGTGTAGTTGCTGCCGCCGAGGAGCAGCTGCCCTCTGGCCACATTTCCTGCGGCGAGCAGTACGCCCTCGCCTGCTGCGGCAAGCACGCACAGCAGCAGCGGAACGCCGGAGCAGGCGATGGTGTTTTTGCCGTCCTCGCCCCAGGTCCACGTGCCGGTGTAGCTGCCCGCCTGAATGCGGCAGTTGCCTTTTGCCGCGAGCGCGGCGGTCATGCCGTTGAAGTCGTCCATCAGGATGCGGTCGGTCTTTTCCCACCTGGGGAGCTGGTAGTTCGTTGTTTTTTGCATATCGTTTCCTTTCGTCGGTCGGTGAATTTCAGGGCCTCGCGGCTCCCGCCGCGAAGTCATTACACCGTTTGCGGTGTAATGCCCCCGCGTTGCACGCGCGAGCGCAACCGCCGGAAAATTCCCCTTGCCGCCGCGAACTGAAACGGACAGCAAAAAGCCTTGAAACTTAGTCGTTTCAAGGCTTTCGCGTTTACTTTACAGCCGTGCGCGGCACGTAAGTCCCGTGGGGTACGGGGTCCTTTTCCTGATAAAGCGCCTGTCGGCTCTCGCAGCCGTTCACAAAAGTGTACACCGGCCAGCCGCGCATCTTCTTCCCCTGATAGATGTTGTAGTCCGCGTTGGAGAACTCGACGGGAACCTCCTTGACCTGATCAAGGCTGACCACCGTCAGATCGGCAACCGCGCCGGCCTTCACGCTGCCGCGTCCCTCCATGCCAAAGATCTCGGCGGGATTGGCGCTGCACAGCTGTGCAATGCGGTTGAGGGACAGTCCGCGCTTGTGGTACCCCTCCTCCAGCAACACGGGCAGCAGCGTTGCACAGCCCGGAAATCCGGCGTTGACCGAGAAGATCGATCCTGTTTTCTTTGCCAACGGACGAGCGACATGGTCCGACGCGACGACGGACACGAAGCCCTCTTCGATGGCGGCCCACAGTGCCTCCACGTCGGACTGTTTACGCAGCGGCGGGTTGACCTTTCCAACGTTCCCCCACTCGCTGTCGACCGTGTGCGTCAGGTAGTGCGGGCAGGTCTCCACGATGATCTGCGCGTCCGGGTATTGGCGTTTCATCATTCGCAGCACCTCAAGGCTCTCCGCGCAAGTGACATGTACCGCGTAGAAGCGGCACCCCGTCTTCGCCGCAAAGTAGGCGCAGCGCAGGATCGCCTCCGCCTCGCAAATGGGGGGTCTTGCCTCATACCAGCCCTGAAGATTATCCTCCCCTTTCGCCTTAACGATCGCCGTGCGCTTTTCAATAACATCCTGATTTTCCGCATGGATGCACAGCGTTCCTCCCAGGCGGGCAATACGCGTCATCCACTCGATCAGGTTTGCGTCGCTGACGATCTCCACGCCCGCCTTAACGCCGGCCGCGCCAATGTAGTTCGTGAAATACTTGAAAGAGGGAATCTTGAATTCGTTTACATAGGTCGCCAGCTGGTCCGTCTGCTCATAAGTACTCAACCCCAGATGAATGCCGACATTGCAGAATGCCTCTCGGTTGATCTTATCTATAAAGGCGGGTACAGTCTCAAGGTAGTTCTCCGCCTTGCGGTGGTAGGTGATGAGCGAGGTAACGCCGCCGGAGACGGCGTTCTTTGTCTCTGTCTCCAAGTCTCTCTCAGAGCCATAGCCGATATGGGTATGAGCGTCGATAACGCCGGGCATGATATACAGCCCCGTGCAGTCATAGACCTCCGCGTCTCCCGCGTCCAGTCCCGCACCGACGGCCGCGATACGCCCATCTTCAAGCAGGACGCTCACAGGCAGCTCCGGCACGGCGGAGGCGCTGGGGTCTACTAAATACCCGTTCTTCAATAAAACCTTCATTTGCTTTCCCAACCTTTCCATGGATTTTGTATTGCGAGCTTGCCGCCGTTTGCCGTAACGGTCTCACCCGTCATATAGGAGGACATCGGTGAGGCGAGAAACAGCACCACATCGGCCATTTCCTCAACTGTGCCGTAGCGGCGCAGCGCAACAGGCTTGAGACGCTCCGCCTCGTTCGCCGCGTCCTTAGAGGACATGCTCTGCTCCGTCACGATCAGCCCGGGCATATAGCCGTTCACCCGGATGTTATAGGGCGCCAATTCACCGGCGAGCGCCATGGTCATCGTGTTCATGCCGCCTTTCGCCATTGCGTAAACCCCCGCGCCGTAGATCGGCATCCTTGCAGCATTGGACGATGTGTTTACGATCACACCGCCCCCCTGCCGCATCATCAGCCGGGCGGCCGCCTGCGCGCAGAAGAAAGCGCCTCTGAGGTTCGTGTTCATGATCTTATCCCATTGTGCAGGCTCGATCTCCAGCAGCGGCGTGCGAACCATCACCGCAGCGTTGTTGACCAGAATGTCCAGTCCGCCCCAGCGTTCTTCGAGCTGGGCAAAAATGCTTCCGATGCTGTCAATATCGCCCAGATCACCGCCGAGCGTCAGGCAATCTCCGCCGAGCACCTCCTGCGCCCGCGCAAGGTTCTGCGGGTTGGACGAGTTAATGGCCACGCGAGCGCCCTCCTGCCGGAAGGCCCTCGCGACCGCGAGGCCGATCCCTTTGCTGGCGCCTGTGACAAATACCCGCTTTCCGCTTAGTTGTAAGTCCATACTTAAATGTCTCCCCTGTATGTAGGTTTAGGCAGGAGTCATTCCTGCCTAAACCTACAATCTCTGTGTCAAATTGCGGTAAAACCGCCGTCTACAAGAATGGCGTGTCCGGTAACAAAATCGGATGCCGAAGAGGCGAGAAACAGCGCCGCACCGATCATGTCCTCGGGCGTGGCAAGCCGCCCAATAGGGATCTTTTTCTCCATCTCTGCGCGCGCCTGTGCGTCCGTTTCATACACGCTTGTCATGGGCGTGGCCGTCGCCGTGGGTGCGAGAGCGTTCACATTCACGCCGCGGGATGCCCACTCCATCGCCATCGTCTTGGTCATCTGAAGCTCACCGCCCTTACTCGCGGAATATGCCACACGCAGGTAGCGTCCCACGAAGGCGTAGGTGGAGATAACATTGATGATCTTTCCATGCCCCCGCGGGAGCATGAGGTTTGCCGCGTGCTGGGCGCAGAGAAACGAGCCGGTCAAATTCGTGCTGATGACCGTCTGCCAGTCCTCAAGCGATAATTCCTCTGCCTTGCCCTTGATCGTCACGCCGGCGTTGTTGACCAGAATATCCAGTCTGCCGTAGGTCTTCTCGATCCACGCGAAGCCTTCGTCGATCTCCTTTGGGTCGGCAATATCCATCTTGCGTACAGCGCAATTCCCGCCGAACTCCTTCGCTTTCCGCTCCACCTGCACCAGCTTAGATTCCGTGCGGCCGGCAAGGATCGCCGTCGCGCCGCAGCGCATCAGCGCAAGCGCGATCGCTTCGCCTATGCCCTGTCCCGCTCCCGTCACGAGGGCGATCTTCCCGTCAAGTTGATACAACTCATCTAAATAACTCACGGCTCTTTCCTCTCCGCTCAAGCAGCCTTGGCTTTCGCCGTCTTGTTCATGAAGATGCTCAGCGCAACAGTCACAACAACCAACGCAAGCCCCACGAGATCGGTCACCGTACCCGGGATCGTCAGACAGAGCGCACCGGCTATCAACAGCACACGGCTGACGACATTGACATTACCGATCTTATAGATATAACCCTCAAACGCCATGCCAAGGCAAGAGATACCGACGATGGCCGTCACAATACTCTGTGCAATTTCAAGCGGTGTGCCTTGCAGCACAAGCGCGGGTCCAAACGCAAACATGAACGGCAGGATGTACGCACCGACGCCCAGTCGGCACGCAGTCAACCCGACCTTAATGGGATCCTCCTTTGCGATACTCGCACCCGCATAGGCCGCGATAGCGACCGGCGGAGTGATCGCCGCAATAATGCCGTAGTAGAAGATGAACAGATGCGCCGCGATCGGCGGAATGCCCATTTTGGTCAGCGCCGGCGCGACCAGCGTTGCGAGGATCAAGTAAACCGGCAGCGTAGACATACCCATGCCAAGAATAATAGAGGCGATGGCTGTCATGATCAGCAGGGCAAACAAATTGCCGCCCGCGAGCGTCACAAGGACATTGGAGAACTTCAGGCCAAGTCCGGTCAGGCCAAACACGCCGACCACAATGCCGGAGATCGCGCAGGAAACGCCAACCTCGAGCATACCCTTGCCGCTGTCCACCAATGCGCCATAGAACTTTTTGGGAGTCATGTGAGTATCCTTATTCGTAAAGGAAAGTGCAATCGCACTCACGATGACCCAAAAGCCGACCTTGGACGCTGACCAGTAATTAAGCAGCACCACCAGCAGAATGATCGGCAGGAAGGACATCCACCCTTTTTTAAGGATCGGTCTCCAATCGGGCAGCTGGTCGGCCGGAAGACCGCGCAAATTCAGCTTCACCGCGCGCAGATCGACCTGAATAAATACCGCGATGTAGTACAGCAGCGCCGGAACAAGCGCACACAGGCACACCTCAACATAAGGCATACCGAGAATATCGCAGATCACGAACGCAGTCGCGCCCATAACCGGCGGCATGATCTGTCCGCCGGAAGAGGCCACAGCCTCCACCGCGCCAGCAAAGCGCGGTTCGTAGCCTACGCGCTTCATCAGCGGAATGGTGAACGAGCCGGTCGCCACCACATTTGCCACAGCGCTGCCGGACAGCGAGCCGAAGAGCGTACTGGCAATAACGGCGACCTTTGCAGGACCGCCACGGACACGGCCAAAGGCGGCGACCGAGAAATCTGTCACAAAGTCGCCCGTTCCCGTGTATTTGAGGAAGGAGCCAAAAATAATAAAGATGGCGATAACCGTGGAGGACATATTCAGCGCCGTGCCGAATACTCCTTCGGTGCCAAGAAACAGATAGCCGATGATGCGTCTGAGGCTGTAACCGGGATGTGCGATCAAGCCGGGGAAATACTGCCCAAAGAAAGCGTATACGATCATCACGAGGGCGACGATCGGCAGCGCCCAGCCCATCAGGCGGCGGCACGCTTCAAGAATCAGCAAAATCAGGATCACGCCCATGACAACGTCGATCGTGTAGATCGTGCCAGAGCGTTGGGAGAGTTCCGCATCCATAATGTACATATACGCACCGGATACGATCGCGCCGAGCATGAAGATAAAGTCATAGAACGGCGGCAGGTTTGTGCGCTGTTTTTTGCGGTTCGCCGGCTTGATCATAAACGTCAGTACCAACACGATCGTGAGGTGTACCGCTCTCTGCCGGACGCCCGTGAGAATTCCGAACTGCGCCGTATAGAGGTGAAAGAGTGCCAGCAGCGCAGCAATAATCGAAAACGCCTTTAGGAACATTCCATAGCTTTTGGAGTCATTATCCGGCTTGCCGAATTCCGCCTCATCACTCAGTGAGGGATCGACCTCGACAGGTGTAAGGTCGATCTTCTCGGCCATCGGAGCCTTATTCTCTTCGTTACCCATATTGTTTCTCCTCTTGTCGAATGGCTTCGTGCTTTATTGCACTGGGGGCCGAGCTGGGCAAAGGGCGGCAGGCACAGGGTGTTCCCGCCGCCCTTTCATTAGCCGCTTACATCAAACCAAGTTCCTTGTAATACTGCGCCGCGCCGGGATGCAGCTCAATGATCTGATTCTCGATCGTAAACTCGGGCGTGAACTCAGCGCCAAGGTAATGGATCTCGGCAAATTCATCGTTGTACATATCAAGCGCCTTGCACACCGCATAAACGATCTCATCATCAACAGAGGCGCTGGAAATGAGGAAGTTCACCGTGGTGCAGGAGACGATCTCTTCATCCTGTCCCTTGTAGGAACCGGCAGGAATCACCGCAGGAGTGACATAGGGCAATTTCTCGTGAATGGCCGCGACCTTGTCCTCATCCATACTCAGGAAACGGCAGTTGATGCTGGTGGTCAGATCCATGTAGGCGGAAGAGCCAATACCGGTAGTCTGAATGATGCAGTCGACATTTCCGTCCTTGAGCGCATCCGCGCCCTCACTCTGGCTCAGGGGAACCGCGGTATAGTCGTCAGGCCCGTAACCGTAGGCTTCCATAATGAACGGAAGCTGGTTCTGAATGGTATTGCCGGCGGAGGCAGTAATACGCTTGCCCTTAAGGTCAGCCAGAGAGTTAATGTCGGAATCCGCGCGAACGATGACATGGAACGGGGCGCTGTAACCGCCCATAACAATACGAAGGCCATCAACAGGAGCGCCCTCGAAGGAACCGGTGCCAACCGTCGCAGTATAGAAGGCATCGGAGGCGCTGAGCGCAAAGGCAAGGTCGCCCGCTCCGACAAGCTTGCAGGCCTCAACGCTTCCACTGGTACCTTCGCAGTTGACGGAAAGATTTTCCACATGGTTTGTGATAACAGATGCCATACCGGCGCCAAGCATTGCGAAAGTGCCGCCGGAAACACCGCCGCCAAGGGAAATAATTTTCTTGGAACTGATGCTGATCTTGTTCGGGTCTGTCTGCTCAGTAGGATTCTGCCCGTCGTCAGAGGGGGTAGTCTCCTTCGTTCCGCAAGCCGCCAGAGAGAGCGCCATCGCAATCGTCAGGATCAGTGCAAAAATTCTCTTGGTTTTCATTTCGTTTCCTCCAAAAATTTTATAGTCCTTTCTGAGGGGGCATAATGCATTCGCGCATTGGTTTATGCTCGGGGTTCGAGCGTGTTGAGATAGCTGATCGCATCGTCCAGATCGACCACATCAACGTACTTTGTATTCAAATCGAACAGGTTCATAGCGTGGGAACTCTCAAAACGGTCGAACACGCACTGCTCAACAATGGTGGTCTTGAAGTTATAGGAGAAGGAGTCCAGAGCCGTAGCGCGAATGCAGCCGCTGGTAGTGCCGCCAACGACGAAAATGGAATCCACATCCAGGTCGTTCATATAACTCATCAGCGGAGTGCCAAAGAAAGCGCTGGGCTTCTTCTTGCTGATGAGAATGTCCTTCTCACGCGGGGCGATCTCGGGCGGGATCTGTGCACCCTTGCTGCCGATAAGCGCGGTGGATTCCTCATGACGGAAGTTCTTTCCGCGCTGAACGCCCGAGTCAAAGAAGTCCTTGCGGCGCTCACTGACCGTGTAGACAATGGGAAAATTCTTCTCGCGGAACACGGCAAGCAGCTTCTCGATGGCCTTAACGGAATCCCAGCCTCTTCTGCCGCAGCTTGTGCGGTACTTCTTCACGGATTCGAGGATGTCTTCGGGTTCGTCGCCGATGAAGCTGTAGTGAACGTCGATCACGACCAGCGCAGGACGCTTGCCGTAGCCAATGCTCTTGCCGTAACCGGCTGCCTGAAACACCGCCTTGTCCTGCTCAGTAACAAACTTATCCCAGATTCTATCCATTTGGTATTCCTCCTTAGATTCTTGTGTTTTTTATTGCGATTGGCATTGCCAAATATGCAAACTTACTTGATTTTTCCTGCTGCGCGGAGCCACTCAAGCATACCGCCGGCCTCCATCAGCTCCTTCACCTGATCCGGATATGGGGCAATGGTCGTTTTCTTGTCGCTCCCTTCTATCTGCACGAACCCGTTTTCAAGATCGACCGTGAGCATTTGACCTTCCTCAATGCCATCCGTATCACATGTGACAACGGGGAGTCCAATGTTAATGCAATTGCGATAAAAAATTCGGGCGAACGACTTTGCGACCACCGCCGCAATCCCCGCTTCTTTGATCACGATCGGAGCCGTCTCTCTCGATGAGCCACAGCCGAAATTTTCACCGGCCACGATAATATCGCCAACATTCAGTTCATCGGCAAAATGGGGGCGAATATCCTCCATTAAGTGGCTCGCCAATTCCTTGCGGTCAAGGATCTTGGATTTATTCTTGGATGAAATAATGTAATCGGTGTTGACGTCATCCTCAAACCGAAACACTTTTCCTGTCATTTTCATCTTCACGATCTTCACCTCACATAATTTCGGCTGTCCTCGATGCAGCCGGTCAGCGCGGAGGCTGCCACCGTTGCGGGCGAGGCAAGGTAGAGAAAGCTGTTTGCATTGCCGAGGCGCCCCTTGAAGTTGCGGTTCGCCGTAGTGATCACCGCCTCGCCGTCCGCGGGAATGCCGACATAAGCACCGCCCGAGCAGCCCGAGCAGCCGGGGATCGCAATGGTCGCGCCCGCCCGCAGGAACGTCTCGACGTAGCCACGATGGATGGCTTCGATATACACCGCTTTCGATGCCGGAGAGATCGTGAGCGTCATACCGTGTGCGATCTTCTTTCCGTCAAGAATTCTCGCGGCAACCTCCAGATCCTCGATACGCCCATTGGTGCAGGTGCCGATGATCGCGTGCTGCACCGGAGTCCCCTCGACTTCCGCAATGGGGGATACATTATCCACCTTATGGGGCTTGGCAACCTGCGGGCAGAGCTTGTCCAAATCGACCTCGACCGTCTGGCAGTATACCGCGTCATCATCCGCGGCAACGCCCTCGATCTCGCCTTCCACGCGGCCGTGAAGCCATTCGCGCAGCGTGTCATCGCATGGCATCAAGCCGCATTTTCCGCCCAACTCGATCACCATGTTGGTGATCGTCATGCGTTCTTCAACCGACAATGTTGCAACACCGTCGCCGCAGAATTCCAACGCCTTGTAGTTCGCACCGTTCGCGCCCAACAGTCCGGCCAAATACAAAATAATGTCCTTGGCATACACCCCTTTGGGCAGACGGCCTTTCAGCACGACCCGGATCGTTTCCGGAACGCGGAACCATAACGAGCCGGTGATCATCGCACAGGTAAGGTCGCTCACGCCGACGCCTGTGGCCAGCGCGTTCATCGCACCGTGTGTGCAAGTATGAGAATCCGTAGCGATGACGATGTAACCGGGTTTCACATGTCCCTGCTCAGAAATAAGCTGGTGGCAGCTTCCCTCTCCGCATTCGTAGAGCTTCACGCCCTGACGCTGCGAAAAATCGCGCATATAGGCGTGCATTTTCGCCACACTCTCCGTTGGACACGACGGGGCATGGTCCATGATCTGGATCACGCGCTTAGCGTCGCACACCTTTGACGCGCCGTAGGTGTCAAACACTTCAGCACCCAATGGGCGGTTTCCGTCGTGGCAGAACATGACATCGACCGGCGCGGTCACGATCTGTCCTGCGTGCGCGTCAACGCCGCTCGCCCTTGACAGTATTTTTTCAACAATGGTTTTGCTCATTGACTGATCCTTCCTTTCGGCAAGCTCTTTTTCATATCTCTCTCATTTCCCCGGGCCGCATCACCAGAACGCGACTGCATGTGCTTTCTTCCGTCATTCGCCGAAACGACTCCGGATCCTGCATGGTCTTTTCGTTTCCGTTGTAGTGCATCGGAATAACGCAGGATGCCTTCAAGAACCCGGCGGCAAGCGCCGCGTCTTCAGGACCCATTGTGAACCGATCTCCGATCGGCAGAAAAGCGCAGTCGATCCGATTCAACCGCCCAAGCAGCTGCATATCGCCAAACAGTCCCGTATCTCCGGCAAAATAAATCGTCCTGCCGCCGATCTGCACCAGAAAGCCGCATGCCACGCCGCCGGGAATCGCACCGCAGCCGTGCAAAGCCTGTGTCGCCTTGACCGTGCCGAACGGTAGTGTGATCCTGCCGCCAATGTGCAGCAGCTCCGTTTTTCGACAGCCCTCTTTTTCCAGAAAATGTCCAAGCTCCGGCGTTGTGATGATCGGCGCATCGTTGTCGACGGACAGCGCCACCGCATCACCGACATGATCCTCATGCCCATGGCTGACCAGAATGTAGTTTGGGTGCAGCTCCGGTGAGCGCGTCCTCTGTGAATGGTTCTTCGGCAGATATGGGTCAAACAGCAGGCGGTAGTACCCATCGTACAGTTCGAAGCAAGACTGCCCAAAATAGCGAACCTCTACCATTTATTGTTTCTCCCCTTTACAGTTCCGGTTTTCTCCCTTATAATAAGCGGAGCCTTATGAAATTTAGACTTATGATAAGAGGAGCCTCTATTATGAATCTCTCTCAACTTGAACGCATCGTGATGGTCGCCAAATCCGGCAACATCACCGATGTCGCTCAAAAACTCTACATTTCCCAGCCGGCGTTAAGTCAAACCATCTCCACCGTGGAGGATGAGATCGGCGCTCCCATTTTCGACCGGCGGGCGCAGCCTCTCAAGCTCACACCGGAAGGCGAGTATTTTATCCACGCCGCCCGCGATATTTTACGTGCAAATGAGTCCATGCTTCAGAATATCCGCAATGTCCGCTCCGGCGCCCGCGGAAAAATCACCATCGGATCGTCCATTCCGCGCTGCCGCTCCATTTGGTCGCATATCTTGCCGTCCATGGTTGAGAGCTACCCGAACGTCATGCTCAGCTTCGTAGACGGCAAATCCACAGACTTTGAACGCATGATCCTGCTCGGCAGCATGGACCTTGGCCTGAGCAACAGTCCGCCGAATAACAATCGTGTCGGCAGCTTTCTGCTGAATGAGGAGCGCTATTATCTCATCGCCAACCGCAAAAGCGCTTTTGCACAAGCGCTGGACAAGCAGCGCTTTGACGCGGGCGCCCCCGCGCTTCCCATTTCGCTCAAGGTCGCCAAGAATGAGCGTTTTATTCTTCTTGACCCGCAACGAAACGCCCGCATCGCTTTTAACCATATGGTGCGTGAGGTCGGCTTTTCTCCGTGCATCGCAATAGAAGCTTATAATTCCGATATTGCGCTTGAGTATGTCGAGGCAGGCCTCGGCGTCGCTCTTCTCGCTAAAGTCTCACAAAACGGCGTACCGTTTCCTTACCAGACGGATACGCTATCCTACTTTGTCCTCGACAGCAAGTATGCCGTACGCGATCTGTATCTTTTCTACGACACCGACAGCACCTTCACCTACGCACAGCAGTATCTCGTCGATCTCGTACTCACGCGTTTTTCACAGCAAGAGCGCAACGAACTGGGAAGATAGCACCACGCACACCAACGCGATCGGATAAGTTGCCGCATAAGCCGCGGCTACCGCATCTGATCCCGCCACCGCGATCAGGGAACCCAGCGCCGGCGTACTGGTCATGCCGCCGCAGATGGAGCCAAGCGTATTCATCGTCCCCATTTTCATCAGTTTTTTTGCAATAAGGAAAACTGCCAACATGGGAATGAGCGTCATCAGCGCACCGTATATAAACAGCACGAAGCCTTGCTCTTTCACTACTTCTACAAAGCCCTGACCCGCTTCTGTTCCCGCGCCTAACAGAAACCAGGCAAGTCCGAGTTCACGAAGCGTTTCCATGGTGCTTTTCTTCGTCTCCAACGAAATCGGGCCAATGTGTCCGAAGTGCCCCACCAACAGACCGGTGAGCAGCGGGCCGCCTGAAACGCCTAAACTAAAGGTCGCTCCCTGTCCAAGCGGGATCTTTACCCCACCTAACCATACACCGACAGCAAGGGCGATGGCAAAGGAAAATATTCCCAGATTTTCCACTGCGATGCCGCCGTGCCGGCGCTCCACAGCGCCGCCTATCCCCTCAAGTTCTGCAACCTCACCCCTAACATCCGTTTTCAGCAGTGTGGGCAGCACCTGCACAAAGAGTACGACGCCAAGCACTCCGAACGGATAGGCAATACCATAGCCGACCGATGCGATCGGGTCGCCTGTCGCCTCCAATGCTGCCGCAAGGCCGGGCGTACTCGTTAACGCGCCGTTGAGAAGCCCCAGGGCCAGCGGCGTAGGCAGACCCGAGATCCTGATCACCGCAACGCACACGGCAGCGCCGATGCCGATCGTCAGGAACCCCAAAAAGATGTACTGTAGCGCTCCCTTTTTGAAGTTCTCGAAGAAGGTTGGACCTGCGATGATGCCCACCGCAGTGACAAAGCATGCCAAGCCGATGTTTTTAATATCCGGGCTGACGACAAAGCCGAAATGCCCCAATACCAACGCCGCCAACAGAATGCCGGACGTTCCGAGGGACAGACCCTTCACCTTAACGCGGCCCAACAAATAGCCGATCGTCATGGTCAGGGCAACGATCATCAAATTGCTCATCGTGTTCGGCCTTACTGATACTTCTTGATGAGTTCCTTATAGGCTTCTTTGCCGAGGATCTCATGGCGCAGCGCAGAAGTGATCATCAGCTGGTCGTCGCAGCCATCGGTCGTGTCGTGTTCCTTGACGTAATCGAGCATCTTCATCACGCCGAACATGCTCGCCTTGAGCAGCGCGTTGCCATAAAACACGATTTTATAGCCCATCGCCTGCAGTTCTTTATTGGGAAACATCGGCGTCTTGCCCTTTTCCACGAGGTTGATCACCGCAGGCACGCTGAAATGATGCGGAATATCACGCACCTCCTGCTCAGTCTGGATCGCCTCAATGAAGATGGAATCTGCGCCCGCCTCAACATAGGCCTGTGCGATCTCCAGCGTCTGTTCATAACTGCCAGTAGCAGACAGCGCATCGGTACGAACCATCAGGTGCATATCAGGATCGCTGGAAGCATCCTTTGCGGCGTGGATCTTGCCGATCATAGAATCCAACGGAATGATGGCATGATCCTCAAAATGACCGCAGCGCTTCGGATTTTGCTGATCCTCAATAAATACCGCGCCAACGTCTAACCGCGAGACCTCCTTGATCGTGCGGTACACATTGATCGCCGAACCGTAGCCGTCGTCCAGATCGCAGATAAGCGGCAAGGAGGTAGCATCGTTGATCCTCTTGATGATCTCTACCTGTTCGGTCATCGTAACCATGCCGTAGTCCGGAATTGCAAAATTCATATTGGCAAGTCCCGCACCCGTAACATTGACCACGGGAAATCCCGCCCGTTCAATCAGCTTCGCAAACAGCGGAGTCGCCGCTCCCATCGCAACGACGATCTCTTCGTTCTCCATCAATTTCTTAAACTGTTTTCCTTTTTCCATTTTACTTCTCCAAAAATGTTCTTAAGGATTCGCATATCCTTGCGTGTTTTTATTGTAGTCTGTTCCTAGCCAAAATGGAAATACAGCTTTCCAAATGCAGTCATAATCTTCGCATTATGATGTACCGTCATTTTATTACTCTATTCTCTATTTCTTCTGGCGCATTGTACAATAATGCTCTAAATCATTCCAAAAAATGCAAATATACGATAAGTTTTTCAGCAAGCCATAACTTGTCTTTTATCGTTCGGCGTCCATTCCGCTGCAAGGCGCGAGACGCCGCCTTCTTCATTCGCCGAATTCCTGCTCGGCCATATTCGATACGATCCGACGGCCGCGTGTGTCCTGCCCAGAATCGTCAAAAAGGAGATCCATCCGCCGACCGGCCAACAGGCCGCTCAGCTTTTGGATCTCCTAAAAGGCAGCAAATTCCGAATCATGTGATCGACAATTTGGCACGGTGTCTTCTCCCCAAAATTCAAACATATTTTGAAACGGAAAACGGGCAACTGGCATTTCAAGCATGGGCGGAAGATAGAAAAAACACAAAGCGGTAAAAACACATTACAAAAAGGGCTCCTAATCATCGATTAGGAGCCCTTTTGCTGGACTTAAATGTTATTCGAGAACCGCTTATTTAATGCAGTAATTTATTTTTGCAGCAGCTACATCGCCACAGGGATTGTAATGGTCCTCACACCCTACCAGAGCGTAATAAGTCTTCCCATCCGCTTCCGTATAATGCGCCATAGCCACAACATTAGGGGTCTCACCAATAAAGGAACCCAGCACCCCCGCCCTGTCGTAATTTGCAAATGCCTCTTCCACAGAATCCGCCTCAGTAAGAATAGCAGCCCAAATTACTCCAGTTCTGTCATGATACTTTGCGCCTGCCAGTGCCTGCTCTTCGGTCATGTCACCATAAGCCCATACCGCATCACCGCAGTTTTTCCCAGATTCTGCACGGTAGCGATTCAGAACAGCCAAACCATCGTAATCCAATACTGCGCCGGAAAGGTCGAGGGTGCATTCCGTGTGGTAACCATTCTGGTTGGCCGTTGCCGTATAGCCAAGTGTCGGCTTATCCGCTCTCTTTCCGATACCCGCCGCCTGAATCTCTGCCGGGTCAGAAAAATACAAGTCATCATACACAAGCGCAATTCCGCTCTGGACAGTTTCCGGCAGCGTCTTGATATAAGCATTCACATCAGACGGAACTGTGGTTGCATCGCCTTGTTCCGGCTTTGTTTCCGGCTGGCTGGGAGTGACCTCCGGGAACGTAGCGCCCACCACATTTTCCAGATAGCGAATCTGAATAACTGCAATCTTGCGCTCTGGTGGCTGTACCGCTCGGACTTAAAGTGGTATTGCTGGTTCCGCCAACAACCTTATTGGAAACCGCCCATGCAAAGCCGTTGACCGCATACGCGGCAACCTGATTTTTGTCATTGAACGGAGAGAGGGCAGAGGTGTCTGCTTCGGGATGCCCCGCCACATTGTAAAGAATTGCAACCATCTGTTCACGGGTCACAGGAACATCCAAATTCAAGCCGGATTTCTCCAAACCGTCCAGATAGCCGTTTTTCAGGGCGGCATACCAGTTGCCGCTATACCACTTGCCGCTGCATCCCGCCTGCTCCAAAACAGCCGCATCGGTCTCAATGTCACTCGGGCAGAAGTAGCGGGTCAGCATGGCAAGAAGCTGTCCCCCGGTCACGGTGCCTGTAGGACTGTATTTGCCGTTTCCAATACCGCCTACCATCTTTGCCCCGGCTGCTTTCTCGATTGCCGTATAAGCCCAATGGCTGGCGGGCACATCACTGAATGTAGGGGCTGCAGCAAAGGCGGGTACTGTCATAGTCGCGCTCAATGCTGCCGCGATGACTGCGGACAAGATTCTTTTCTTCTGCATATTCTCTCTTTACCTCCGACACAATGATTGTATATAGGGCAGTACAGATATGTAATTGTATTTTACTCTGGTTTTCAAATATTTTCAATATCCGAAAGCAAAAGGTCATCCCTCGGCGGGATGACCTTTTGCGTCAAATGGTATCTTCCAGATAAAAGACAAATCCGAACCCATCCCTGATTAGGAACAAGTTCGGATTTTGTCGTTTTGGCAGAGACTGCTGGACTCGAATCAGGCACTGCCTTTTATCATGGCAAAAAAGTTATTGGCTAACCAGCAAAATCAGTGTGTACTTTTGCGTGTACCTCAATCATTGATTTTCGGGCTTTTCGGATGCCAGGTATACGTCCGTCACGTCTGCCCGACCATGGCCCAGCAGGTGAGACACATCCAGTTTTGCGCGGTACTCAGATGCGCCACTATCCACTGCCGCTCGGTACTGCCGGGCCGCATAGCTGTGCCGCATCCCGTGGTGTGTCAGCGGCCGGGGATTCGTCCCCTGGTCCGGACGGTGCTCCCGAAGGAACGCCTGAAAAGCATGAATATAGGCATCCGTGGCCACATCGTCCGGAACAAACAGCTTGTGCCCACGCTGGACGGCAGCTTTTCGATCCCGCAGCGCCTGTTTTGCTGCTCCTGCCTCCACAGGCACGCTCCTGACACGTCCGCCCTTGCCCTTGACTGTCAGCAGTCCAGACCGCTCCCACGCCTCCACGGCAGCCGTATCGAGACGGCAGGCCTCATGGATACGTAGGCCGACGTAAAAGGTGAGCGTGGCAATGGCGGCATAATCCTCCCGGCCTTCTTCCCGGCAGGCCGATGTAAAGGCGGTAAACTGCTCCGGCGTCCAGTGCCGGTCAATCCCCTGAAGCTTTCGGCGCTCCAACGGCGCCTGATCGGCTAGATCCGCGTTGGAGGGCAACTTATGTTTAGTATTGGAAATTTGGTCATGCCAGAACCGAATCGCCGCCAGCTCCGTCTTGATGGTGCTGGCCGCCTTACCGTTCTCCTGCAGGTGGCGAACGTAGGCAACCAGATGCTTGCCGGAGATGTTGGCCAGCTTCTGCAAATGGTAAACATCAGCGAGGAACCTGCAGAACCGCTGCATGGCCTCGTAATAACGCTGCCTTGTCTTATAGCTACATTGCCGGTTGTGTCGCTCCAGCTTGTCCAGCTGGGCCAGGAGGGCGTGATAGATGCCCTCGTTCTGGGTGTGGATCATACGCAACTTCCTTTCCAAATGGGTATAGTACCCCCAATCGTTCGCGGTCCCTGTTTCTGCCCCGTTTCCGGAGGACGGATGCGTCAAAGCCTTGCCGCGTAAGGCTCCGTGGGTGACGCTTGCCCACTGTCTCTAGTTGGGGTTGGTGAGTAAGATGCTGCATGGGGCGTAAAAACGCCCTGCTGTGACCAGTGGCCGCAGCGGCGGCAGGCACTACCGTACAGACGGATGCGGCCAGAGGCCGCGCGTGCCATGTGCTGCCGGCAGACAGCAATGCTTGGGTCAATCTCCCGCCCTGCCGGGTGCGGAAGGCGATCATGATGATCTGCATATTCTCCACCTCCTTTCGCGCAAAAACAAAAAGAGCTAAAACAACCTAAGGGATTTCCCTAAGGTTTGTCTTAGCTCTTTGTTTTATAAAAATACTCTCTTTGTTGAAATGAACTCTCTTGTTTGGTTATTACTTCATAATCTACGGTAAGGATACCGCAAACCGTGAAGAACGTCAAATTAAGAAACGACCGCCACT
>ENA-ORTS01000349-ORTS01000349.1-human-gut-metagenome-genome-assembly--contig:-NODE-349-length-38623-cov-12.992429_pt1 | contig 38623 bp, 30 predicted proteins | sample MGYA00241911_ERZ509186 | MGnify/ENA primary metagenome ERZ509186 (study PRJEB26280, sample SAMEA2338852) | human gut metagenome | biome: human gut; feature: human-associated habitat; material: faeces...
GTAGCCATAGGCTTAACACCAAGCTCCTTAGCCTTCTCCTCGCTCATAACAACGATAGCTGCAGCACCATCATTGATACCTGAAGCGTTACCAGCTGTAACAAATCCGTTAGGATTGATTGTTCTGAGTCTTGAAAGAGTCTCAACTGTAGTACCAGGTCTTGGTCCCTCATCCTTCTTGAACTCAACCATCTCTTTCTTCTTCTTTACCATAACTGGTACGATCTCAGCGTCAAATGCGCCTGACTCCTGAGCTGCAACTGCCTTCTGCTGGCTCTTTGCTGCAAACTCATCAAGCTCCTCACGTGTAAGACCCCACTGCTCACAGATATTGTCAGCTGTCTTGATCATGTGATAGTCATTGAATGCATCCCACAGAGCATCGTTTACCATTGTATCTACGAGTACACCATTGTTCATTCTGTAACCGAAACGACCCTTCATCATAGCGTAAGGAGCCATAGACATGTTCTCCATACCACCTGCAACTACGATATCAGCATCTCCTGCCTCGATCATCTGTGCAGCCATGTTGACACAGTTAAGACCTGAACCACAGACAACGTTAACTGTAACAGCAGTTGTCTCGATTGGAAGTCCAGCCTTGATTGAAGCCTGACGTGCTACGTTCTGTCCCTGACCAGCCTGGATAACACAACCCATGTATACGTGATCTACCTGATCTGCAGGAACTCCTGCTCTGTTGATAGCCTCCTTGATAACGATTGAACCAAGCTCTGCAGCAGGTGTTGTGCTGAGTGATCCACCCATTGTTCCGATAGCTGTACGACATGCGCCTGCTAAAACAATCTTCTTTGCCATTTTCAAATCCTCCATTTAAAAAAATATTAGTGTGACATAAGACTACATATAAAAAAACCTTAAAGGTTCACACAATCTGCCATAATTCTAGCACAAAAGCATGTGCCACGCAACCAAAAATGAACGACTCCGCGAAGGAGCTATTTCCTTTTATTCCTGTTTTTGCCATTTTTGATTGAATTGTTCTTACTTTTATCATTTTTGCCATACGAACGTTGTCCCTGGTGTTCACCTTTCCTGTCCATCTTTCTCGGCGCTATCAGACATTTTTTATCAAAACCGATAAGATCCTGTCTGCCGGCCTTTATGAGCGCCTCTTTGACCAGATCATAATTCTCCGGTTTTCTATACATCATAAGAGCCTTCTGCATTGCCTTTTCATGTGGATTATGAGGTACATATACCGGTTTCATGGTTCTAGGATCGACTCCGGTATAGTACATACATGTGGATATCGTGGACGGCGTAGGATAGAAATCCTGCACCTGTTCAGGCATATAGCCTATATCCCTTACATATTCGGCAAGCTCCACCGCCTCCTTCAGCGTGGATCCGGGATGTGATGACATCAGGTACGGAACAACATACTGCTGCTTTCCAGTCTTTGCATTTACCCTTTTGTATCTATCAATGAATTTCTCATATACACTGTTCTGTGGCTTGCCCATCATCCTGAGAACATTATCCGATACATGCTCCGGCGCAACTCTGAGCTGTCCGCTTATGTGCTTCTCGCAAAGCTCTTTCAGAAATTCATCGTTGCTGTCCGCCATCACATAATCGAATCGTATTCCCGATCTGATAAATACTTTTTTCACACCTGGAACCGCTTCCAGCTTCCGCAGAAGCTCAACATAATCCTTGTGGTCAACCTTCAAATTCCTGCACGGTTCCGGGAACAGACACTGCTTGTTGGTGCATACACCATATTTATCCTGCTTTGCGCATGATTTATGCCTGAAATTCGCAGTCGGCCCTCCGACATCATGTATATAGCCTTTGAAATCAGGATCATGCGTCATGCGCTCCGCTTCCTTTATCAGTGACTCGTGGCTTCTTGTCTGTATGATCCTGCCCTGGTGAAATGTCAGTGCGCAGAAGCTGCATCCTCCGAAGCAGCCCCGGTTGCTCGTCAGGCTGAATTTTATCTCTGATATAGCCGGGATACCGCCCGCCTCCTCATATATCGGATGGTAGTTATTCATATATGGCAGATCATACACATCGTCCATCTCCATCTGGGTGAGCGGATAAGCCGGAGGATTCTGAACAACATATCCTCTGTTTCCGTATCCCTCAACCAGCGTTTTAGCCGAGTATGGATCTGTATTTATATACTGTGTATAAAAGCTTCTTGCATATTCCAGTCTATCCTTTGAAAGACTGTCATAATCCGGCAGTATAATGGAATCCTCGGGCACACCGGATATATCCTTTGTCCTGTAGCATGTACCCCTGACAAATGTGATATCTTTCACATCTATTCCGCTGTCGAGCGCCTCCGCTATCTCTATCATGCTGTGCTCGCCCATGCCATACGAAAGTATATCGGCGGATGAATCCACCAGAATGGAATGTTTCAATTTATCAGACCAATAATCATAGTGTGCCATACGTCTGAGGCTGGCCTCTATACCTCCGATTATGATCGGAACATCCTTGTACGTTCTCCTTATCAGATTACAGTAGACCGTGGTGGCATAATCAGGCCGAAGTCCCATCTGTCCACCTGGAGAGTACGCATCCTTCTGTCTTCTCTTCTTGGACACAGAATAATGGTTCACCATGGAATCCATATTGCCTCCGCACACCAAAAAGCCCAGTCTTGGTCTGCCAAAAACATCAATGCTCTTGTCATTCTTCCAATCAGGCTGGGCAATCATACACACCTTATATCCATATCTCTCAAGCAATCTGCTTATGATTGCAGGGCCAAATGAGGGATGGTCAACATAGGCATCACCTATGACAAACACAAAGTCCGCCTGTGTCCACCCTCTCTTCTTCATGTCCTCCATGCAGATCGGCAAATAATCTCTTTCCATACATTTAATCTTCTTTCTTATCGCTGAGGTTGACAGACATTCCAGCGCCGAGAGCCACTGCCTCAAGTGCTTTTTCCGATACATATGCCTCTATCCCTGTGCGCTCTTTGATTATTCTGTCCATTCCGTATATAAGACTTCCTCCTCCGGTAAGCACAATGCCCGATACCGCAATGTCAGCCACCAGCTCCGGCGGTGCAGTCTCAAGAACATTGTGTATTGCTCCAAGAATATGCTCTGTAGTCTCCTCAAATGCATCCACTGTTTCATTCGCAGTTATTGTTACAGCCTTTGGAAGTCCCTTGATAAGATCACGGCCCTTGATCACATACTCAATATCTTCATCACGCTTTACGACTGAGCCAACAGCAATCTTCGCATTCTCCGCTGTCTGATAACCTATAAGCAGGTTGTATTTTCTTCTGGCATACTTGATGAGTGCATTATTATAGTCATCTCCGGCGTATTTTATGGAGCTGCTCTCCACTGCACCACCAAGGGATACGACCGCAATATCCGTGGTTCCACCGCCTATGTCGACCACCATATTACCCTTTGCCTCATAGATATCTACATTTGCTCCTACAGCAGCAGCCAAAGGTTCCTCCATGACATACACAGTCTTGGCACCGGTCTTGTACACTGCTTCCTCAACAGCTCTTCTCTGCACCTCGGTAACACCGCTTGGAACACACACGCATATCCTTGGTCTTCCAACTCCCGAACGTTTCTCCATTGCGCTTCTGATAAATGCCTTAAGCATTATCTCCGCTATTGTATAATCAGATATAACTCCCTTATTGAGAGGTCTGACGACCTCTATATTCTCCGGAGTCTTTCCTATCATTTTCTTGGCTTTTGTTCCTATTGCTATTACTTTTTTTGTAGATACTTCATATGCGACAACAGACGGCTGGTTTACAACAATTCCCTTACCTCTTACGCTGATCAATACATTTGACGTTCCTAAATCTACTCCAATATCAGTTGAAAGCATATAAATTCTCCTTTATCACAACAAAATAATACCAGTGCTATAACACAGATATTATAAGCACTGGTATTGTTTTTTTCAACAAAATTCTACAACGGTATATCCGTCACAAAACTTATTTTATCTCTTTTTTAAGAATCTTCTTGTCGATAGGATCTCTGGTCTCAGCAGCCTTCATGGCATCATCCATAGCACCGAGAAGTCTGTCGATATTTCCTGACTCCATCGCCATCAAAGCATTCTTTATAGCTGTATCTGCTCCGCTCTCAAGCTTGAAGCCCTTCTCATCAGCGTAGCACTCTGCCACATTGATCATTCCACTCTCATTGATCTGGTCAAAGTATACTCTGTTGTTGAACGATCTTGCCTGAGTCATATTTGCTGCAAGCATATTGCTGAGAGCTGTCTTCTCTCCTGTGAGGATGATCTTAACATCATTCTTCTCAGGTGAACACATATCAACCATCTCTTTGAATCTCTCAGGTGTTATAAGTCCTGCACTCTCAATGATAAGACATCCGCCCTTGAGCTTGCCAACTGCTCCTGCAAGCTTACCGCTGTTTATAACCTTTGCCTTAACCTTTGCCTTTGCCTCAGACTTGCAGATTCCCATATCATAATAGAACTTTGCAAAATCCTCACCGACCATGGTAAGTCCAAATCCGTGCTGTCCAAGAATAACAACATTCTTAGATCTCTTAGGATCTACCTTGAGAGTCTGGAGAACGTTAACGATCTGTGCACCAGCAGGCTCGACTCCGAGATACTTGTAGAGGTACTTTGCCTCCTTAGGCAGTGATTTACGTCTCGCAGCAACAGCCTCACTTACTGAAGCAGCCATAGTTGCTTCTTCATCCTGTGTGATAACCTGTGCAGCTTCCTCAACCTTGCCTTCCTTCAGAAGCTCTTCCTGCTTCTTGTACTCTTCCTCACGCTTTATAGCCTTTTCAAGTACCTTTGCAGCAGCAGTAGCCTTGCTTCTTATATCCTCGAGCTGTTTCTTGACATCAGCCTCGGCCTTGTCTATTGCTGAGAGATCTTTCTTCTTCTTCTCCTCAGCCTCGGTCTTGGCCTGATCAGCAGCCTCTTTTCTTGCAACAACGCGCTCAGCCTGTTTTGTCTTGAGCTCAGCGATCTTGTTCTTTAACTCTTCTTCTTTCTTCTTTGCATCATCGAGAAGCTTCTTAGCATCAGCTTCAGCCTTTGTCTTCATATCTGAGGCTTCCTTCTCAGCCTTCATAGCTGCAGTCTGAACCTTCTCGAGCTCACTTGCCTCTGCCGTAGCATACTTCTCTTCCTCAGCAGCAAGGAACACCTCATGCTTGGTCTCTCTATCTTTTCCTTCTGCCGTAAGCTTATCTGTCTTTTCCTTGGCAGCAGCTTCCGCATTCTGGATCTCAACCTCTTCTGCGATCTTAGCCTCTTCGACTACCTGCTCCGCTTCCTCGGCAGCAGCCTCTGCCTTTGCCAGAAGATCCTCAGCCTCAACAAGAGACTTCTTAGCTGAGTCGAGAGCTTCCTGAGCCTCTGCCTTCGCAGCCTTGAATGAGTCATTCTCCTTCTTTGCAGCGGCAACATCCTCACTGATCTTCTTGTTGTCGTTCTCAGCAGTTGTAATCTGATCAGCAACCTTCTTTATGAACTCTTCGCTGTCTGAAATCTTCTTCTGAACCTCTTCCTTGGCTTTCTTTGCTGCCTCAAGAGCCTTTGCAGCCTCCTCCTCAACCTTCTCTGCCTTCTTCAGTTCTTCCTTCTGTATTGCAAGCTTTGTGTTTGCATCATTTCTGCTGTTCTTTGCATTCTTAACAGCCTTCTCTGACTCCTCAAGCTTCTTCTGGAGCTCATCAAGAGTCTTCTGTGACTGACTCTCCATCTCAGTGGTATTCTTAAGATTAGCATCAGCCTCTTCCTCAGCCTTCTTAGACTCGCTGAATATTGCACCAGCCTTTGTCTTGTCTGCCTCGGCAGTCTTCATGATCTTGGCTGCTCTTGCTTCCTCATCTGTGCGCTTCTTCTTGGCCGTCTCTATAGACTTCTTCTTATCCGCATCTATGTCTGCCAATTTCTTCTTATCAGCATCAACAGCCTTGTTGTACTCAGCAACACCCTTATCCACATTAGTCTTCTTGGTGTCTGCAAGTGCCTTTATAGCCTTGTCGGCAGCAGCCTGAGCCTCATTGATCATATTGTTCTTATATGTATCAGGATCACTCTCCTTGAGGATTCTGTCTGACTCTTTCTTAGCAGATTCATTTGTATCTGATATCTCTTTCTTGAGCTTTGCAATATTGGCATCAAGCTCTTTCTCCTCTCGCTCAAGCAGTTCAGCATCATTCTTCTTCTTTGCCTCAGCCTCCTGTGCCATCTTTGCATCATAGTTCTGCTTCTTGGCAGCAAATTCTTCAAGCTGCTTTTCGAGATCCTTCTCTGTCTTCTCGCATTCCTCGATGGTCTTCTTCGAGGTCTCAGCATGTTTCTTTGCCTCTTCAGCATTCTTTCTGGCATCGTCGATCGCCTGCTGCTTCTTTGCCTCAGCCTCAGCCTTAGCCTTTTCAGCGGCAGCCTTCTTTCTTGCCTCTTCTGCCTCTTTGCGCTTCTTCTCCTCTTCAGCCTTACGCTTAGCCTCTTCCTCGGCCTTCTTCTTAGCTTCTTCCTCAGCCTTCTTCTTGGCTTCCTCCTCAGCTTTCTTCCTAGCCTCCTCTTCAGCCTTCTTCTTGGCTATCTCCTCAGGACTCTCCTCGTCTATATTGGACAGGTTCTTTATTCCTGCTCCAAGGAAATCGTCATCATCGTCATCATCATCATCAAAATCATACAATGACTCTCCAGCCGCAGCCTGCTTGTTTCTATCTGGGAGAATGCTGAACAGATCTCCGTTCGCATCACTGCCTCCCTTAGGTGACTTAACTTTATTCACCTTTGCATTCTTATCAGTTACCCACTCAAGTGTCTCTTCATCCTCAGCATTTTCATCATCATCAGTGAGAACAATATTGCTTCCACCTGTTGACTTAACTGTACCTTCAGTTCCGGCGCCGAACTTAAATCCGCCACCAAGACCGCCTTCTGTTTTAGGTGTTTTTCCAAGACCGCCGCCAAGGCCGCCTGATCCAAGGCCTCCCTCTGTCTTAGGTGTACTTCCGAGTCCTCCGCCAAGGCCGCCTCCGAGTCCGCCAAAACCGCCTTCACCTAATCCGCCGCCAAGGCCACCTCCGAGACCACCGCCCGACATATCATCAGCGATGCCTCCAAGGTTAAGACTGAGCTTAGGTGCAGCTCCCTCTGGTTTTTTATCTTCTTTTTTATCTTCAGGCTTCAGTCCCTCTCCCTCTTTTGGAACATTGTCCTGCTTTTCATCCTCAGTTGAAGTTTCCGGTTCATCCTCATGAACAATTCCAAGAGCCTCTTCTCTCTTACGGCGTTTCTTAGCCTCGATTCGTTCTAACTCCTCCTTGGACAAAGTTTTGTGTTGGCTTTTAGCAGTCTCAGCATCTTTCTTCTTGCTGCCGCTCTTGAGAAGTTCTTCCTCTTCTTCTCTCTTTTTCTTGGCAGCTTCTGCAGCTCTTTCCTTTTCAAGCTGTGCCTTGATCGCCGCAATCATTGCTTCTGTCTGATCTACAGCCAATTCCCTCGCCTCCTTCCGTTTGTTCAAATAAAAAGCAATACACTATATGTATGATCATGCTACTTTATTTCTTCTTTGATCAGCCCTTCAGTCTGAACGGCTTTTTCTTCGGTTGCTCTGGTTCAGCGTCAACCGTTTCCTGTTGTGAGGATTCCTGCTCATCTGTCTTCTCCTCGTCGGGAGCTGCCACATCATCCTCTTTATCTTCATCATCAAAATTCAATATAGAATTGAATTCCGTGTTGAATTTAATTCCAAGTCTTGCAAGGAGTCTGTCTGTTTCACCGATAAGATCCTCCTCTTTCTTAAGACTTTCCGATATCTTGGCTTCATCAGCCTCTATCTCTGCATTTATATCTTTCTCTGCCGACAGATCATACAGTGCTGCATTCTCTGTGTTGTAGTCAGGGAACAGACTGCTCTTAAACACCGGGAAGCCATTATTCTTTGGCTTTTCCGGTTCTGTCTCCATCGCAATTTTCTCTTCTGACTTATCCTCTGCTTCCATTGTGAATTCCTCTTCGACCTCTGATTCAGCTTCAGCCTCAGTTTCTTCGATCTCCAGTTCAGCCTCAGCTTCAAATTCTTTCACCTCTGGTTCGACTTCCACTGGAACTTCTTCCATCTCAGATTCCGCATCGATTGTATATTCTTCTAACTCTGGCTCAGCTTCAGTCTCAAATTCATCTTCAATCTCCGCTTCGGCATCGATTGTGAATTCTTCCTCAACCTCCGGCTCTGCCTCGACTGTTAATTCTTCCTCAGTCTCTGGCTCTGCCTCGATCGTGAATTCTGCACCAACCTCAAGTTCTTCTTCGAATTCAGGCTCAGAATCTGCATCTACCTCGAATTCTTCTTCGATCTCCGGTTCGATCTCAACTGAGACTTCATCAACTTCCGGTTCATTCTGCTCTACACCCGGCTCAACAGCAGTTTCTTCCACATCATTCTGAGACTCCGCATCTTCCATCAGATCCTCAAGATTTTCATCGTCAACCTCGAACTCCTCAAGAGATTCAAAGGCTTTATCAAAATCAAACGTTTCTGATTCAACCGGTTCATCAGGCAAAGTCTCCGGCTCTGCATCCGCCTCAAATCCATCCTCAAAGTCTCCCTCGAACTCAGGATCAAAGGTCTCCACAACAGTATCGTCTTCAGAATCGCGATCTGACGCACTGTCAGATACGTCATCAGAATCGTCACCATCAACTTCAACCATGACTACTTCCTCCGGCTCTTCTTCGATAACATAATTATCTTCCTCCACCGGTTCGGAATCCTCATACTCATTGTCGTTATCTTTGTTATACACCGCTGCATCCTCAGGAGTCAGCTCCCCGCTTATCTCGGTCATATCCTGCGACTTTCCCTCAGGAGCTTTCTCACTGTCACTGATCATCGCCTTGAGCTCAGGCTTTGCCGTATTCCCGGCATCATCAGCAGTATCGGAAATAACTTCCTCGAGCAGTTGTTCCTTGTCAAGATTCTCGTTCTTCAGAGATTCCATCTCCTGCTCGACAAGCTCTTCCTCTTTCCTTGACATCAATCCAAATAAACCTCTGGATTTCTTCTTCGGCTCAGAATTCTCTTCTTCCTGACGAGCTTCCTTTTTCTGCTCTTTTTTATCCTTCGATCTAATCCACATCTGCTTGAATTTCATGGAACTCGTCACAGGTGCGTCATCCTCGACCATGATCATGATCTTAGCATCCTTTGGATGCATTCTCAGATCGTCTTCTTCCAATATCTTATTTTCATTTGCTCTTGTATCTGCCTGCTCAGGATCATCATCCGACATCTCCGTGTCAGGATAACAATAGATCATGGATTCAAGATCCACATCGCCGCCCATGAGCTTGTCCAGCATATACAAATGTGAAGAGTTCTTGTAATGCGCTCTGAATTCAACACAGGCGCTGTCAAACTTCTCCCTGTTTCTTATGTACGCATGAAGCAGAAGCATCTCAAAATCCCACTCTTCATCCGTCTCAACATCATTCGCCGACACCAGTATGCTGTAAAGTTCATTCACGGGCTTCCTGTGTGCCTTGGCTATCATATATTCAAGTCTGTATGTACCTGCATCCTTATTGGCCTGATTAAATGTATATATCTCAAAATAACGCTCTGCAAGCTGTGTAAATCCCATGGATAAATACAGTTTTACCAAAGAATATATTATCTTGTTACCAGCCGGAGCCATGGCATGTGCCTTGACAAGCGCCGCTCTGGCCTCAGGATATCTTTTGTTCTCGTAATACACCTCGCCGCATATTCTAATAAACTGTGGACTAAGTGACTTCGACAGATCCTGATGTTCAAGTATATCGAGAGCGAGACTGTAATCGCCATTGTCTGCAAGTTCCTTTATTTTGTTTACACTTGACATACTGATTCCAGTACTCATAACCCAGCCTCCCACTTTTTATCATCGTATTATTTTATCATAAACGGCTATTCTTTACAACCTTTTGATTGGTCAGCAAAAGGACTATCCCGGCCACTAACCCGGCCGCAAATCCCGCCACATGGGCAACATTATCAATACCTTCTGACATCTTTCCGTTAACCAATGTCAGAATAAATAATATAAGCATATTAATAAGTGACAGATCCTTCACCCGGCCCTTATTATAAAATGCTATGACAACCAGCACTCCCAGAAGACCAAATATCGCTCCGGATGCACCAGCCGAGTAAGCATATGTATTATTATAAAAACAATCTATGTATGATGCAAATGACGCAGTAAGACCCGTGGCAATATAAACTATGATATAATTGAATCTGCCTATTATATTCTCAACCCTCGCACCGAGTGCGATCAAAATCACCATATTTCCAACCAGATGTGCTATTCCAAAATGTGTAAACATTGATGTCAGGAATCTGTAATATTGTCCTTTTTCTGATATCGCAAGCACTTCCACAGCCAGTTCCGTAGGTTGATATACAAAGATACATGCAACGTACACCAGAATATTTATCAACAGTAATATCGGTGTTACAACACCGAACATTCTTATCAGATTGTGCTGGGATCTGCGGTTATCCACCACCGTTTTTTTATCGATCACATCATAGAGTGAGTCAAAGTCAGTGGGCTGATTCTCAAATATATACAGCTTTCCGTAATCCTCCGCGAACAGCCAGACATTGTCCAGTTCTTCAACTATCTTTTTTGTCATATCATCAAACATTCCGTTTGGAGTGATGAGTATATTGAGAAGATTGACTTTTATATGCGAATCCGAAGAAACATCAAGCAATATTTTATTATTGAACTTTTTCAGAGTCTCAGAATCAAGATTATGATTACTGCCTATAACAACAATATATACGGCATCGCTGTCTGCTCTGCCGTATACATTGTTACTTTCCGGATTGAGTTGTCTGTAACCCTTCTCCTTAAGATTTTTTATTATCTGTACCATGTACTGTTGCATATCGTCTTATAATCCCTATAATCCAAGGAAGAGATTCTCAACTTTCTCGATAACAGAGTCCTTCATGGATCCTCTGCTCTTCTCGTAATTAAGACCGGACTCCATGATCTCAAGAAGCTGCATTCTCATTCCTGTATCAATGTCCTTGATGTACTTCATGAGTACATCCTTGATCTCTATTACATACTCTTTTGTCTTCATCTCTTCAAGCATAGGCTCGTAGTTGAATGTGATAGAGTTCTTCATCTCATCCTGCTTTCTTCCACAGATCACACATTCCTCTGCGCCGCCTTCGTTTACGTGTCCACAGTTACATGTCCACACAAGTCCGTCTGACTTGTAGTTTGCAACTGCATCAATTCCCTTTTTGAGCTTGAGTGCCTTAAACTTAACGTCAGACATCTCAATTCCGATAGAATCCGCATCTATCTCGTATACTCCGCTGGCCTTGACATACTTCTTGATGTATACCTTGACGGAGGATATCATCTTTATATACTTGTCCGGAAGCTTACACTCCACATAATCCGACTTGAGGAGCTTGAGGTTGGTCTTATCAAATGTAAAATCAACATCCGGCAGTGTTATATTGTCACCATAGATATTGGTGAACTGAAGCTCTGCCTTAAGTGCCTTTATATCGTCGTTATTGTAGTTGTTGAACCACACGGAAATCTTTGTTCCCTTGCCCTCTGATGCAAGCACCACCTTTGATGCTCTTGGCACGAGCAGGTCGTAATAGTTTCTTACATATATCTCGTTTCTGATGAAGCTGCTCTTGTCAAATTCCGACTTGTACTGCTCCTTTATGTTTACCAGAGTTCCACTGGCAACAACAGCAGTTACGTTGTTGGTGTATTCCTCAACACCTGTTCTGAATCCAACTACAGCATTGTACTTCGTCTCACGGACCATATCTGTGAAATTATTGATTGTTTCATTGAGGATCTCATCGATCTTCTCCTGATAGATATCTCTTCTATCCGTGGCAATATCCGCAATAGATGTTCCGAAATCCTTCAAAAAGTTGGAATTAAGTATCGTCTGTGTGAACTTGTATGTTCCATAGCCAACGATATCATATCCCTCAAAGCTTGTTCCCGATGTAATTAATACTTCCTTCATTAGCGCACCTCCCAAATATAAAAAAATTGTATCACAATAATCTTCATTTAACAAATGTTTTTTGTGAATTTTTAATCAAAAAAAGGTGCTTTTTTGTGAATATTATAAAAATAATTATAATTTATTTCTTCAGGTCACTATTTTTATATGTGACAAATGTGAAATTCACCTCTGACACATCCTCACCCGGTCTCTCATCCGTCACATCCCAGTTGTCCAGTTTGTCGAGATTCGAAATGAAGGCATCGGCCTCAAATTCCCTGTCTATTTTGGTGATTACTGCCTCATCACAATATGGTATGAGCTCATCGTAGATAGTCTGTCCGCCTATGACAAAAATGTCATCCGTGTCATATTTTGCCAGTTCTGTAAACAGTTCGTTCATTGAGTGGACAACCACCGCATCCTCAACTGCATATTCAGGATTCCTGCTGAGAATTATATTTGCCCTTCCCTTGAGCGGTCTTCCGCCCGGAAACTCCTCCAGAGTCTTCCTTCCGAGAACAACGACATGCCCCATCGTGGTCTGTCTGAAATTTCTCTGATCCTCCGATATCCTTATCAGTAATCTGCCTTTATTTCCAATGGCCCAATTCTTATCTACCGCTGCAATAAACTTCATATGTCCTCCATCTGTATAATTCCCGTCCCATGCTTCATAGTCTTATATAGCAATAGGAATATTCTTAATCTGTGGTCCTGTCTCATAGTCTTCTATCCTGAAATCATCCAGAGTAAAGTCATAGAAATCTTTGACATCCGGATTCATATAGAACTTTGGAGCAGGATGTGTAGGTCTTGTTATCAGCTCCTTGACTATCGGTATATGTCTGTCATATATGTGTGCATCCGCGATCACATGTACCAGTTCTCCCGGCTTAAAGCCCGTGACCTGGGCAAGCATATGTACCAGTACCGCATACTGGACAACATTCCAGTTGTTGGCCGCAAGCACATCCTGGGATCTCTGATTCAGTATAGCGTTGAGCCTGTCCCCTGTTACATTGAATGTCATGCTGTACGCGCACGGATACAGATTCATCTCACTCAAGTCCTGATGAACATATATGTTAGTGAGCATTCTTCTGCTGTATGGGTTATTCTTAAGGTCATATATCAGTCTGTCCACCTGATCCATCATGCCCTCTTTATATTTATGCTTTACACCAAGCTGATATCCATATGCTTTTCCTATGGAACCGTTCTCATCTGCCCAACTGTCCCATATATGGCTTTTGAGATCATGAACATTATTTGACTTTTTCTGCCAGATCCAGAGCAGCTCATCAATAGCCGACTTCACATACGTCTTTCTAAGTGTTATCGCAGGAAATTCCTTTGACAGATCATACCTGTTGACAACACCAAAACGCTTTATGGTGTAGGCATATGTTCCATCTTCCCACTTTGGTCTGACCTTCTCCCCCTCCGTACTATATCCATTATCGATTATATCTTTACACATGTTTATAAAGAGATCATCTGCAAGACTCATTTTGGTAACCTCCGATTGTTTTTTCAGATAATTATATCATACTCTCCATCCCACATGTGATTAATTATTACATCAAACAACACTTTTATTACATTTTGATTTACAACGGACTATTTTTGTGTACAATGCAGAAAAACATTCAAAGGAGGTGAAACATGAAACCACATTCATCCAATCCACTACCTGCCCTTCTCAGATATTTCAGACAGAAGGCAGGACTCACACAGCAGGATGTCGCAGCAGCGCTATCTATTTCCAGATCCGGATATGCCAACTACGAGGAAGGAAGAAACATCCCTAATATAGAACAGGCCATAAAGCTGTCAGAGCTTCTCAACCACGATTTTCTATATGCATACACCCTGTCATCAAGATACATGCAGGGGCATCCAAAGCCACTACAGATCGTCATGGAGGACAATTCATACATGACCGCCATAGAATCTAACCAGAGCACAGCAGACATGCTGGGCAATTACAGATCTCTCAGCGACAGCGACCGTCAACTTATAGACACATTTGTGGCAAATCTAGCATCTAAAAATTCCAGACTGTAGATCCAGTATTATACCCACCAATTACAGTAAATATTATTTTTAAGGAGAAAACAGGAAAATATGAAAAAAAGAAAAGAACGCAACATTGATCCGTCGGTGTATGAAGACGATTCATCCGATCAGGATTTTAACTGTGCAGTGATAGGCGGCGCACTGAAGTCTCTAAGGCGCAGCCACGGAAAAAGGCAGCAGGAAATAGCCGCCATCTTGAAGGTGTCCGTCTCCGCCTACTCGCACTATGAATGTGGAGAGCGAATCCCGGATCTCATAAATCTTATCAGAATATCCAATTTATACAGTATTAATATGAGTCATCTGGTGCTGCTCACCTGCATCGATATAGCAAAGAAAAATAAGATGGACATCAGCGAAGTGTTCCTCGCCTACAGCCACGGCAGGACTCTTCCACCGGAAGCGACAGGAATAATGTCCGACTGTGATCAGCTTGACGACAACGGCAGGGAAAATCTCAGGCTGTTTTTAAAGTCTGCACTGAGCTGCTAGCAGACTCACAATTTCGAAATAATACGGTTCAAATCGTTTATAACTCTCTTCTTATCAGCACTCCACAGAGGCGCAACAAGAATATTCTTAGGCCCATCCCCGGTGAACCTGTGAACAACCATATCAGGAGGAAGCTCTTTAAGACAATCACACAAAATATCTGCGTATTCAGCAAATGTCAGTGCACGGAACACTCCTTCCTCATACATTTTTTCAAGAACAGTTCCCCTGAGGACATGAAGCAGTTGGAGCTTTATACCATTTGCGCCGCTTCGCACTATGTACCTTACCGTATCTATCATATCCTCCTTCGTCTCACCGGGCAGGCCTATTATCATATGAACTATAATGTGAACTCCCAGTTCTCTGAGTCTGTTCATCGTCTCATCATACACACTTATGTCATAACACCTGTTGATGAGCTGTGCTGTCCTGTCATTTGCTGTCTGGAGGCCAAGTTCTATCCACACAGGTTTAACAGCTATTATATCTTTTATCATATCTATGACCTCCGGGCCAAAGCAGTCCGGTCTGGAGGCTATCGATACAGCCGCAATGTCATCCCTTCTTGCAGCCGCCAGAAACTTTTCGCGCAAAGCATCGACATCACCGTATGTATTTGTATATGACTGGAAATACGCTATATATCTGTCGCATTTGCATTTGCCTGATATCCTCTTTTTTGCCAGTTCTATCTGTTCACCTATGCTCAGGTCTGCATTTTCTGAAAAATCTCCGGAGCCACTGGCACTGCAAAAAATACAGCCACCTGTCCCGGCTTTACCATCACGGTTGGGACAGGTGGTTCCTGCATTCAATGATATCTTATATAATTTCTCTCCAAATGTATCTCTTATATACGCATTTGTTGTATATATATCCATACTGTTACCTTCTATATACGATCCTGTCTATATCTGATGTGTCGCCTTTACAAGAGCAGGGACTATCTGTTTCTTTCTTGATACAACACCGGGAAGATATGCATAGCTATCCTCAAGCTCCACACCAAATGCTTTGCTGCACAGTTCCTGTGCATTCTCTCCCACGCATATGATACCTGAGCCCTCCTGAAGAATATTGGTCATTGCAAACATAACCACATCACAGCCAGGCTCCATATATCCACCGAGGAATTCACGCATACCGTTTCTTATTCTGTCTATCTCTTTCTCATTGACGGAATTGATCTGTCCAACAGCAACAACCATATCTCCAATGTCGAATTTCTTGAAATCCTGATGAAGTATCTCATCCATGGTCTTGTCCTTGAGGTTGCTTCCCGCGTCGAACATCTCCATGGCAAATTCATATATGTCTATCTCTGCAAGCCTTGCAAGCTCCTTTGCAGCAGCCTCGTCTATGAATGTACACGTCGGAGACTTGAATGCCAGTGTATCGGAAAGTATCGCTGCGCAGAGAAGTCCAGCTATCGGCTTATCTATCTTGACATTCTGCTCTTTGTACATCTGATAGATGATCGTAGCAGTACATCCAAGTGGCTGATTTCTGAAATACACAGGATTCATGGTCTCTATATTCGCGATCCGGTGGTGGTCGATTATCTCGAGTATCTCGGCATTCTCCACGCCGTCAACAGACTGGGTTCTCTCATTGTGATCAACAAGTATGAGCTGTTTCTTTCTCGCATTGATATAGTTACGCCTTGATACAAGTCCCTTGTAGTTGCCATAGCCGTCCGTAACCGGAAAGTATCTCACTCTGGTCTTTGCCATGGTCGTCTTAAGTGTATCTATATCGTCATCCTCATAGAATGTCATGATACGGTCTCTTATCATGAAGAATCCGATAGGCATGCTCTGTCCGATAAGTCTGGCAACAGCATAGGTGTCCGTCGGTGTAACAACAACCGCACAGCCCTTGTTCTTTGCAAATTCCAGAACCACGTCAGATATACTGTTCACAAGACATACTATAAGCATGCTCGCACCGCAGTTTATGGCCGCAAGCTGAGCCTCAACCCTGTCACTCACTATGACTATGTCATTTTCCTTGACATGTCTCTCAAGGATGTCAACCTGGGCAGCTCCCACGATCACTCTTCCATCCTTAACATATTCGTCGGCGTCACCGTACACAAGCTCGCCATTTATAGTATCTATTATGTGTGAGAACTTTGTACCAGCTATGAACAGGGAATTATCATCCTTCTCAAGCATATATGCCTCGGCTATATCTCCGACCGTTATTATTCCCTTTATCTTGCCATTATTGACAACCGGAAGTGTCGTGGCGTCGTTATCCTGCATTATCTCAAATGCTCTCTTCATGGTGATATCTCCCGACACACCATCAACTATTCTGTATGCTATATCCTTCACCTGTACATTTACATTGCTCACAAGTGCCGGCGCCTGCACACCAAAATAATCAAGGACAAACTGTGTCTCTTTATTTATATTTCCAGCTCTCTTTGGAATGTATTTGTTCTCATGCTGATTTTTCAGATGGGCGTACGCAATCGCTGAACATATAGAATCCGTATCCGGATTCTTATGTCCTATGACAAACACTTCATCTGTAGGAACATTATGCATATTTCACCTCTTATTTCTATCAATTATAATGTATTCATTTCTATGCCACGCAGGGAAGATGCCTTGTGACATCCCACATGCTAACAAGCATAAATTGAATGAGGCAAAATGACAACCCCTTTTAACGTTGTTTATCATTTTGCCCCATTTTTTATCTGTTTAATCAGAACTTATATCTCGCTTATATCCACGAGTGAAAGCTTTGTGGTATCAGCGGTCTCAAGGCTTGTGAGCAGCGCATCGGCTGTATCAAGGCTTGTAAGACATGTAACACCTGTCTCAACTGCGTGACGTCTGATGATAAATCCATCCTTGCTTCTCTCAACACCCTGTGATGGAGTGTCGATGATCAGATCGATCTCATGGCTCAGTATCAGGTCAAGCAGATTTGGTGATGGCTCCTCAACCTTGTTGATGAGCTTTGCAGGAACACCATTCTCATTGAGAACTCTGCATGTGCTTCTTGTTGAATATATCTCATATCCAAGAGCAGCAAATCTCTTACCAATATTTATAGCATCCATCTTATCTGAGTCCTTGACTGTGAGGATCATCTTCTTGGTCTTTGGAAGATTGATTCCGGCTCCAAGGAATGCCTTGTACAGAGCCTCATTGTAGTTCTTGGATATACCAAGGCACTCTCCTGTTGACTTCATCTCAGGTCCAAGGCTTATCTCAGCGCCTCTGATCTTCTCAAATGAGAATACAGGCTTCTTGATTGCGAAATACTCTGACTCCGGCTGAAGACCAGGTGTGTAACCCATATCCTTGATCTTCTCACCTGTGATAACACGTGTTGCAAGATCTACGATAGGTATTCCTGTTACCTTGCTTATATATGGAACTGTACGGCTTGAACGAGGATTTACCTCTATTACATATACCTCATCATTGTATGCAATAAACTGTATATTTATAAGTCCGATTACGTGCAGGCTGTTTGCAAGCTTCTTGGTGTAATCAGCGATGACTCTCTTTGTCTTTGGTGAGAGTGTCTGTGCAGGATATACCGAGATACTGTCTCCTGAATGTATTCCGGCTCTCTCAACATGCTCCATGATACCAGGGATAAGTATGTCATCTCCATCACATACAGCATCGACTTCGACCTCTTTACCCATGATGTACTTATCTACAAGTATTGGGTGCTCCTGGGTATGTCTGTTGATGATATCCATGAACTCTATGATATCCTTATCAGAGATCGCGATCTGCATTCCCTGTCCACCGAGAACGTATGAAGGTCTTACAAGTACCGGATAACCCAGCTCATTTGCAGCCTCAAGCGCCTGCTCTCTTGTAAATACCGTCTTACCAGCAGGTCTTGGTATACAGCACTTCTCAAGGATCTCATCGAAGAGCTCTCTGTCCTCTGCTGCATCTACATTCTCTGCACTTGTTCCAAGGATTGGTACCCCCATCTCCATGAGTGCCTCTGTGAGCTTGATAGCGGTCTGTCCACCGAACTGTACAACAGCTCCATCCGGATGCTCCAGATTTACTATAGCCTCAACATCCTCCGCTGTAAGAGGCTCAAAGTAAAGCTTGTTTGCTATATCAAAGTCTGTACTGACTGTCTCAGGGTTGTTGTTGACGATGATTGTCTCGTAACCCTTTCTCTCAAATGCCCATGTGCTGTGAACTGAACAGTAATCGAACTCGATACCCTGTCCGATTCTAATCGGGCCTGAACCAAGTACCATTACTTTCTTCTTTGAGTTATCCTCAGCGACCTCGTTCTCCAGAGAATCAAAGCATGAATAGTAATATGGAGTCATGGCATCAAACTCTGCTGCACATGTATCAACCATCTTGAAGTGTGCTGTTACACCGTAGTCGTAACGCATCTGTCTGATTTCTTTCTCTGTCTTGCCTGTGAGTCTCGCGATAACCTTGTCAGGGAACTCAACTCTCTTGATCTCCTTCATTAGCTCCTTGGAGATATCTCCCTTGGACTCGATTATCTTTCTCTCAGCCTTAACAAGGTTGTGGATCTTGTCTATGAACCATCTGTCGATCTTGGTGATGTCATAGATCTGATCGTATGATATTCCACGTCTGATAGCCTCAGCTATGACATAGATACGTCTGTCATCAACATGTCCGAGAAGCTTTATAACCTCTTCGTCTGTCATATCCTTGTATCTGCTTGACCAGAGACTGTCTACATGCTGCTCCAGTGAACGGAGAGCCTTCATAAGTGCACCCTCAAAGTTTGTACAGATACTCATAACCTCACCGGTTGCCTTCATCTGTGTTGTCAGATCATGGTCAGCGGCGATGAATTTATCAAATGGAAGTCTAGGGATCTTGACAACCACGTAATCAAGTGCCGGCTCAAAGCTGGCATATGTCTTCTTTGTAATAGCGTTCTTGATCTCATCCAGGTTGTATCCAAGGGCTATCTTGGCAGATACCTTTGCAATAGGATATCCGGTTGCCTTTGATGCAAGTGCTGATGATCTTGAAACTCTTGGGTTTACCTCGATAACACAATACTCAAATGAATTAGGATTCAGAGCAAACTGAACGTTACATCCACCCTTGATGTTGAGCTCTGAGATAATGTTCAGTGCTGAGCTTCTGAGCATCTGGTACTCCTTGTCACCAAGTGTCTGTGATGGAGCCACGACTATAGAGTCTCCAGTGTGTACTCCGACAGGATCAAGGTTCTCCATGTTACATACGGTTATACATGTACCATTTGCATCACGCATAACCTCGTACTCGATCTCCTTCCATCCTGCGATACATCTCTCGACAAGAACCTGTCCTACACGTGAAAGTCTCAGACCGTTCATGAGGATCTCCTTGAACTCTTCCTCATTCTCAGCGATACCACCACCTGAACCTCCAAGTGTATATGCAGGACGGAGAACTACAGGGTATCCAATCTTCTTGACAAAGTTAAGACCGCCCTGAACTGTTGTAACGACCTCTGAAGGTGCTACAGGCTCATGGATCTTCTCCATAGTCTTCTTGAACTCAAGTCTGTCCTCGGCCTTCTTGATGGTCGTTGATGATGTTCCTATGAGAAGCACGTCATGCTCTCTGAGGAAACCTGACTCATCAAGCTCCATGGCGATGTTGAGGGCTGCCTGACCGCCGAGTGTCGGCAGAAGGCTGTCCGGCTTCTCCTTCTCAATGATAGCCTTTACAACATCAACCGTAAGAGGCTCAATATATACCTTATCTGCTATATCCTTGTCCGTCATGATGGTTGCAGGGTTTGAGTTGATGAGGACAACGCACAGTCCCTCTTCCTTAAGAGAACGGCACGCCTGTGTTCCGGCGTAATCAAACTCAGCAGCCTGACCGATGACTATAGGACCTGATCCGATAACTACAACCTTTTTTATATTAGGATTCTTTGGCATTACTTTGACACCTCCATCATATTCATAAATGTATCAAACAGTGAATCTGTATCCAGCGGACCTGCACATGCCTCCGGATGGAACTGAACTGTCTGTGCATTCTTTCCAAGATAGTGAACTCCCTCTACTGTTCCGTCATTTACATTGACGAAGCTGACCTCTGCGATCTTTCTGTCGAGGCTGTCTTCCTTGACCATATATCCGTGATTCTGTGTTGAAATATATACCTTGCCGGTCTTCATATCTCTTACAGGATGGTTTGCACCTCTGTGTCCGTACTTCATCTTCTCTGTATCACCGCCGTTGGCAAGCGCCATGAGCTGATGTCCAAGACATATAGCAAAAATTGGAATATCTGTATCGAAAAGCTTCTTTACCTGAGCTATTGTGACCTTACACTCCTTTGGATCTCCAGGACCATTTGTAAGCATGATTCCGTCCGGAGCGTCTGCGATGATCTCCTCAGCAGGTGTCTCTGCAGGATATACAGTAACCTGACAACCTCTTGCAAGGAGGGACTTGACGATGTTCTTTTTAACACCGAGATCGATGACTGCAACCTTGAATCCGTCACCAGGATAGAATATTTTCTCCTTACATGTAACATCGAGAACAACATGTCCCATCTTCCATGCCTTAATACGCTTCATGCACTCATCAAAATCATAATTCTCATCAGTTGTGATCATACCTCTCATGGTACCATCTTTCCTGAGGATCTTGGTAAGTGTTCTGGTATCTATTCCTTCTATACCAGTTATATTATTCTCAACAAGAAATTCGTTTATGGTCATCTCGCTTCTGAAATTACTAGGAGTCTTGCAGAGCTCTCTAACAATGAATCCTGACTGCCAAGGTCTGCCAGCCTCCATATCCTCTCTGCATACACCGTAGTTGCCTATAAGCGGATATGTCATACATACTGACTGCCCTGCATATGATGGATCTGTAAGAATTTCCAGATAGCCGGTCATCGAAGTATTGAATACTATCTCACTGATTATCTCATCAGTAGAGCCAATACTTTTACCTTCAAACACGTGTCCGTCTTCAAGTATCAAAAAAGCTTTCATAATCGTATTCCTTTCGTTTTTTCTATTTTTGCTCAAAAAAAAAGAGTGAAAACGGGGGAAACGCTTGAGATAACCCACATTTATTGGCCTCTTTTTTCTTAATTTAATAAATACTACCACATTTGACAAGGCGGTACAATATTTTTTTCGATATATTTTTTATTTTTGTGTTCACGGCAAAAATCTTGTTTTTTATTCAATATTTTTATTAATTTTTTCATCTCTGAGCTCAGCAGCCCGTCTGCTAAATTCACATCCACAGAAATTCTGTCTGTATAATCCATATTCCTTTGACAGCTCTATCGAGTGCTTATATCCATTTTTCTTCTTGAAATCACTGAACAGATAATCTATGTCGTATTTCCTGCTCATCTCTGCACCTATCTCGTTCAGCCAGTCCGCATTCTTGTGGGGGCTTATCGACAATGTGGTCGTAAATACGTCATATTCATTTTTCTTCGCATGGATCGCGCTCTTCTCAAGTCTCAGCTTATAGCAGTCATAGCACCTGAGTCCTCTCTCAGGAAGATCCTCCCTGCCCTTAGCCATATCCAGAAACACCTGCGGCTCATGCTCCGCCAGTTCGACATCCACTCCTTCCACATATACTTCATGTACAAATCTGTCAAGCTCACGGAATCTTTTTATGTACTCATCGTAATCCGTTATATTTGGATTGTAAAAATAAGCTGTTATGTCAAAATGCTCCGCAAGGACCGACAGACAATGGCTGGAACATGGCGCACAACAGCAGTGCAGCAACAGTTTTTTTCTGCCGCATTGTGTATTTTCACTATCAAATTCAGCTATCTGTCTCTCCATCATTTGATAATAATTTGCATTTTGCATCATTGTTTTCTCCTTTTTTTGTCGATATTTCACACCACATTTTACAACATTCGATTATCTTTTGCACATTTGTGCATGTTTACTAGTTGACTTTGTTATATCTTTACAATATACTGTAGATAGTTACTAAAGCACGTTATGATCATTTATCAATGGAGGTGTAGATTATGACAGTTCAGCAGGCAATTAAAAAGTACAAGTTAGAGCCGCTCAGCGTCAGCGTTGCCAAGGTCAAAGCCAAGGAGCTCAACGTTGATGAAGTTCTTTACATGAATGTGCAGAAGAACAAATATGCGTATATCGTACGCGATTCACGTGGTATAATGTTGTACTCTGATGAGCGCAATCTTTATACTAAGCTTTATAAGGGTTTAAAGATTACTCCCCTTGAATCATAATATTTTCACACGGAATTTATTAAATATGCACACACATGGAATATGGGAAAAAGCTGTTACTCCACTCCCCTATGGAATCAAGAGCTTTTTCCCATATTTTATATTAATCTGTACTCAGGCCTTTCTTCATTATACATATGACACCGTATCTCATCATCCACATATATTATGATCAGCGACAGGAACATCCACAGGATAGAATAAGGCACACATATCTGCCCCGCAAGATTTAACGGCATATCAGAGTAATCCCACACGTTAAGTCCTAGTCTTATATTCACAACATACCCGGTCAGGAACTCCAGCTCAGATATTATCACAGAGGAAACCAGCATCTGCGCAAGTATCCCCATCTTCGGAAACATCTGGTTCAGTCCGCCGCACAAAAGCGTAGCAAGACCTCCACAAATTATCATGGAATAATGGGAATAATGCCTGGCTGATATCTCCAGGAAATAATATATCATCCCACCCGTCATAAATATAGTAAAGCACTTACACACAAAGACCCTCACAGCGACACCTCCTGTATATATACAGTTTAGTATCAACCGTGAGGGTCAATATTATTTATTCTTTATACTTTCCTCTGAAAAAGTTATTTACATGATCAATAGTTCTGTCTGAGAGCTCAAGCTTCACGAATTCAGCCTTGCCGTTCTTGTTGAGGACGAACACATACACACCATCCTGATTCTGCTTATTGCCGGATGTGAAATCCCTGGTCTTTATTGAGCTGTCCTGCTGAAGCTCATTGTCGAGGTAAATGCATCCCTCTTTCGCAATGAACTTTACATCAGCGTTGCTGAAGCTCATGATCTTTTTTCTGCTCTTCTTTGCAATGATCCTTGCGATGTCTATATCCTCATTCACCATTATATATTCATACTCCGTCTCTCTTCTGGAAACAAAAATACCAAATACAACAGCACCTGCAATCGCAACTAAGAATCCAATACTGCCAAAGCCCTGAACGAACATCGCTGCGCCAAGTCCGGCGATCATCAGCACGATTCCGGCAGCCATACCGCAGGTAACACTCGCAGGTGTCTTCGCCTTAACTATATGTTCTGCATAACCATCATTTAACATACCTTTTTTCTCCTTAAGTTCTTTAAAATTCTAAGCCCTTATATTCTAGCATACATGGGCTGTTTTGTCATCTTATTCCCGCTGGACATCCACCGCATCCGCCACAGCCTGCCGTTCTGACAGCTCCGGCATCATCTCCGGCGTAATTAAATGCCGACTCTATGAGGCACACCGCCTGGGAGCTTATTCCAAGTCCCCCTCCGGTAAACCCAAGCTTCTCCTCCGTTGTCGCCTTGATATTGACCTGATCCTTGTCTATACACAGGCAATTACAGATATTCTCCCTCATCTGATCAATGTACGGCGCCATCTTAGGGCTCTGGGCAATTACGGTCGCATCTATGTTCTCGATGATGTAGAGCTTCTCCTCGAGAAGTCTCTTCACTTCTGACAGGAGCTTCATGCTGTCCGCTCCCTTATACCTCTCATCAGTATCAGGGAAATGCTTTCCAATATCCCCCAACGCCGCAGCACCGAGAAGCGCATCCATTATCGCATGAAGAAGTACATCCGCATCGCTGTGTCCAAGGAGTCCTTTCTCATATGGAATCTCAACTCCTCCGATTATAAGTTTTCGTCCCTCAACTAGTCTGTGGACATCGTATCCCATTCCAACTCTCATGTGATATCCTCCTTATATGAATAAAAAAAAGACGGAATGTCTTCCGTCTCATCAAATAGTAGCGAGAGGGGGATTCGAACCCTCGACACTGCGGGTATGAACCGCATGCTCTAGCCAACTGAGCTATCTCGCCATGTCTTGTAAATGGGACCTATAGGGCTCGAACCTATGACCCTCTGCTTGTAAGGCAGATGCTCTCCCAGCTGAGCTAAGATCCCATATTACTTCGTGTCATCGCTGACACCTTTGTTAGTATACTCAAGTGACCATGTTTTGTCAACAACTTTTTTCACTTTTTTTATTTTATTTTTTATCGGCCTCCACCAAACAGGTAAATAATAAGATTCACTATGAACAGAATGATGACAACAGGTATCACGATATACCACACTATCTTAAATCCCAGCCAGATAACTCCAAGCACTATACCTATAACAAGTGCAGCCACAAGAATGAGTATTATCGCTGTCAGCACCTTGCCTATCGGTGAACTGAAATCAAGCTTGCCATAAGCAAAGCTTGTATTGCCCTCGTCGTCCACATTTACATGCCAGCCCTTCTGACTGCTTCCGCTGGCTTTGCGGGTGTTGTAGCTGTCATCATACGAAGAGGATTCTGTATCATAATATCTTCCGCTTGCGCCCTGTCCCTCTGTGTCAATGATCGTCTTGGCGATCAGTCTTGCAGATCCCAGAGATGAACATATCTCCTCCTCTGACTTGCCTGCTTCTTTCTGCTTCTTAAAATAATCCTCATAATAATTCATCGTGTCATAATATGTCTGCGTTGAGACATTTCCATCAAGAGCTTTCTTCAACTCATCCATAAACTCTCTTTTTCGCATATCGCACCTCCGCGCCATTATGTCAATTCTATTTTTATCACTTCATATTAAGATATACGACGACAACTTTGTAGCCGCCCATATCTTCCACCACATAATTTATAGACCTTATATTGCCATAATTGTACAGAAATGACAAGTCAAATGTTTCGTCATCTGTATATATAGCAGCTTCCAGCACATTACTGCCGCCCATCTGTATCCTTATGCCTTTTTTATACTCATCGAACGAGTCATAGGTATAAAACCTCTTTTTATAGAAATTATACGCTGTGTCGGCACACTCTCTGTAGAATTGCTTTTCCCATGAGTGAGTCAGTTCCAGTGTGCTGTCATCGACATTCACATAGGTGTGCTTCAGATAGCTGCCCATATCCGGCAGCGAGTCATCCCATGTCAGATCCACATTATACCATTCTCCGCCGAGCTCTATCTGATTCCATGCATGAAGTCCTTCCTCCGTGCTTCCGACTACTATGTCACATTTGACGCCCAGACAGGACATGATTATGAAGAACGCCTCAGCGTAGCCGTCGCACACGCTCTGGTGAAGCACCAGCGCTCCATATGCCGTATATGCATCATCATTATTGTCGGGATATCCATAGACACAGTTTTCCACTATATAATCGTGCACGGCGATCTCCTTGTCAAGGTCGCTCATGCCATCTGAAATGTTGTCATTTATAAAGCTGTCGATCACCTCATATATCTGCTTCGCCCTTATGTTGTCCTCCGGGATATCCGTTCCTTCTATATATTTTCTGACAGCATAATAATTATCCGACAGTTCATAGTTGAGCTGTATTGCCAGATATCTTCCCGTCTCAATTATTATCCTGTACGTATCCACTGAGCCGTATGCCGAATCTATATATTTGTTGATGTTGTGCACATCACTTTTCGCCACATTACTTACATAATACATGCCCGACTCGTTTCCGTCCTCCATATCCTGGACAACGGCCGCCCGGAACTCCACCAGGCCATCAAGCATCTGGCTGCTCTTGATCACATTGAAGAACAACCACCGCACTCCCACCATCATCAGCGAGAGAACAACTACAATACTTATAACTCCAAGAATCTTCTTTTTTGTACCCAAACTTCCTGTCAATCCTCCATCCCTGCTTTGCTGCGGTGATCCGCCTGTATATTTTATCATCTGTACTTTTGCGCCGCAAGCACCAACCACGCATTTCCTGTGGTTATAAATAAACCTTATTTGTGTTGATATGCGAACTTTTATGTTGTAAAATGTACGTTGTTTGAAAACTACCTTATAATTTACTCAGTTTTCAACCTAAAACAAAAAAATAACAGAAAAGAGGATTTAATATGGCTCAGCTCTGGGGCGGACGCTTCACAAAAGAAACAGACAAATTAGTATATAACTTTAACGCATCTATTTCATTTGATCAGAAATTCTACAGACAGGATATCCGCGGAAGTATCGCGCATGTAACCATGCTCGCTTCATCCGGTATTCTCACTGACGAGGAAAGAGATCAGATCATAGCGGGACTTAAGGGCATACTGAACGATGTGGAGAACGGTTCTCTGCAGATCACTTCAGAATACGAAGATATACACAGCTTTGTCGAGGCAAATCTCATAGACAGGATCGGCGATGTGGGCAAAAAGCTTCACACCGGACGAAGCAGGAACGACCAGGTTGCATTGGACATGAAGCTCTATGTAAGAGACGAGATCATCGAGCTCAAGGAGCTTATTTACAAGCTTCTGACTACTCTTCACGGACTTATGAATGAGCACATCGACACATACATGCCTGGATTTACTCACCTCCAGAAGGCACAGCCAATAACTCTGGCACATCACTTTGGAGCATACATGGAGATGTTCAAGCGTGACTACGACAGAATGAACGATATATATGACAGAATGAACTACTGTCCTCTCGGATCAGGTGCCCTCGCAGGAACCACATATCCGCTCGACAGAGAGCTCACCGCTTCTCTGCTGGACTTCTACGGTCCGACTCTCAACAGCATGGATTCAGTTGCCGACAGGGATTACTGCATAGAGCTTTTATCCGCCATGTCTACCATCATGATGCATCTCTCACGTTTCTCCGAGGAGATCATCATCTGGAACTCAAATGAATATCAGTTTGTTGAGCTCGATGATTCATACAGCACAGGAAGCTCTATCATGCCACAGAAGAAGAACCCGGATATAGCCGAGCTCGTAAGAGGTAAGACAGGCAGGGTTTACGGTGCTCTCACCTCCCTTCTCACAACCATGAAGGGAATCCCTCTCGCATACAACAAGGACATGCAGGAGGATAAGGAGCTCACATTTGACGCGATAGACACTGTAAAGGGATGTCTCGCACTGTTCACAGGCATGATAGCCACCATGACAGTCAACAAGCCTAGAATGGAAGCATCAGCCAAGAACGGATTCACCAACGCAACAGATGCCGCAGATTACCTTGTAAATCACGGTGTACCTTTCCGTGATGCACACGGCATCGTCGGCCAGCTCGTTCTGAAGTGCATAGAGGAGAACATCTCCCTCGACCAGCTTAGTCTCGACGAGTACAAGGCCATCTGTCCTGTATTTGAAGATGACATATATACAGCCATCAGCATGGAAGAATGTGTTCAGAAGCGTAACACAATCGGTGCTCCGGGACACGCTGCAATGCAGAAGGTGATCGATGCAAACGACAAGTTCTTAGCATGGGCTGAGCAGGATTTAACCAAGCACACCAAGGAGTGATTTTTATGAACAATACAACAAAAGCCAAATACGATATGGCAGAAAAGATGCTCAAGGTCGATATCTCTCTTGAGGAGGTTGCTCTTATGACCGAACTTCCAATGGAAACACTGAAAAAGATACAGCACGACATAGAAAAAGATGGCCTTGTAACCAGACACGATGTAAAGGATGTTGATCTCGGTACAAGTTATCTCATCTGATCGTCTTCTATCACTATATGCATGTATTGCACAATAAATATCCCCGCTGTTATTGTAAAAACAGCGGGGATATTTATATTGTGTATCACTATTACTTGTCCTCAAGATACCTTCTAAGACTTTTTATCGCATTCTTCTCGAGGCGGCTGACCTGCGCCTGGGATATGCATATCTCCTCCGCCACCTCCGTCTGGGTCTTTCCCTCAAAAAATCTCAGCCTCACTATATTCTTCTCCCTATCGCACAGCCTGTCCATAGCCTCTCTGAGATCAAGGTTTTCAACCCACATCTCCTCCTTATTCTTTCTGTCTCTTATCTGATCCATGATGTACAAGGTGTCTCCACCCTCCTGATACACCGGCTCATACAGGGACAGCGGTGCCGATATGGCATCAAGCGACATGACTATATCTTCCTTCGGTATACTTATCTCCTCCGCTATCTCCTCTATCGTCGGCTCCTTATCCTTTGTCTTCTGGAGATTTTCCTTGGCATATATCGCCTTGTAGGCTATATCACGCAATGACCTTGATACTCTTATAGCATTGTTATCTCTGAGATACCTTCTGCACTCACCTATGATCATAGGCACAGCGTACGTACTGAATTTGACATTGAGACTTCTGTCAAAATTATCCAACGCCTTGATAAGCCCTATACAGCCAACCTGGAACAGATCATCCGGATTCTCATTTGAACTGCCAAATCTCTGGATCACGCTGAGCACAAGGCGGAGATTCCCCTCTATAAACTCCTCCCGGGCAGAGCTGTCTCCCTGCTCCATCCTGTCAAACAGCATGTTCTTCTCATCCTCTGTAAGATATGGTAATTTCGATGTATTTACACCACATATAACTACTCTGTTCAGCGCCATATCATGTCCCTCCACGTGTTATCTGTCTAACACTAGGATTGTCAGATACATGCCCATTTATTCATATTTGCACCACTTTTACTGATATATATGCACGCAAAAAGACCATGAAAACCAATTTGTGCCCTAAGACACTCATCATCTTCATGGTCTCTTATCTTCGTATATCTAGTTCTTTCTGAACTCCTCAAGTTCAAGTCCCTCATTGTGCTGGAGAACCTGATCGATGACCCACTCATTTGCAAATAGGAGAAGCGGATTACCCTTCATGTCCTTAACCTTCTTGACATCGCTCACACGCTTGAGCTTTGTCACGTCTATGGTAGGATCCTTCACCCATCTGATATAGTTATATGGCATCGGCTCAAGTCTTATCTCACAGCCGTACTCGTTCTCAAGTCTGTACTTAAGTACATCAAACTGAAGCACACCTACAACTCCGACTATGATCTCCGAAAGTCCCGCAGTGTACTCTTGGAATATCTGTATAGCACCCTCCTGGGCAATCTGAGTTACACCCTTGACAAACTGCTTACGCTTCATGCTGTTGAGCTGAACGACCCTGCAGAAGTGCTCCGGTGCAAATGTAGGGATACCCTCATACTCAAACTTCTTTCCGCCTGTTGTGAGTGTATCTCCGATTGAGAACAGATCAGGATCAAATACACCTATAACGTCACCGGCATACGCCTCGTCGACGATCTTCCTGTCCTGAGCCATAAGCTGCTGTGGCTGGGAAAGCTTGATCTTTCTCTTGCTGGCAGCATGATATACCTCCATGCCTGCCTCAAACTTACCAGAGCAGATTCTCATAAATGCGATTCTGTCTCTGTGAGCCTTGTTCATATTTGCCTGGATCTTGAACACAAAAGCTGAGAACGGCTCTGTTACAGGATCTATGATTCCCTCTGATGAATTACGTCCGATAGGAGGTGTCGTCATCTTAAGGAAATAGTTCAGGAACTGCTCGATACCAAATGTATTCAGCGCAGAACCGAAAAATACAGGGGAGAGCTCTCCGGCTCTGACCTTCTCTATATCCATCTCCTCTGTGGCACCATCTATAAGCTCTATCTCCTCATTGAACTGGTCAAAGAGGTATGGGCCGACAAGCTCCTTGAGAGCCTCATCGTCTATATGATAATCTGTTTCCTCCGCCTTCTTGGCTCCACCTGTCGATATAGCCTGGAACGTGGACACTATCTTGGTCTTTCTGTCATATACACCCTTGAACTCTTTTCCTGAACCTATAGGCCAGTTGACAGGGCATGTCTTGATACCGAGAACAGTCTCTATATCATCGAGAAGCTCAAATGTATCCCTTGCATCTCTGTCCATCTTATTTATAAATGTGAATATAGGTATATGTCTCATGACACATACCTTGAAGAGCTTTATGGTCTGAGCCTCAACACCCTTGGATGCATCGATCACCATGACCGCAGAATCCGCAGCCATAAGTGTACGGTAGGTATCCTCCGAGAAATCCTGATGTCCAGGTGTGTCAAGTATGTTTATGCAATATCCGTCATAATTGAACTGCAGAACAGACGAGGTTACCGAGATACCTCTCTCCTTCTCTATATCCATCCAGTCCGACACTGCATATTTGGAATTTGCCTTTCCCTTTACAGATCCCGCTGTGTTTATTGCGCCGCCAAAGAGCAGAAACTTCTCTGTGAGTGTAGTCTTACCTGCATCAGGATGTGAAATTATGGCAAATGTCCTTCTTCTGTTGATCTCTTCTCTTAACTTGTCATCCATTATCTTTTCCTCATATACAATTTATTGATTCTTATTCTTCAAAATGTCCCTGTTCTTCTGAGCCCAGAGCATAAGCGACTGTATATTCACAGACATCTTCTCCAGCTCCTCAAGGACAGCATCAAAAGCTGCAACCTCAGTCTCGTCGACTATTCCATCAGCGGTGATCTCTATAAGCTGCTCAGATATATCTTCCATCTTCTTGGAGGATCCGAGGAACTGAAGTATGAGCCTGTCAAGGCTGTCCGCATTTATCGGCTTCACCGTCTCTTTTCCTATAGGGCAGTCGCCTGAACAATAGCTGTTACAGAGCTCGGGTATGTCATACGCCTTTGACATGGAAAGTACCTCCTCAGGGTACGGAACTACTGTGCCAAGCTCTATTCTTGAAAGCCTTGTCCTGTCTATATTGAGCACCTCTGCACTCTTCTCCCTGCTTGTAAGGTTATCGTTCACCTTAGACGCATTATATCTTGCGACATAATATTTATTGTTAAGCGCCTTTGTAGCTTTTTTACTCATTTTTTTCTCCTTATGTAGTTCTTCCTAATACACCTAATTAAACATAATAACACACAATATCAGCCGAATCAATCATCTTAATATCCGGTGAAAAAGTTCCATCAGAAGCTGCGCAAAATGCAGCTATAAAGTCTATATTCATATCTCCCTCTGCATGCGCAGGATCCGCTATTTCATCCATATGCATACGGCCGTCACACTCAGCCCTGCATACGGCATAATTGCCCAGCCAGATATTCTTCTTCTCCATATGTGCATTGTCCATGACCATTTGCTGTTCCTCATCCTTCATAAGTATGCCTGTTCCGGTCATCTTGCTGTACGCCTCGCGCCTTGTCCACACACATGTGCTGTATATTTCCGGGTGTGCACACGACATCACACATTTTTTATCCTCATCCGAATACAGGCGGTTAACTATGCTGTCCGGTATCCTTCTGACTCTCTCAACGTCTATACCACAAGGCTCACTGCCTATCGCAGCCGCCACACAACCCTCGGTATGGCTTATCGAAAACTGAATGTCATTTATAAACGGCTTTCCCGCCTTATTCTTCTCATACGTGACCAGCCGTTCATCAATTCCGGCACATTCCCTGAGAGCATGTGCAAGCAGGATTCCCGCTGCAAGACTGGCATTCCTGTCATCCCGCCTCCTGAGACGTTCCACCTTACACCTTCTGTATTCCGATACTGCATCCAGACATCTGCCATATATCCCATCGTCAGCAAATGCCCCCGTATCCATTATATATGCTCTGTATCCGTTAAAAGATTTATTCAAATCCAATTCCATCTCTTTCTACCAAATACGCCATGGTCATAACAACAATACAGCCCCTTAATACTCGCATATTAAAGGGCTGTATAAACTAACCTATATTGTGACAAAATCAGGGAAGCTCTTCATATCCTTGTTCACCTCATCAATATGAAGTCCCTTGTAATCATATACTGCATTGTAAGCCATCTGCATCTCAATCGCACACTGCATCATGGATACCGGAACACCGACAAATATATCATCGATCGAGATCTCTATCTCACCCGGATTGAGCGTTATTGAATCCTCCTTCTCATTGTAAGGTGGAGCCATCAGTATCGCTTTGACTGCCTTGCTGAAATACGGCATCACATTTGGAACCGATATATATTTCTTTGCAAGAAGCTTCTCCTTATATCCGTCAGCAAGAACACACAGAGGCTGTTCCTCTGATATATCATCCACAAACGCCCTGGCAGCCTCCTCCATGATGGATGTTCTCCTGTCGTTGATCGGAGATCCGTACATAACGTTGAGATCCTGCTCCGTTAGCTTCTTATCAGCAAATGCCACTGTGAACATCTTCTCAGGACCATATGCTCCCACACCGGAAAACAGCTCTCTGTATATCTTCTCCATCTCATCCTTGACAGGAACAACTCTTCCACTGTCTATATTGGACTCGTTGTCCAGCATGAGCTTGATGATCCCTGTCTCCATCTCTTTTATCCTTCTGGATGTTACATAATCAGTCGGAAGGAATTCATGTCTCTTGGCTTTCTTGAGTATATTGCCAACAGCCTTATCACCGTTATTCGCAAGATCCTCGATGGAATTCTTCAGATCCTCTCCAAACTGTGAATATATTTCGTCAAGTCTCTCTGCCCTCTGCTGAAGCCATCTAAGTGTATCTCCAAACAGATCCTGTGCATCGAGTTCATCTATAAGCTTTGTTCTCTCCGCAGCAAGTGCTTCCTTGATGCATGCATCGAAATAACCATTCTCAGTCTCCCTCTTCGCTGAAGGGAAAGTGAAGAATCTCTTCGCAACAATGGTCTTGATGGAATCAATGATTCTGGTATATTCACCCGACGGTGTATAATCCTTCATCATCTTCTCAAGCTTTCTGACTTCAGCCATCATACCCTTTGTAGAATCTGTTACACCGGCACTCGGTGCACCTATGACATCTATTGCGCCATATGGGCCAAACTCATTCATATATTTGGATATCACATCATCAAGTGAACTCCAAAGCTTGTTCTTCATCGACTTTATGATAACCGGAAGTTCCTTCTCAAAGTTCTCCATCTTCTTGGCAAAGCCCTCTCGAAGACCGTCCGTATTCTTCTTTATCATCTTATATGTAGGCTTGGTGATCTGACCGTACTGTATGAGACCGTTCACGGCAAGTTTGATATTCTCACCCTGCTCCTCCTGCAAGAATACAGTGAGCTCTGCGAGTACATTCTTGATATCCTCCTCGGCATTGCCCTCCTTGAACGGAGATCTGAACAATCCCTTATATGCCTGGGAAAACAGATCATTCTCACACATATTCTCTATCTCTTTGATAGGAATATGGTAGTCAGCCTCGCTTACTACCTTGTAATAGCAGTTTGACTTCTTGATATTCTCGTCACTGTGCTCCATCTTCCAGTTCGTGATGGAATATCCCTCATTCTCAAAAAATACATCCCTGAGAAGCTTCCTGTCGTTCTCCACGTCATTGTTGCCAATGAACTTGTTGCTGGCTAGCCTGTAGAGGAAGCTTGCTGTATCCCTTGTGATGTATCCCTCAGGTATGTAGCCCTGTTCGTCCTTTCTACCTGATACAAGCATGCAGGCATCAAAGAGATTCTCCCTGATGACCATCTTGTTTGACTTACTGATAAATGTATAGTTGTCATCCTTCTCGGAGAGCTTCATATAATAATCAACTTCCTTGAGGGTCGCACATCCATTTGCATTGAGTCTCGCCACAAGCTCTGTATCTTCATATACAGCCTTATGACCGAACAGTACATCCGGTGTGAGCAGGCAACCGCCAATCCTCAGATTGTTCCACTTCTTCGCCTTGCCATACGCACGTATGTTATATGCGACATCTGAGAGGATTCCACTTCCGGTTCCTCCGGCGATTCCGGATACGATCAGGACATCGACTGTTCCCTCCGTCGTCTTGTCGTATACATCCTGAAGCTTGTCAAAAAGGAGCATTCTGACATCCGTATATGCATTCGAGAACATCAGACGTCCAATCTGTCTGTTCCCCTTTGCTCCGTCTCTTCCTATCGTGATAGCCGGGAATTCAGGATCCATCCAGTTTGCAAGATTCTCATGGATCGGATTCTTCTGGATTCCATTCTCCAGAACATTCTCAATGTCCGGTCTGTATATACTGATAACCTCAAGGGCATTGAAACCGACACCCTCCTTGCTATCATCTATGGTAGCCTCCATCTCTGCTATATCTGAATCTATCATGAGGAAATTAATGTTATCCTCGGGTGTGATGTTATCCATCAGCATACCCTTAAGCGCGCAAACGGTCCTGCCTCCAAGTCCCCCAAGACCTATTACGAGCAGATTCTTGTTGAATCTGTTCTCATGACTTATACGTCCAAAAACACGTATGTCTTTTAATTTGCTAAACTCCTCTTTTTGAGTATCAATAAGTATCATAGATTATGCCTCTCCTTAATATGCACGTACACTTCTTCCCCCATAGTGAATTTTCTGTACCTGAAAACCCACATTTTCAATTTATCACTATTCTTATTGATTTTCAACAAAAAGCGTTAATTTATTTGGCATTTTTTCTAAATTTTGACATATTTAAGCATTAAACACTTTCTACTTATCTGTCAATTTTACCCTGTCTCCCACGATCTCAAAACAACCGAAGCTTTTGAGAAAGCTTGAAAACTTACTGTATCCATATTTCTTTATGCTGAAGCCGGGTATAATATTCTTAAGTTCTGTATTCAGCAGTCCCATATTGTACATAGTGTCAGAATTCTCCGTGAGAAGTCTCACTATGCGCAGCTTGACAGCACTCTTAGGATCGATATGGTTCTTGATGGACACAAACTTCTGCCTGCCGCTGTCTATATCCAGATCGTCAAACTCCTCACTGAGGAATGTTGACAGCTTGGAATATCCATAATTTCTCACGTCAAAGTCAGGATATTTGTTCACAAGGCGGCTTCCGATCTCACCCATGTGAGTCTTCTTATCCTTGTCGTCATTCTCATCTATTATATTGTAAACAGTCTTCTTTATATCCCTTATGCTCGTGATATATGACTCGTCCACGGCCGCAGCCTCAAGCATGGCATTCTTCGACGCAGGCTTATTGAGATCCTCCGTCACCAGTGAATCAAGGATCTTGAAGCTTGTACATGCACTCACGAACGCTTTTGGAGTCTTCCGCTCTCCCATTCCGATGACCTGCTTGCCAGCCTCCCTGAGTCTCGATGCAAGCCTAGTGAAATCGCTGTCGCTTGTCACCAGACAGAATCCATCTATATTGCTCGTATAGAGAAGATCCATCGCATCTATTATCATGGCCGAATCCGTTGAATTCTTTCCTGCTGTGTATGAGAACTGCTGTACAGGCTGTATAGAATATGACAGCAGGCAATCCTTGTCCCAGCCATTGTTATTCTTTGACCAGTCCCCATATATCTTTCGCACTGTTATTGAACCGAGCCTTGACAGCTCATCGAATATGCTCTCAATATATTTTGCCGATACATTCTCTGAATCGATAAGTATCGCATATTTGTTAGAAATCTCACTTGATATTTCTTCCATATAAAAGTTCCTTTCATTTATCAGTTCTCTTTTCCGGTCTCAACCCCAAACCTGCCCGGTCCGTCCTGGAAATACTCGCGGGTAAGCTTCACTACCGTACCGGACAGCATGAATACTGCAATCAGGTTAGGTATGATCATAAGTCCGTTAAAGGTGTCCGCTATATCCCAGAGGAGTCCGAGATCCATAGTCGCACCGATGATCGCAACAAATGCATACACAACCATGAACGGCTTGATAAGCTTATTTCCAAACAGGAATCCAACACATCTCGAACCGTAAAGGCCCCATCCGAGTATAGTTGAAAATGCAAAGCAACACAAAGCCACTGCTGTGAATATCGATATCCAGCTTCCGTAGGTTGCAACAAAGCCGTTGATCGTGAGGTCTGCTCCCGCTGCTTGTCCATAGGCTACCTCAGTTCCACTGCACAGTATTACAAGTGCTGTAAGTGTACATATAACTATAGTATCAATGAATACCTCGAATATTCCCCAGAGTCCCTGCTGTACAGGATGTTTTACATCAGAGCACGCATGTGCGATCGATCCTGTTCCAAGGCCGGCCTCATTTGAAAAGATTCCTCTCGAAACACCCTTTCTCATGCTGAGAAAAAGGCTTCCAACCACTCCTCCGGTCACTGACTTCGGATTGAATGCCCCCTCAAATATAGATGCAAATACGCCTGGAACGCTCTTGATATTTATAAACACAAGGACCACCGCCATGATGATGTACATAGCCGCCATGAAAGGGACCAGCTTCTCTGTCACGCTTCCAATTCTTTTGATTCCCCCTATCAGAATAAGTGCAACCAATATGGCTATAATAATACCTATCACAAGATTGATGGTAAATGTATTGCTCCTGTCAGCCAGATTATAATTAAAAAGTGCTGAATCTATAGCCGTAGTTATGGTATTTACCTGTGTCGCATTTCCAGTTCCAAAAACAGTGAGTATTCCGAGAACAGAATATGCTATGGCAAGGAAATATGCATTCTTGCCAAGACCATTCTTGATATAGTACATTGGTCCGCCGACCCAGTCTCCATTTGAATCTTTCTCTCTGTAAAAAACAGCCAGTACAACCTCAGCAAACTTTGTTCCCATTCCAAGGAGTGCTGATATCCACATCCAGAACACGGCGCCAGGGCCTCCTATAGCAATCGCTCCCGCAACCCCCGCTATATTACCGGTTCCAACTGTTCCCGCCAGCGCAGTACACACAGCCTGAAACGGACTTATAGCACCGTCCGATGTCTCTTTCTTGTTGAATATCTTTCCGAATGTGTGCTTGAACGCATAACCGAACTTTGTAAACTGAACACCTCGGTTTCGTATAAGGAGCCACAGTCCTACACCCACGATACATATCATGGATGGCACTCCCCATATAAAATTGTTCACCGATGAATTAACATCAGTAATGATCTTAAGTAATTTATCCATATCTGCTCTTTCTCTTTTCGTTTTTCTTATTTTTTACATACCAAGTATGATTTTACAATACATTGTGCTTGTTGTGCAAGAAAAACCGCATCCACTTTAGTCATGGATGCGGTTTTTAATTTATATAATATTGTTATATACTTTTAACTCAAATTAGTTGATTGTCTTGAAAAATGCTTGATTTACGGGCATATTCGCAGGGTTGCAGATTGATTTTACTACTCATTTACTACTTTTAACGAATTGAGCCTTGATATGCAAAAAACACCTGCGGGCTGCCGGATAGACCGCTGCACCACCTTACGCGGCACGTCGAAAAGAAAAAATAAGCACCACCTATAAGGCGGCGTTTCTCACTCCTACACAGGAGAACAGGAACGCTGCTTTTTTTATGCCCTCATGTTACGCAGTAAGGGCAAGCAAAGCCTTGATTTATGCGGCTCTTAGAGCGCGGAAATGAGAAAGACAAGGGTTGATACCTTTTCCCTCAAAACCGCATTTCTACTGCGTAACAAATCCAACCAAAGGAGTGATGAAGCTATGGCAGTTTTCCGTGTGGAAAAGAACAAAGGTTATACGGTTATGAGCAACCACCATTTACGCAACAAGGAGCTTTCCCTAAAGGCAAAGGGCTTGTTGTCGCAAATGCTCTCACTTCCCGAAGATTGGGACTACACCCTTGCAGGACTGTCCCTTATCAACCGGGAAAAGATTGACGCTATCCGGGAAGCAGTACGGGAACTGGAAAATGCCGGATATATACAGCGTTCAAGGGAACGTGATGAGAAAGGACGCTTACGCGGTACAACGTATGTTATCTATGAGCAGCCGCCTAAGTTGGATTTACCTACATTGGAAAAATCAACATTGGATAATCCAACATTGGAAAAGCCTATGTTGGAAAAACCTACGTTGGAAAATCCAACGCAATTAAATAAAGAGATACAAAAAACTAACTTACCAACAAAAGAAAAATTAAATACAGATATATCAAGTACCCATTCCATTCCTTTCCATTCCCTAAATCCCTCTCCCTTAGAGGACGCGGCACAGC
>ENA-ORTS01000356-ORTS01000356.1-human-gut-metagenome-genome-assembly--contig:-NODE-356-length-38189-cov-13.407563_pt1 | contig 38189 bp, 32 predicted proteins | sample MGYA00241911_ERZ509186 | MGnify/ENA primary metagenome ERZ509186 (study PRJEB26280, sample SAMEA2338852) | human gut metagenome | biome: human gut; feature: human-associated habitat; material: faeces...
GCTCCCCCGATGGGGAGCCAAGAACGTTCTGCCGCTTAACTTAATAGCATTACCCTCGAGGGGAAGGCGCAGCGAAGGGGCGGATGGGGCACTGGCGGAAGGAAAGTGCGCGGGGAAATGCGTATCAAGCAGGCGATTCACGGCAGCAGCCAAGCGCCTGTTTTTGTAAATGGCGCTGCCCGAAAATGGCATTCAAGTCACCAGTCACCAGTCACGCGAGGCTCTTAATCCATAGCGACTATTCACCACTCACTCCCGTTCTCGGGTCGTTTGCCACGACTTTGTTATGGATGACTATGTTCATGCCAAAAACGTGATAATGTATATTTTCCTATAAAATAAAAATCATGGAATATTCTCTCATATGACTGAATTTATATGGATTTTCCCCTATTTTATCTTGCCATGCACCTTTATTTTGTATAAAATATTAGTTGCGTTATTACTTAGCCTCATTGTCACATGCAGGAATGGGAAGCACATTTCTGAAAGCAGATGAAGAAAGGAAAGCGGTTATGTCGGGGGAGGGGATCCACTCTCCGGCGGGGCAGTCTCAGCTGCCGGACTTGGGATCATCAGGACTTGCTAGGAGGAAAGAATTATGGAAGACAAAGAACAGGAAATGCATGAAAACCTGGAACGCGGCCTGAAAAACAGACATATCCAGCTCATCGGCCTTGGCGGTGCGATCGGTGTCGGTCTGTTTCTGGGCTCGGCGACTGCGATCGAACTTGCCGGCCCATCGGTACTCTTGACGTATGTCATCGGCGGCATTGCGATTTATTTCATCATGCGTGCGCTCGGTGAGCTCTCCGTCGCCTACCCGGTCTCCGGGGCCTTCAGCGCGCATGCGGCGCGTTTCTTAGGCCCGAAATGGGGCTATCTCACCGGCTGGACATACTGGTACATGTGGATGGTCACCTGTATGGCTGAGCTCACTGCCGTCGGGATATACATGAATTTCTGGTATCCGGACCTGCCGCAGTGGCTGTCAGCACTCGTCGCACTTGTCATCATGACCGTGGTGAATTTCATCGCCGTCTCTGCCTATGGCGAGTTTGAATTCTGGTTTGCCCTCGTGAAGATCTGCACCATCATTTTCATGATCATCAGCGGCATCGGCATGATCGTCTTCGGTATCGGCAATGGCGGCATTGCGACCGGCATCGCAAACCTTTGGCAGAACGGCGGCTTCTTCCCGAATGGTTTTTCCGGCACCCTGATGGCACTTGTCATGGTCATGTATTCCTATCTTGGCATCGAGATCATCGGCGTCACTGCGGGTGAAGCGCATGATCCGAAGTCCACCATCAAGAAAGCCATCGACGAAGTCTTCTGGCGTATCCTTATTTTCTATGTGCTCTCTCTTGGCGTCATCATGTCCATCTACCCATGGAATGAGATCGGACACATGGGATCCCCATTTGTGGTGACCTTTGAAAAACTCGGCATCGCCGGCGCAGCGGATATTATCAATATCGTCGTCATCACGGCGGTACTCTCTTCCTGCAACAGCGGGATCTTCAGCTCCGGCCGTATGCTCTACAATCTGTCCCTGCAGGGGAATGCACCTGCCTGCTTCCAGACGCTGAACCGTCATCGTCTGCCGTGGGTCGGCATCCTTTTCTCCGCAGCGATCCTGCTTGTCGCTGTCGGTCTGAACTATGTCATGCCGGCTGAGCTTTTCGTTTACGTCACCAGCATCGGTTCCTTCGGGGCGCTCTGGACTTGGTTCGTCATCCTGCGCACCCAGCAGAAATTCCGTGCCTCTCTCTCGGAAGAAGAAAAGGCGAAGCTTACGTACAAGATGCCGTGGGCTCCTTACTCCGGCTATATCACCATGGCATTCCTTGCCTGCGTAGTCGTAGCTTCTGCCTTCCGTGAGGATACGAGAGTCGCTCTCTATGTCACTCCGGTCTGGTTCATTCTCCTTTTCATCGGCTATCGTTTCGTCGATCGTGGAAATCGTGCCGGCGGAGCCAAAGTCGTGGATGCCGTCAAGGCGACTGCGAATCGTTAATATGCGCCCCCGATCGAATTTTTCGGTCGGGGGTTTTCTATGGAGATGAAAGGAGATCCGCAGATGGGAGCCCCTTCGCAGAACGCCTCCTTTGGATGACTCCAGCGCTTCTCTCCTGATTTATGATGGCTTTTCGGCTTGACATTTTTCTCATCATCCGATACAATAAGCACATATTACAAAAGTGCTGATGGAAAAAAGTACGTATTTCTGATTTTTCACAGAGAGCCGGGAATGCTGGGAACCGGTAAATAGGAAATAGGGAAGTTCTTTCCTGAACTGCATGACTGAAATCGAAGTAGGTCTTGCCGGGGTGGCTTGCGTTAAGGAGCCGAGAGTTGATCTGATGAAGATGAATGAGGGTGGTACCACGGAGAATCCGTCCCTTGGTACCACCCTTTTTGTATTCCTTAGATAAATTGGGTGGTACCGCGATGAGTCCCCGTCGTCCCTTGCTGAGTATAGCAAGGGACTTTTTGATTGGGTGACGAGAAGCGGGGCGGCCATAGAAAGCAGCGCATAAATCTCTGTCACGCAGAATCATATGTCTGAAAGCAGCATAGTAGAAAAGTAGAAAGGAATATCATCATGAACAAATGGGTAAAAGCAGGGCTTATCGCAGCATTGGCAGGAATGACACTGGTCTATGGAGGATGTGGCGGCAATTCGGCAGGGAGCAGTAAGACTTCCGGCAAGAAACAGGTCGCAGTCGTGCAGATCATGCAGCATGGTTCGCTGGATGCAGCCAACCAAGGGATGATCGATGGGTTGAAGGATAAAGGCTATGGTCCGGACAAGGTCGAAGTCGATCAGCAGAATGCACAGGGCGATCAGTCGAATCTGAAGAGCATCACGGCACGTTTCAAGAGCAATAAGCCGGACATTATTTTCGGGATCTCTACTCCGGCAACGCAGGCGGTAGCCAATGAGATCAAAGATATTCCGATCGTCGGCTGTGCCATCACTGACTTTGAGACGGCGAAGCTCGTCAAATCGAATCAGAAGCCGGAAACGAATGTCACCGGCGTCAATGACCGTGGTCCGGTCGAAAAGCAGGTAGATATGGGCAAAGTCTTCCTGCCGAATGCCAAGACCATGGGGCTTCTTTACTGCTCGAGTGAAGTAAACAGTGAAATCCAGGCGAACCAGGCGAAGAAGCATGCCGCTTCCATTGGTCTTTCTGTCGTAGAAAAAACGGTTTCCTCCGTGAATGATATCCAGCAGGTCGCAGAATCCATGGTAGGGCAGGTCGACTTCATCTATGTCCCGACGGACAATGTTCTCGCTTCTTCCATCCCGACACTCGTCAAAGTGACAGACCCGGCTAAGATCCCGGTCCTCGTCGGCGCTGACAGCATGGCCAGAGACGGAGCGCTCGCCTCTCTCTCTGTAGATTTCTATAAATCGGGCGTCCAGGCCGGCCACATGGCGGCCCAGATCCTGGATGGAAAGATCAAGCCGGAAGAAACTCCGGTCGAGGATCCGGAAGTCTATGAGGTCATCATCAATAAGAAAAATGCGGAGATCCTTGGTATTAAGATCCCGGATGAATACAAGAATGCCACGATGGTGGACTAGGGATGAGTAGCTAGGGATTAGGAATTGGGGATTAGGAGTGACTGGTGACTGGGATTCGCCGGCATCGTCATCCCGAGCGTAGCCCTCGATCTTTATTGCACACCGGTAAGTAGTAATTGCGAGATAACAGAAAAACGCAGCACCAAGACATCGTTTCTGGAATAGCGCATACGTGCTGATTTCCGTACTGCAATAGAGATTTCTCGACTTCGCTCGAAATGACAACGGCGCGAATCGCTATCAAAACTCCGCGGTGCTTCTGATTTTTATGTGCCGCACCCTCATTCCTAATTTCTCATTCGAGCAAAGCTTTCATTCACAATCAAGGGACAGCACGTCCTCGGGGCCAACCCTGAACCTTGAACCCCATATAGTATTGTATAAATAAAAGAAGGCAACATAAGATGAAAAACTGGATGAAATGCAGTATAGCGGCCGCGCTCGCGGCGGCGGCTCTGATCTCCGGCGGTTGTGGTGGACAGAGCGGGGATGCCTCGGGCAAGATCAAGATCGGTGTCGTACAGATCGTGCAGCATGGCTCACTCGATGAGGCCAATAGAGGCTTCGTCGATGCATTGAAGGAGCGCGGCTATGGGCCGGATAAGGTCGAGATCGAGCAGGAAAATGCACAGGGCGATCAGTCAAATCTGAAGACCATCGTTTCCAGGTTCAAAGCAGAGAAGCCGAAGCTGATCTGTGCCATCGCGACACCGTCGGCGCAGGCAGCAGCGAATGAGATCAAGGACATCCCGATCGTCGGTACTGCGATCACTGACTATACCAGTGCAAAGCTGGTACAGAATGATGAGAGACCCGGCGGTAACGTGACCGGAGTCAGTGATTTCGCAGCCATGGATGCCCAGATGGAGCTTGCTGGCAAGCTCATCCCGCAGGCGAAGCATGTCGGCCTCATCTACTGCTCGAGCGAAGTAAACAGCGAAGTGCAGGCGAACCAGATGAAGGACTACTGCAAGAAGCATGGTCTTGCCGTCGAAGAACGTACGGTGAACAATGTCAATGATATCCAGCAGGTGGCGGAGTCACTCATCGGTAAGGTAGACTACATCTATGTCCCGACGGATAACACGCTGGCTTCCTCCATTCCGACACTGATGAAGATCACGGATGCGAATAAGATCCCCGTCATCGTCGGGGCGGACATCATGGCGAAGGACGGTGCGCTCGCAGCGCTCTCGGTCGATTACTATCGCCTCGGCAAGCAGACAGGAGAACTGGCGGCGGATATCCTCGATGGCAAGGTAAAGCCGGAGACGTCTCCGATCCAACATCAGAAGGACTATACCATCGTCATCAATAAGCAGGATGCGGAGATCCTGGGGCTGACGATTCCGGAGGAGATCGCAAAGAAAGCGAATATGGTATAAGGAACCAATGATAAAAGCCTCGATGGCTCAGAGGAGCTGTCGGGGCTTTTGCGTATGCGGCTAATAAGGTCAAAAGGCTATGCAGAGGCTTCATCGCGGCGATGCCGGAAGCGGCAGGTCAGGAAACGCTGATCCGGTCATCGCCATACGCCTTTTCATGCCGTATTTCGTCATGACCTTCCTTACATGGAAGGATGGGATCGCTTTCTGTCAGTCAGGATCCGCCGTGCATTCTCCGATCCCCGGCACCCTTCCTCGGTAAGCCTTTTCTCTTTTTCCCTATGGATTTCTGTGCTATAATAAATCATGAGTATAACTATTTCTACCAGAAGAGCTATGCTGAAACTACACAAAGAAGGCGGGGCTATGTCAGAAATCAAAGAACGATTAGCTCATGTCATGGAGCGGATCGAAACAGCGCGGGAGAAGTCCCCGTATCATCAGCAGGTCACGCTGGTGGCTGTGACGAAGTTCCATCCCATCAAAGACATGGAAGAAGCCATTTCTCTCGGTGTCACCCATGTGGGTGAGAACCGTGTCCAAGAAATGGAGGAAAAATACCAGGAGCTCTCGCTCCCGGTGACCTGGCATCTGCAGGGACATTTGCAGAAAAATAAAGTCAAAAAGGCAGTCGCTATGGCAGATCTCATCCAGTCAGCGGACTCATTGTCCATTCTGCAAGAGATCGACAAGCGGGCGGCAGAGATCGATAAGGTGCAGGACGTACTTCTGGAGTTTAATATTTCCGGAGAAGAAAGCAAGACAGGTCTTTCACCAGATGACATGAAAATGGCGGTCGATGAAGCGAAGTCGCTCTCTCATGTGAGGGTGCTCGGACTGATGTGCATGGCACCGAATTATGAGGATGTGGAGATGACGCGTCCCGTCTTCCGCAAAGCCCACGAGATGTGGGAGGATATGAAAAAGCAGTTTCCCGAGGGACAGATTTCCATCCTGTCCATGGGAATGACCCATGATTTTGAACAGGCTATCGAAGAGGGAGCCACGATGGTGCGTATCGGCACCGCGATCTTCGGCTCTCGCGTATACCATTAGGAGGAGAAAGAAATGAGTTTATTGGATAAGTTTAAAGATCAGTTCGTCGATCGCGATGATGAGGATATGGAAGAGGAGGATCTTGGCGAGGAGACGGCTCCCGTCAATCCGGCTCAGCCCGTCCCGCCGCGTCCGGCAGCTGTCCGCGGTATCGGCAGAAGCGCTGTCCCGCGTCAGGCCGCCAAGCCATACACCATGGTTGTTGTCAGCCCGAAGAGCTACAGTGATGCGGAAAAGATCGGGGATCATCTGAAGGCTATGCGTCCGGTCGTCATGAATATGGAAAAAACGGATGCGGATGAAGCTCAGCGTATCGTGGATTTCGTTCAGGGCATCATGTATGCGTTGGATGGCCGCATCGACCAGATCTCTGAAAGCATTTATCTCTGCGCGCCGAATAATATGAGCGTTTCCCGTGAGAATTTCGCTGCCTATGCGGATCAGCAGGCAGCTGCACCGGCCGGTGCACCGCAGTGGAATGCCCAGCAGCCGCAGGGACCCTCGGCTCCAGAGGCTTGATGTCTTTCTGGGAAGCGGGCATGGGCTGGCTGAAAAAGCAGTTCGATGGCCAGGACGAGGATGTCTATGACACACAGGCAGAGGAGAGGGAGATACTTCCGGAGGCAGGCGCGCTGCCGGCCCGAAGTCTCCGTCCGCTGGAGGTGGTGATCATGGTACCCGGCACGTATGCAGATGCACGGCATGGAGTGGATGCTCTTGAAAAAGGGCTCGCCGTTATTGTCGTTTTGAATGACAGTGTGGATGATGAGACAGCCAGCCGGTTTGTCGATTTCATGAGTGGAGCTGTTTATCTGGCCCACGGAAGCATCGAGCTTCTGAATGATGATGTCCTTATCTGCCTGCCGGAGACTGTACGGCTCGATAAGGATCGACTGACCGATTTCCAAGGCATCCCTGCCTGGAAAGGACCGAACCTATGAAGAAGATACTGATCATCGGATGCGGGGCGATGGGAGGAGCGATCCTCTCCGGCTGCCTTGCCAAAGGTTTATGGAAAAAAGAAGAAGTCTTCGTGAAGGAGCATTCCCTTGCGGCTTCGGAAGAAAAAGCAGCACGATACGGAGTCTCTGTCTCCAAAGAGGGGGGCGAAGCCGGTGAGGCGGATCTGGTCATTGTGGCCGTGAAGCCGAACGTGGTTCCTTCTGTGCTGGAAGAATTGTCCCGGCATGCGCCCCGCCGGGTCCTTTCTATTGCAGCCGCTGTCACGATCGAGACACTGGAAAAGGCTCTTCCGAAGGGGACAGAAGTCATCCGCGTCATGCCGAATACCCCGGCCTCTGTCGGAGAAGGCATGGCAGCGATCGCTCCGGGGACATTTGCTTCGGAAGGATTCATCGCTGAGGCAGAGGATATTTTCCGCGCGCTGGGCAAGGAAGCCGTCGTGACGGAGCGACAGCTCGATGAGCTTGGCGCGCTCTCCGGCGCAGGCCCGGGATATGCGTTTGTCATCATTGATGCCCTGGCAGATGCCGGCGTCCTGATCGGCCTTCCCAGAAAGATTGCCATCGAAGCCGCTGCCCAGACGCTGTATGGCGCAGCCAAGATGGTGCTGGAAACAGGGAAACACCCTGCTGAGCTGCGGGATCAGGTCACTAGTCCCGGCGGTACCACCATTGCGGGGATCCATGCCATGGAGCGCGCGGGTATCCGCGCTGCACTGATGGATGGCGTAGAAGCATGCCTCGCAAAATCGGATAAAATGGCGGGGAAATAATTAGAAATGATGAGCCAGGAATCAACATATGAAAGATAGAGAAAAAATCATTCGTTATTTTGCGGCCACCAGTGACGATGCCAAAGACATGGCGATCCGTCTGCTGGATCTGGCCGATGCTGTCGACCGTGGACGGCCATTTGCTGTCGGCCCGTTTATGTCGCCTTTTGCCGCGCAGATCGGGCAGACTATCGCAACCCATATGAAGACGGTCACGGTGAAAAGTGAAGGCGGCTATCATGAGGCAGAGCGCGTGCGCATCGCCTTTTCCAGAGACGACTATGACGGCCCCATCGACTTTGGCATGACACTCCTCTCCGTCAGCTGGGATGACCGTTACCGCCTGATCGGGCATCGGGACGTCTTAGGCTCGCTGATGGGCCTTGGTATCGACCGTGCCGTTCTTGGCGACATCCTCATGCAGGGCGCCGGCTGTCAGATCGTAGCAGACAGTACCATGGCCGGGTGGATCAGAGACAATTTCCATAAGGTCGCCATGGTCCCTGTCACGGTCAAAGAGATCCCGATGGAGGAGATCGAGCCGCCGAAGAAAACGGCCAAGGAAGTCCGTGCGACAGTGGCCTCTCTTCGCCTCGATGCTGTCGGGGCAGCGGGCTTTGGTATCTCCCGCTCCAAGATGGTGCAGGCCGTCGATGACGGGCGCACGGAAGTGAACTGGCAGCCTGCCAAGAGCGCGTCCCAGACGGTGAAGGCAGGCGATATCATCAGCATCCGGGGACGCGGCCGCATCGAGATCAAAGAAGAGACCGGTACGAGCCGTAAAGGACGGACGGGGCTTTTGATCGACAGATATAAGTAAGGGTTCGGGGTTCAGGTTAATAGGTTCAATGGGTTCTGTAGGTTCGACAGGTTCATAGATTTCTCATCTTTCGTGAATACCATAGCCTTGAAGTTTGAAAGCAGGGATTAGTGGCTAGGGATTAGGTTTGCGATACGGGAAAATCGCTAATTTCAAACCTCCGCGGCGCTTTTGATTGTTATGCGCCGCACCAACCCCTTTGAACCTCTTGAACCCGCTGAACCTCTTTCACACGTAATCATGAGACGGTACGCCCGAGGGGCTAACCCTGAACCTTGAAGTTTGAAAGCAGAAAGAACAATCTATCCTTTATGTGAATCCTCATAGGTTAAACGGGTTCTGAAGGTTCAAAAGGTTCACAGGGTTCCCATCTTTTGTGAATACCATATTCAAACCTCCGCGGCGCTTCCAGATGATTATGCGCCGCACCACTCCTCACTCCTCACTCCTCACTCCTAACTGGCGAGTAGAGCTTTCACACGCAATCAAAGGGCGGCACGCCCGAGGGGCTAACCCTGAACCCTGAACCCTTGAACTCATAAGTAAGAATATCATTAAAGGAGCATAGATCATGATCACACCGATGGATATTCATAATAAAACATTTTCCGGTCAGATCCGCGGCTATTCGAAGGATGAAGTGAATGCCTTTCTGGAAGAGCTTGCGAGCGACTATGAAAAGATTTACCGCGAGCACCGCGCGATGGAAGAAGAAATGGACATCATCCGCACGAAGCTCCGCAACTACGAAAAGATGGAGTCGACCATGTCCCACACGCTGGTCATGGCACAGGAAACCGCGGATAATGTGAAGAAGAATGCACACAAGGAAGCCGAGCTTTCCATTCAGGAAGCCCAGAGCGAAGCGCAGAAGATCGTTTCCGATGCCGAAGCGGCTCGTCGCAAGATGAATGCGGATCTGCTGAAGGCAGAAGGCGATATGAATCTGTATATCGAAAAGCTCTTGTCAAATTTCAAATCTGCGCTGGCGCTGATCGAAGCAGCCAAAGCCGCTCGTGCGCCGCAGGCGGTGCAGGCGCAGCAGCCGGCAGTTTCTGACCCGTCTGAACCGACCGCTGAGGTGGAGCCTTCTTCCCCGGAAGAAGCAGCAGCACCGGCGGCAGAAGCACCGGAAGCCGCTCCTGCGCCTGCCGGCGGAAATCTTTTCGATGAGGCGGCTAAGACAGTAGCTCCGAAAGAAGAGAACTAAGCCTATGGAAACAAAACCGACCGTGACCGAGTGGGCCAATGATCATCTGGGGCTCACTCTGGCGATCACAAAAAGACTGCATGAAGAGCAGACCCCCTTCCAGCGCATTGAGATCGTCGAGACGGAGCAGTATGGACGTCTTCTCATCTTAGACGGTGTTTTCCAGACTTCCGTCAAGGATGAGTGGACGTACCATGAAATGATCGCGCATGTCCCGCTCATGATGCATCCTCATCCGGAGCGTGTACTCATCATTGGCGGCGGAGACGGCGGCGTCGCACGCGAAGTCTGCCGCCACGAGTGTGTAAAACAGGTGGATCTTTGCGATATCGATGGCCGCGTCATCGAGCTTTCTAAGGAATATTTCCCGACGATCTCCAAAGTCCTCCTGGATCCGCCGAAGAAGCTTCATGTCCATGTGGGAGATGGCATCGCTTTTGCGGCCGCGGTGAAGGACTTTTATGACGTCATCATCATCGACTGCTCTGACCCCATCGGACCGGGCGAAGGCCTTTTCACGAGAGAATTCTACAAAAGCGCCAAGGCGGCTCTTAGAGAAGATGGGCTCATCGTCCAGCAGACCGAGTCCCCGATCGTCCAGCAGAAGACCGTCCACGATGTCTTTGAGGCGATGCGTGACGTATTCCCCATCGTACGCATGTATTTTTCACACGTGCCGATCTATCCGGAGTGTATGCACTCCTTCATGATCGGATCGAAGAAATATGACCCGCTGACAGCCAAGGTCCGTGAAAACGGCCCGCAGCCGATGAAGTATTACAATAAACATATCCAGAAAAGCTGCTTTGCCCTTCCGAATTTCATCAAAGACCTGATCTATAAGGGAACATACAGCTTTTAACGAAAGAGACGTGCGCGAGCACGTCTTTTGTGTTGTTGTCGGGTTCAGGTTGATGGGTTCAGGATTGTGGTGGCAGCTTCGCTGCAAAATATATATTTGCGGCGGAGCCGCCACCTTCATTCCTAATTCCTCATTCGAGCAAAGCTTTCATTCGAAATCAAGGGACAGCATGTCTCATGATCTAAGTCTGAAAGCAGTTGTCGGGTAGCCATCTCTCCGTTTCGTCATCCCGAGCAAAGCCGAGGGATCTTTGTTGCAGCGGAAATCCGTACATTGTGCGTTGTTTCTCTTGCATGAAACACCGTACTCCCTGCCTTTGAAAGCAGGCTTCCCATTTGCGTTCTTGAGCTTACCCGGCGGTATGCCGCAAACGAAAAAGATTCCTCCACTTCGGTCGGAATGACGATACGAGAGTACGGTTTATCTAAAATTTACGGCGCTTCTATATTTTTATGCGCCGCACCAACACTCCTAACTCCTAACTCCTAACTCCTAACTCCTAACTCCTAACTAGAGAGCCGAGTTTTTACTCAAAATCAGTGGACGGAGCCGCCCCGAGGGCTAACCCTTGCCCCCTTTCCTTCCCGTGATATAATGAGAGAAATGATTTCATGAAAGGAGCGATTTCCATGGAAATCCGTGTGTTGAAATATTTTCTCATGGTCGCGCGTGAGGAGAGCATCACGAAGGCGGCCAGCCGCCTCCACATCACGCAGCCGACGCTGTCGCGCCAGATGGCGGACCTCGAAGCGGATATGGGCGTCCCGCTCCTGGATCGGAGCGGACGCAAGATCGCATTGACGCCGGAAGGCATTCTTCTTCGCCGACGCGCCGAAGAGATCGTCTCTCTGGTCGATAAGACGGAGATGGAAGTCTCGCAGGCGGCAGAAAATCTGGAAGGCACCATCAGCGTGGCAGGAGGGGATCTCTCGCAGGCACGTGATTTTGTGCGTCTCATTAAGGAATTCCAGACACTCCATCCTTTGGTATATTTCCGCTATTACACGGACATCACGCCTTACATTTGTGAATGTATGGATCATGGCTGCGTCGATGTGGGCCTCCTTGTTGAGCCTTTCGATAGGGAGAAGTATGAGTCACTCCCCATCGGAAAACCGAGCCGGATGGGGGTGTATATGCGTGCGGATGATCCGCTCGCCAAGAAGCCGGAAGTATGGATGCAAGACCTTGAAGGCCGCCCCCTGCTGCGGGGGCTTCGTCCAGATCTTGAGGCGATGCTCTTTGCCAGGCATACGGATCAGGAAAGCCATCCTGCCATGATCGAGTCTGACCTCCCCGCGAACTTGGTCATCATGGTCGATGAGGGCATGGGCTATTATATCTCCGGGGAGGGTGTACTCCCCTTTCTTGATGAGCATCGGATCTGTTTCAGACCGATCGGAGGAAAGCCGCAGTATATCTACACCTCTCTTGCGTGGCGCAGAAATCAGCCCTTCAGTCGTGCCACGAAAACGTTCATTGAGTTTTTGAAAGAGAAGTTGAAGTGAGGGAAAACATCTGCGAAAGCAGGTGTTTTTTATTGGAAAATCAGGGCCCATGGGAGTGCTGCCCCTCGATTGCGTTTGAAAGCTTTGCATGCATGAGAAATGCGAAATGGTGGTGCGATGCATAAAAATATAGAAGCGTCGCAGCGTATGAATCACGGCAATGCCCGAGGAATTTAAGTGACTCGCCACCAGTTGCCAGTCACACCCCATTCCTCATCCCTGCCTTCTAGCCCACTTCATGCCTTTTCACTATCCAAATTCATAATCCATAAGTATTTGCTATGCAGCAGCATTCTGCCTATACTAATGACAGAAGAAACGAAGGGAGGAGCATGAACGATGACGATCCAATGGAAAAGGCGGCTTGCTGCAGGACTTGCGCTTGCGGTACTGCCGCTTGCCATGACCGCAGGATCCTTGCATTTTCACTGCGAGGAAGTCCGCGCCGCGCAGGTGATCAAAGAGGATAAAGGGGCGTACGGCTGCCTGACCTGGCCGCAGAATCTGAATGCCGTCAGAAGCGAGGTGGAGATTTTCAAAAAGATCCCCAAAGACCTGCGAGCGGATACTCCGATAGCCAATGCGATTTACAGGAATACCCAGGTATACACGAATAGCCTTATGCTGGATATGAGACAACTACCGGCAGAGAAGCCTCTTTTCTATCGCGTGCGGGCGTACGATCTGGATGGGCATCCGATCGGTCCCTATTCGCAGCCGGCAGATGTAGAGAGCGCACTTTTCAAGACGGAGCGCAATGCGCCCATCCCGCACGATCCCTATGGCAAGGGGAATGGCAGTGTCCTTCTGTATCCGGTCTATGCCTACACAGGAAATCCGAATGCCGCGAGCTATGAGATCGAAGTCACGTCAAAGTATCCGGAAAATCTCCATGGCTTCTCTCCATCCGTCCATCGCATCTATGCGAATACGACCGAGCTCACCGACCTCTACGATGACGCTCCGCGGACGGGAACCTACTACTGGCGCGTGCGCGGGATGGACAGCGCGGGGAAGCCCGTGGGGGAGTGGAGCCTGCCGCAGGAGATCAAAAATCCGGTGAAACATTGGAAGGTGGCTGTCTATGGCGACAGCATTTCTCACGGCGGCGGCCATCTCTCCTTTGGGCCTGCTGACCTTGCCTACAGCTATGAGTCGTATCTGGATTTTCCTTCGATCAATCTTTCCCAAAGCGGGGATACGAGTGAGGCGATGGTCATGCGCTTCGAGAAGGACGTGCTTCCTTTTTCGCCGGAGTACCTTCTCATCTTGGGCGGGACGAACAGTCTTCGCGCCGGCGTCCCGGCAGCGGATGTGATCTCTGACCTAAAGGAGATCCAGAGAAAGTGCCGCGAGCATGGTATCACGCCCATCCTGATGACGCTGCCGCCGATCAATCCTGAAAACATACAAAAGGCTTTTCATGAGCCGACCTATGAGGGCTGGAAAGCTTCTTTCGCCGAGGTGAACGCTTTCATCCGCGGTGAGGTCCATATCGATACCGCCGCGCCCTTTGAAGAGATGGAAGAGCTTCCCACCTGGCTTGCGCTGGACGGCATTCACGGCGACTGGAATATGAAGCGCATGATGGCGGAGGTTATCAATCGGGAATTTCCAAAGGTGGTAGCTGGTGACTAAGGATTGGGGAATTCAGGGGGCGGCGTGTCTTATGACTGCGAGGCATCAGCGTTTCCTTAGTTCTTCGTATCATCATTTTGAGCGGAGGGGCTAGGACGCCGCACCAGAAAAATGGGGCATGAGTCGCAGGATCTCGCATGATCTCTGGAGAACCTTCTTGCCCTGTCCGTTTTTTATTCAATATGTAAGCAGAAAGGATTATGCTATGGTTAAACAGACAGCAGGACGCACTATTCTGGGAAATTTTGCGCCGAAATTTGCAGCACTCAATGATGATGTTCTTTTTGGTGAAGTGTGGAGCCGAGAGGAGAAACTGTCGCGCAAGCTCCGTTCCATCATCACGGTCAGCGCATTGATCGGGAAGGGCATGACAGATGCGTCTCTTGCCTACCATTTGAAGGAAGCCAAAAAGAATGGCGTGACGCAGGAGGAAATGGCAGAACTTCTGACGCACATTGCTTTTTACGCGGGTTGGCCGAATGCATGGGCGGCCTTCCATCTTGCCATGGAAGTCTATGAGAATGGGGACGCAGAGCACGGCGGCCTCTTTGGGCAGGGCGAGCCGAATACGGCTTACGCGAAGTATTTTACCGGCTGCTCCTATCTGAAAGTCCTTTCTGAGCCGGGGAATCCCCTCACCATCTGCAATGTGACTTTCGAACCTGGATGCCGCAACCACTGGCATATTCACCACGCCAAGAGCGGGGGCGGGCAGGTGCTCATCTGTGTCGATGGCGAAGGCTGGTATCAGGAAGAAGGAAAGCCGGCGCAGAGCCTCAAGGCAGGGGATATCGTAGAAATCCCCGCAAATGTGAAGCACTGGCATGGGGCGAAGAAGGACAGCTGGTTCAGCCATCTGGCTTTTGAGATCCCGGGGACCGATCTTTCTAATGAGTGGTGCGAGGAAGTCAGCGCGGCAGCCTATGACGCGCTGACTCGCTGAAGAGGTGCCTATGAAGATACTGATTGTTTACTACAGCTATAGTCATGGAAATACGAAAAAGATCGCGGAAGCGCTGGCAAAAGCCACAGAGGGGGATATCGAGCGTATCGAGACGGTCAAGAAGTACGGTCCCTATGAGGAAACAGTCGAAGTGGGGCAGACGGAAGTGCAGAAAGGCTATTGCCCGCCGCTTCGTCCGATGGGGAAGGATATCGCGGGATATGATGTGATCGCTTTGGGATCGCCGACCTGGTGGTACACCATGGCGCCTGCCATGCGTACCTTCGTGACGACGCATGACTTCACTGGAAAGAAAATGATTTTCTTCACGACACATGGTGGCTGGCCAGGGAGCGCCATCAAGCATCTTAAGAATTTCACCCATGCGGATGAAGTACTCGGGACGATAGAAGTCCGCTTTGACTCGAATGGGGGCGACGAACAGATTACGCCGGAAAAGGACGTGGACGCTTGGATTTCTATGATGAAGAAGAAAGTGCGAGGGTAGAATGGATGTGCAACAGCAAGAGCTCGAAAAGATGAAAATCAAAGAGCTCAAAAAAGAACGCTTCCGTCTGCTGGATGATATTCACGAAAAGCAGCAGCAACTCGATCAGATCGATTACCAGATTTATCAAAAGAAAAATGAAGAGGGAAAGGAAGGATCATGATGTGGAAGAAAGCGATCGCTCTTTCGTGTGTGTTTCTGGCAGCGGGAGGGTTAACCGGCTGCGGGGGAACCACGGGTGTGCCTCATCGCGAGGACAAAGCAGCAGGCGCATCGAGCGAGACCCATATGGTGAAGAAAGATGCCAAAGCCATCGTAGTATATTTTTCTGCGACAGGGAATACAAAACGTGCTGCGGAAATCATTGCGCGCACCAAAGGGCTGGATGTATGGGAAATCAAGCCGAAAGAACCCTATACGGATTCGGATCTCGATTATACAAATGACAACAGCCGCGTCAGCCGTGAACATCAGGATCGGAGCCTTATGCCGGAGATCGATGGGGATGTACCTGGTTGGGATAGCTATGAGACGGTTTTTCTGGGGTATCCGATCTGGTGGGGCGAAGCGCCGAACATTGTATACCATTTCGTAAAGACACATGACTTTTCCGGGAAGCAGGTCATTCCTTTCTGCACATCGCATTCCAGTGGTCTTGGAGACAGCGATGTGCTGCTAGAAGAAACGGCCAAGAGTGGCGAATGGTTTCCAGGGACTCGTTTCTCCGGTGGAGTCTCTGAAAGTGACCTCATCGACTGGGCCGGGCACTTCTAGGGAGGCGAGGAAGCGCGATGAAGCTTCTTCTTTAGCTGCCTGCAGCGGGGAAATCTTTTAAAAGTAGGGAAAGCCACTTGACAAGCATGAAACATGATTTATAATAAAAGCATGTTTTAAGAGCATAAGCAAATTGTCTGTGTCTTAAAGCAAACCATTGCCTGCGTTTCGCGTGTCTGGCGAGTCATCCCGCCATGGTATACCCCTATACCATGGTTTCCCGCTTTCCCCATAGCCCCGATGACATCCCATCGCCTTCACAAGAGCGCAGGCAGAAAAGAGCGGGTCTCCCCTAATTTCCCGCTCTTTTTCTATTGCATTTTTCTGATGGATGACTGACCTTAGCTTCATGTACTTCCACGTCCTATGTCTCGCGTAGGAAAAGATTTGCTGATCGATCAAAAGAAAAGCGGCTCGGTGCATGCCGGAGGGCGGGGTTTCTGATCCTCCCGATGAAAATCAGTCCCGTCTGGCAGATTTTCTTATTTGTTAAATTGACAATTCGTTTTATTATATTTTATAATTAACCAGATACATTTGAAATAGTGTACCCTTATTTTGGGGAGAGTTGATTTTTGAGTTTCCGGGGCCATTCGGAGTTTGGCCTCATTGTTCATGAAAAGGGGACATAATCATGGCACAGTCAGCAACAAGAGCAGAACGTATGGTGGGCGTTCGTGCGAATATTCTTAACACCGCTAAAAGACTTTTTTTGGAACAGGGGTATAAAAAGACAACCATTCGCCAGATCGTACAGGAGTCCGGGATCACCTCGGGCAGTATCTACAATCTGTTTGACAATAAAGACGCTGTTTTCTCGGCCATTACGAATGACCTTTGCCAGGTGATCGTGGATGAGGTGGAGAAGCGCTTCTCTGATAAACCGCTGGAATATCACTATGCAGCGATCCTGGCGGTTGAGCTGTATGCGATCGAGAAGAAATCTGTTTTCCGTGAACTCTACTATGAAGCCTATACGGAGCCAAAGATTTTCGAAGCCCTGCTCCATACGCATTTGGATCTCGCAGATCACTACCTCGCAGAGGCAGACTGTATGGGATATCTGAAGCCGGATGAATATTATGCACGCATGCTCCTTTCCAAAGGCGCCATGCTCGGCTATATGCAAGCCTTCGACTTTGACCGTACCGGCCCTATTCGTGTGCTCCGAAGAGAGCTTGCCTCCCTCATCCTGCTGTCTCTCGGGCTGAAGAAACGGGATATCAAAAACCTGTACTCCTTTATGCTGGAGATCGAGGATGAATGCAGTGAGATCATCGAAGTGATCCTTGACAGCGTGCATCAGTCATAGGGCGGAAATAGTGAGTGAGGCTCCTGGTGGATCTGTGACTGGTGACCGGAGGCCGCCCCAGGGCGCCGCCTCAGCCAATAGACAAATGGATAGCGATCCCAAAGCGTGAGAGATAGAGTCTCTCACGTTTTTTTATTTGAAAAAGTTTCATAAAAGCTATTGCAATTTTATGCACAACGCTGTATAATTATCACATCGTCAAACAAGCCCATGTGAAAGGGCTGATGAAATTGTCTATATTATTTGGAAAGGCGGCATTATCATGACAGATATTAAAAGCGTAAAAAAAGTAGTTCTTGCATATTCCGGTGGTCTGGATACCTCCGTTATCATTCCGTGGCTGAAAGAAACCTATGGCTGTGAAGTCATTGCCTGCACCGTAAATCTGGGACAGCCGGAAGACTTCGAAGCCATCCACAAGAAGGCGCTCGCATCCGGTGCTGAATATGCAGAGACTCTTGATGTTCGCAAAGAATTCATTGAAGAATATGCATACAAAGTCCTTCAGGCAGATGGCCGTTATGAAGGCAAGTACCTGCTCGGTACCTCCTTCGCTCGTCCGCTGATCGGCAAATGCCTCGTCGACATGGCAAAGAAATATGGCGCTGATGCCATCTGCCACGGCGCGACCGGCAAAGGCAATGACCAGGTTCGTTTCGAACTCACCATCAAAGCACTGGCTCCGCACATGAAGATCATCGCTCCATGGCGTATCTGGGATATGAAGTCCCGTGAAGATGAAATGGCTTATGCAGAAGCACATGGTGTGCCGATCGACAAGTATGATGAAAAGCAGACTGATGAAGAAAAGGCTGCACAGAAATACCCATACTCCATGGACTGGAACATGTGGCATCTGTCCCATGAAGGCGATGACCTGGAAAATCCGGCAAATGCGCCGCACAAAGATATGTACCTCGTCACCTGTGATCCGGAAGAAGCTCCGGACAAGCCGGAGATCGTCACCATCGATTTTGAAAAAGGCATCCCGACCGCTGTCAATGGCAAGAAGATGGACGGCGTAGAGCTCGTGAATACCCTGAACGCCATCGGCGCACGCAACGGCATCGGCATCGATGACCTCGTAGAAAACCGCCTCGTCGGCATGAAGTCCCGCGGCGTCTATGAAAACCCATGCGGCTCCATCCTTTTCTACGCACACACCGAACTGGAACGCCTCTGCCTTGACCGCGCGACCTTCCATTTCAAAGAAATCGCTGCTGTAAAATACTCGGAGCTTGTATATGACGGGATGTGGTTCGCACCGCTGCGCGAAGCACTGCAGGCCTTCGCTGACAAGACCTCTGAAACCGTGACCGGCAAAGTCACCCTTCGCCTCTACAAGGGCAACATCATGTCCAATGGCGCAGAAAGCCCGTATTCCCTGTATAATGAAGAATTCGTCACCTTCGGTGAAGATGATGTATACAATCAGGCAGATGCAGAAGGCTTCATCAACCTCTTCGGCCTGCCGCTCACCATCCGTGCCCTCATGAAGGAGAAGAATGCAAAATGAGTGATATGATGTGGGGCGGACGCTTCACGAAGGCAGAGGAAAAGAATGCACTGGATTTCAATGCATCCATTTCCTATGACTGCCGCATGTATCGTGAAGATATCGCCGGCTCTATCGCCCATGCAAAAATGCTGGCGGCTCATGGGATCATTTCCAAAGAGGATCAGGAAAAGATCACCAAGGGTCTTCTCTCTATCAAAAAAGAGATCGATGAAGGAACATTCCCTTTCTCCGTCGAACTCGAAGATATTCATATGAATATCGAAAAACGTCTCACCGAGGAGATCGGTGATGCCGGCGCCCGCCTCCACACGGCGAGAAGCCGCAATGACCAGTGCGCGCTGGATCTCCATATGTATATGAAGAGAAATATCGCGCGCCTATCGGAAAAGCTCATCGCCGTCTTAGAAGCCCTCCTCGCTGCTTCCAAGAAATATCAGGACGTCATCCTGCCGGGCTACACCCACATGCAGCGCGCGCAGCCGGTCCTCTTCGCTCATCACATGCTTGCGTACTTTGCGATGCTCGAGCGTGACTTCAAGCGTCTCGAAGACTGCTACGATATGTGTGACATGTCGCCGATCGGCGCCTGTGCGCTGGCAGGGACCACGTACCCGACACATCCCGAGGAAGAAGCGAATGACCTTCACTTCGCCTCCGTCTATGGAAACAGCCTCGATGCGGTCTCGGATCGCGACTACCTTCTCCAGTTTCTCTCCTTCGCATCGATCTGTGCGATGCATCTCTCGCGTCTGTCGGAAGAATTCATCTACTGGTCCACCAGCGAATTCCAGTTCATCGAGCTTGATGACGGATACTCCACGGGCAGCTCTATCATGCCTCAGAAGAAGAATCCGGACATGTGTGAGCTCATTCGCGGCAAAACCGGCCGTGTCTATGGACACCTCATCGGTCTTCTGACCGTCATGAAGGGTCTGCCGCTGGCCTATGACAAGGACATGCAGGAAGATAAGGAAGGCGTCTTTGATGCCTTGGATACCCTGTACTTCGCCCTCGACATCTATGCCGGCATGATTTCCACCATGACTGTCAATGGCGATCACACCCGCCAAGTCCTTGAAAGTGACTTCTCGAATGCGACCGACATGGCAGACTACCTTGCGAAGAAAGGCCTGCCTTTCCGTCAGGCGCATGCCGTCGTCGGAAATGCTGTCCACTACTGCATCGAGCACCATAAGGTCCTTCTGGATCTCTCCATGGAGGAATTCAGATCCATGAGCCCGCTCTTTGAAGAAGATATCAAAGAAGCCCTCTCTATCGAAAACTGCGTGAAGAACCGTGAAAGCTACGGCGGCACAGGGCCGAAGTCCGTAGAACGTCAGCAGACACACGCAGGGGACATGATCGCTAAGATGAAAGAAATGTCCGCGTCTTGGAAAGAGGAAATGGCGTTTCTTGGATGAGTGACTGGTGACTAGGGACTAGTGATTAGCAGCTATGGATTAGAAATCACGTTTCTCTGAACTGCCCCATTGATGTAACCACGGCGTTTCCGCCTGGTATAGACAATTTCACAAGCAAAAAGCCCATCGTCTGATGGGCTTTTTGCTTGTGAGAAGGGACGGGGCGTGGTGGCGGCTTTCTCATATAGCAGGATATGCTTTTATCAGATCCGGTGAGCCGCGCGATCATTAAAAAAGAAGGCACCTCAAGGAAGATGCCTTCTTTTTTTCTTATCTTTCCGGCGGAAGTCCCGCATATTCTCTGGCGAAGTCAGAGAAATTCTCGATGATATAGCGCTTCAGCATATCTGCCGGGGGAGAGAGCTTCTCACCTTTTTTCCACGAAAGGCTGATGTAGCGCGAGCAGCTCGGAGAGGAGATCGGCACCAGCGCGACATGGTCGCCGCCGACACCGTGCCATGTGATGCGCGGCGCGAAGGATACACCAAGGCCGGCGCGGATGAATTCACGTACCGTCATCGGGCTGTCGCTCTCGAGTACCACATGGGGGACAAAGCCTGCCATGCGGCAGTAGAAGTCTGTGATGGTACGAAGGGAAGAGCCTGCTTCCAGAGAAATGAATCCCGCTTTCTCAAATTCATCCAGATTGACAGATGATTTTCTGGCATGCGGATCCGTATCCGGCATAGCCAGCATGATGTCTTCCTTGAGGAGCGTCACAGAGTGGTCATTCTCGATCGGATTGATGGAAGAGGACAGAAAGAGATCCACATGATTCTGGTTCTGCTGACCCGGCTTATTGTGCTGCTGCAGGATCTCGAAACGGATATCCGGATGCTCCTGACGGAAACGGGTGAGGAAAGCAGGGATGATCATAGAAGCCGCGAAAAGAGAGATGGTGACGGTGAGCTTCTGTGCTTCCTTGGTATCAGCCAGCTCCTTCTGCGCGCCGTGCAGCTCCTGCATGATGCGGTTCGTATGGCGGAGCAGGATCTCGCCATATCTTGTGAGGACGATGTTTCGACCGCTTCTGGAAAAAAGCGGCACGCCGAGCTCTGTTTCCAGTACCTTGATGGTATGGGACAGGGACGGCTGGGAAATGTGAAGGGCTTCTGCTGCGCGCGTCAGGTGCTGCAGCTCGGCTGTCTTTTGGAAATAGCTCAGGGCGAGCAATGTCAATTTCATGGAGATCCCCCAAATGATTGATAGAAAAAACAAAAAATCGAATATTACTTATAAGTATTATACTCTTGCATATGGAAATTATCAATCAATCTTTCTTCTTATGCACTGAAATTTAAGAATCCTCAAAGAGATATCGGCTGTCTTGCGGTTAAAAAAAGGCCCGCGCATTCATGGAAGCTAAAATCATCAAGAACTATCGGGCATAAGAAAGATAACGGGCAGGAATACATGGTCAATGGAAGTGACTCATTCATAGATAAAGGGCAATGGATCGATAGATGAAGCCTTGGTTCACTCGGAAGCCCGCGTTCTTAAACCTCCCCTTCATTTATAGTATAATAGGAAAAATAATAGCATTTTGGAAAGGAGCTTTTCTATGAAGAGGAAAAAAACTGCCCCTATGACGAAGGCAGAACGCATCGCTGCCGCCATTCGTGGAGATGCAGTAGACCGTGTACCATACTCGCTGTGGTCTTATCTGCCGATGATCGATCTCGATCCCGCAGCGAATGCGGAACATACCTATGATTTCTATAAAACCTATGACGTCGATATCTTGAAGACGATGAATAACGGTATGTACAGCGTCGAAGACCTCGGCGTGACAGTCGATTATTCAGACATTGAAAGAGGCGGCGTGGCGAAAATCATTTCCACTCCGGTCCATACGCCGGAAGACTGGCTGAAAGTCAAGCCGGTCTCACTCCATGAGGGGGCGCTGGCTCGTGAGCAGGACTACCTGAAGCGACTGCTGAAGAAGACCAATGGCGAAGTGCCTGTCATTTTCACCGTATTCAGTCCGCTGACTACGGCAAACAAACTGTGTCCGCACATGATGGAGCACATCGCTTCCGGTCATGGAGAGCAAGTGAAGGCAGCCCTGACTGCCATCACAGAGACCACTTGCGCCCTCGTCCAGCGCGTCATCGAGCTGGGCGCGGATGGCATTTTCTTTGCGACGCAGCTCTCCTCCTATGATCTGGTGAAGGAGGATCTCTACAAAGAGTACGGTATGCCCTATGATGTCGCGGTCCTTTCCGCTTCGCAGGGCTGGTGCAATGTGCTGCATGCCCATGGAAAGCACATCATGTTCCCCCTGCTTCGGAAATACCCCGTTCAGATCTTCAACTGGCATGCCTTTGAATCTCTGCCGGGCATCCACGAGGCGCAGGTCATGACCGGTAAGTGCATCATGGCCGGCCTTGAACGCATGGATATCACCGACGGACATAAGAATGAGATCGAGCACCAGATCTATGAGACGCTTAGAGAGACGGGCGGCCGCCATGTCATTCTTTCGCCCGGCTGCGTCATCCGCTATCCGCTGGATCCAGATATGCTTTCCTTCGTCAGGAAGGCCAAGGAAGAAATAGAAACGAAACTATTGGTGACTGGTGACTGGTGACTGGGAGACATCTGACTCTCTCGTATTGTCATTTCGAGCGAAGCGAGAAATCTTTGTTATTCGCGGCTCATCGGACGATGTTAGAAAGAAAAACAGGAAGCCTGTTATCAAGAAGCCTTCGGGCATCGACCCATATATATTCGCGGCGAAGCCGCCACCTTTGAGCAGAGCTTTCAAACGGAATCAAAGGAACGATCCGCCCCTTGGGCTCACTCTGCATCTGGCAATAAAAAACTCCCGATTTTGTCGGGAGTTTTTTTATCTTATTTATTTCTTTTCCATCGGTGGAAAGGTGGAGATCTGTGCTGCACTGTAACGGAGCTTTGGCGAAACGATCGCGTAGATCACGAAACCCATAGCGGTGACGAAGGCGCCTTCCAGAATGACGGTCCAGCCGCAGCCGTAAACCGCATATACACTGTAGATGCCGCCGATGATAGCAGCGATGTTTGCGATCTTAGCTTTTTCTATCGGTACGCTTTCCGCTTTCTGCAGATCAGAGACAGCACCCATCGCGAGAAGATAAGGGATGAGATTGATCATGACCGCGAGGTTGATCAGAATGTTGAACTGCTTCAGGAGAGTCGGGCTGATGGTAGCGAGCGTCATGCAGAGCTGGATGCCGAAGAGGCAGGCGATCGCTACATAAGGCGAACGGAATTTGTTGACCGTGGAGAGGAAGCGCGGGAAAAGGCCGATGCTGGAGGCTTCACGAGCAACTTCCGATACAGTGAACTGCCATGCGGTCAGAGAGACGAAGCAGGAGCAGACGAGCATGCAGGAAACGATGTGGCCGACAGTGTCGTCAAACATGGAGGCATACGCAAGGCCAAAGGGCGCACCAGAGACCATGAGCTGCTGGTAAGGTACGAGTCCACCGATGATAGCCGTCGAGGTGGTGTAGCAGGCACCGGCGAGAAGTGTCCCGGCGAGGACTGCGATCGGTACGTTCTTTTCCGGGTTTTCTACCGTATCAGAATTGGCACAGGCAGTTTCAAGACCAAGGAAAGCCCAGATGATGACAGCAATGGAGTCTTTCATCGCCGCATAGAACGGCATATCGGACGGATTCCAGGCTTCTCTGTAGATGTTTGCATCGAAGAAGAAACCGCCGGCAAAGAGGAGGCCGATGACCGGAATCACGACGCAGATGACACCGAGAGAGGTGAATTTACCAAATTTCTTCGGGCCGACCAGACTGATGGTCGCTGCAAGAAAGAGAGTAGCAATGGTAGCGAGGCAGACTTCGACCGGCGAAAGGTCAAAGCCGAAGACATATGAGCCGTAGCTGACGACGCCGCTTGCGATAGCAACATTCGCAATGATGAGGGAAATCGTATAGCAGAAGTTAGAGACGAAATTTCCCGATCGGCCAAAGCGATACTCTGCATAGCCGCCCATGCCGCCGACCTTCTTTGTGAACATGCCGCACTTGGCAAACGCATACGCGAGGATGGTCGCGCCGATCGAGGCGAGGATCCAGGCGAAAATAGAAACTGTCCCGACTTCAGCCAGTGTCGCTGGCAGAAGAATAATACCGGAACCCATCATGTTGATGGCTGTGACTGTTGTGAGCTGTACCACTCCCATTTTTTTGCTCTTAGACAAGGTTTGTTCCCTTCTTTCTTAATCCAACTCATGACGATGTCATGATGGGGGAAAAAATGTTGTCCCGGACGTCTCCGGATGATGCAGTCTGAAATCATCAAGGCATGCACGAGCCCCATTTGCTTTCGATGACGGTGAAAGAAACAGGGCATAAAGAAAACCTACCGATCACAGAGTGACCGATTCGCAGCTCAACTGCCGAAACAGGGCGCGTGAATTTTTATTTATTGCAATATACCATAATCGAACCCGTATGACAAGACTTTTTTTGAAAAAATTTGATATTTTTTTTCAGAGCAACTCCTATGAACTTTTGAGGACTTCAAAGGAAAAAAGAGAAAAACAGAAGAAAATGGCAGCTATCACGGATTGGCATGGATTGGAATGATAAATCAGAATGTATCATGATTTTTCCTACCAAAATTTCATAAAACCTCAAACTGCCCTTTTTATCGCCCTTTCGGGGTTTTCAGCAAAAATAGGTTTGTGAATATTATGCATATTCATGTTGGAAATATGCAACTCTATACGCTTGCATCTGAGGATCTCTTTCTGCAGTTTATCCTCTGAGCGCCTGAAATGGGGTGAAATTGCCCCACAATGCCTCAAAGTGACAAAAATGATAAGCTATATGAGAATGGAATCCTTGTAAGTGAGAATAAATATATTTTATTACCTATGGTAAAGAAGAAATCTATAATGCGAAAGGCACGGGCTTTCTTCTTTCTCGCCGCACCTTCCCAGGGACTCTTTTGCATGGATGGGATCCGCTTTGCACGTTTTGCAAAGAAAGCGCTGCGTGGGGCTTGGCCACCAGTCCCCGCTTTCCTTGACACTCCGTTTATATTTGCTATATACTATTAAATATGACTTTCTATGGGATCCCCCATATAAGGAATAAAATTATTCAGAAAAGAGGCAAATTGTCATGGCAGAAATGCAGCGTACCCTGGTCACCAAAGAAGGCCTTGAAAATATGCAGAAGGAGCTCGACGAACTCCGCAGTGTCAAACGTGCGGAAGTCGCGCAGCGTCTGAAAGAAGCCATTGCCATGGGCGACCTTTCGGAAAACTCCGAATACGATGAAGCGAAGAATGCGCAGGCGTTCCTCGAAGGCCGCATCCAGCAGCTTGAACAGCAGATCCGTACAGCACAGGTCATTGAAAAGGGAACGAAGAACCGTGTAGATGTCGGTTCTACCGTCGTTATCGAAGATATGGAAGAGCATGTGCAGGAAACCGTCACCATCGTCGGCTCCACCGAGTCGAATCCTTTCGAGGGACTGATTTCCAATGAATCTCCGGTCGGCCGTGCCCTTGTCGGTGCGAAAGCGGGCGATATCGTCGAAGCGGATGCTCCGACCGCTGTACTGAAGTACAAGGTCATCGAGATCAAAGATAATTAAAATGATTTTTCATCCTGCACAATCCGCCATGATCTGGCGATGCAGGGTTCAGGATTCAAGGTACGGAGGCAGGACGGGCTTTTTCGAAAGTGCCCTCTCTCGGTGCACGGGACTCTGGACCCTTTTTGTGCTATTTATAGAATGAGGGTAAAAATGACAGAGAAAATGAATCAGAATAACGGGCCGAAGCTGAATGACCAGATGCTGATCCGTCGTGAAAAGCTGGAGAAGATCCGTGCGCTCGGCGTAGAACCATATGGTCAGAAGTTTGACTATGATCACCATGCATCTGACATCAGACAGCAGGCTGAGGAGCTCGAAAAGAATGAAACTCATGTCCGCCTCGCTGGCCGTATCATGATCCGCCGCGGACAGGGCAAGACCGCATTCTGTGTCCTGCGTGACCAGAGCGGCGATATCCAGCTCTATTTCAGAAAAGATGAGCTGCCGGAAAATGAATGGGCTCTCTTTAAACTCGTCGATCTCGGTGATATCCTTGGTGTCGAAGGTGTCGTTTTCAAGACCCACACCGGTGAGCTCACTGTTCGCGTCCTGCATTTCACGATGCTCTCCAAGTCGCTTCGTCCACTGCCGGAAAAATGGCATGGCCTCACCGACAAGGAACAGCGCTATCGCCAGAGATACCTTGACCTCATGGTCAATCCGGAAGTCAAAGATACTTTCATCAAGCGTGCGGCTATGATGCGCGCCATTCGACAGTGGTATACGGACCACGGCTTCCTCGAAGTCGAGACCCCGGTTCTCCAGCCGCTGTATGGCGGTGCGAATGCGAAGCCATTCACCACCCATTTCAATGCTCTCGATATGACCATGTATCTGCGTATCGCGCCGGAGCTTTACCTGAAGAGACTGCTCGTCGGCGGTTATGAAAGAATTTTCGAGATCACGAGAAACTTCAGAAACGAAGGTATGGATACCCGCCACAATCCGGAATTCACCGCTATCGAAACATACCAGGCTTATGGGGATATCGAAGACGTCATCAACCAGACGGAACAGATCGTAGAAGCCTGCGCGATGGCTGCCTACGGTACGACCAAGTTCAAGTACGAGGATACAGAAATCGACGTCAAGGCTCCGTGGCCAAGACTCACCATGGCAGAGGCTGTGAAGAAATATACGCCAACCCATGAAGACTTCGATGCATGCAAAACCATCGATGATGCACGTGCTATCGCTGACCGTCTGCATGTAGAATACAGTGAATTTGATGGCTTTGGCAAGATCCTGGCAGAATGCTTCGATGCCTATGCCGAAGAACACCTGATCCAGCCGGTCCACATCACCCGTCACCCGATCGAAGTCTCCCCGCTCTCCAAGCTCGACCCGGCCGATCCGCGCTATACCATCCGCTTCGAGTCCTACATTTATGGCCGCGAACTCGCAAACGGCTTCTCGGAATTGAACGACCCGATCGACCAGAGACAGCGTTTCGAGATGCAGGTCGAGGAAAGAAAGCACGGTGATGATGAAGCGCATCCGATCGATGAAGATTTCCTGACGGCTCTCGAATATGGTATGCCTCCGACCGGCGGTCTCGGTATCGGTCTTGACCGTCTCTTCATGCTGATGACGAATTCTGCAAGCATTCGCGACATCCTCCTCTTCCCGGCGATGAAACCGGAAACGGCGCTTGAGAAGAAGGTCGCTAAAGAGGCAGAAGCCGCAGCGGCTGATATGGAAGAGGCAGAAGAAGCCATTGATTTCTCCAAGGTAGAGATCGAACCTCTCTTCCAGGATTTCGTAGATTTCGATACCTTCAGCAAGTCTGACTTCCGCGCCGTCAAGGTCAAGGAATGCAGCGCTGTGCCGAAGAGCAAGAAGCTCCTCAAGTTCGTTTTGGATGATGGCACGGGCGAAGACCGTATCATTCTCTCCGGCATTCATGCTTACTATGAACCGGAAGAACTGGTCGGCAAGACACTGATCGCGATCACAAACCTTCCGCCACGGAAGATGATGGGGATCGACTCTTGCGGCATGCTTCTCTCGGCCATCCATCAGGAAGAGGGCGAAGAAAAGCTCCACCTCCTCATGGTCGATCGTCATATCCCGGCCGGTGCAAAGCTGTACTAATTAAAAATATCAGGCAGAGTAAGCTTCCGTGCGTGAAGTGCCGAGTGGACAGGGAGTTGTCACTCGGACGAAGAGACAGGAAGGCGATGAGTCTGTCATCGCCATCCCGTCTCGCGGTACGGAAGCTGCATCCCGCTGCTGCAGAAGGCTTCCTCCTGTAGCAAGTCAAGCAGGAGGAGGTCTTTTTTCATGCCTAAAAATAAAATTCATGAGCTGGTCATGCTCGGCATTCTGACCGGGCTTGCCGTGCTTTTGTCCTATGTCTTTGCCATCCAGACGCCCTTTGTGCGCATCACCTTCGGTTTTCTGCCCATCGCACTCGCCGGTGCTTTCTACGGACCGTGGAAAGCGGGGCTGGTGGGCGCGCTGGATAATCTCATCGGTACTGCGATCATCGGGACGAGCATTTTCTTCCCCGGCTTCACGCTGTCTGATTTTCTGACAGGTTTTCTGTTTGGATGGTTTTTCTATCATAAGGAGATCCGATTTCCCTATGTCTGTGTGCCGTTTCTTCTTGTCATGCTTCTGATCCATCTGGGCCTCAATACCCTCTGGCTGGTCCTCTACTATGACAAGGCGGCTTCGGCCATCTTCCTGTCCCGCGTCATCAAGAATCTCCTTTGCTTCCCCATGGAAGTGGGACTGTTTCTCGCGGTGTACAAAGCGGTAGGGAAACAGGTGATCAAGGGATTGGTGTGACTGGATATGAGGCAACAAAGCTGTTAAACGCTTTGACTCAAAGTGAGGAGTGAGGAATTAGGAGTGAGGAGTGAAGGTGCGGCGCATAAAATGAGGATGCGCCGAAGAGTTTTATATAAATAACGAATAAGTTATTCTATATAATGCCGGATATTTGGATGCCCTATGAGTGGTGCGTTCCTTCCGGGGTTAGCCCCTGGGGCGTGCCGTCCACTGATTCTGCATGAAAGCTTTGCGCGAATGAGGAATTAGCAGTGAGGAATTAGGAATGAAGGGGGCGGCTTCGCAGCGAATATATATGGGCAATGCCCGAAGGCCGGAGAATAGAAGTCAGAAGTCAGAGCTCTGATGTCTCTCTGTCTCCTAGTCTAATCCCTAATCCCTAGCTACTAATCCCTGCTTTTAAACTTCTCATTCTGATTTCGTAAGGAGAAACGTTATGGCAAACTATTCATTTATCGTTTCCTATGATGGCAGCCGCTACGAAGGCTGGCAGCGGCAGACACGCACGGAAGAGACGATCCAGGGCAAGCTGGAAAAGGCACTCAGGAAGCTGACGGGCGAAGAGGTGCAGGTCATCGGCGCAGGACGGACAGATGCCGGAGTCCATGCGCGCGGACAGTGTGCGAATGTTCAGCTTTCTGTGGCGCTGCCCGCCAGGCAGCTGGAGGATGAGCTGAACCGTCTTCTGCCGGATGATATCGGTGTGTCGCGCATGAGGATAGCGGGTGAGCGTTTTCACAGCCGTTTCTCCGCGACAGGAAAATTCTATCGTTACCGCATTCGCATCGGTAGTGAAAAGAACGTATTCACGCGGCGCTATGTGTGGCAGCTGGGAGAAGCGCTCGATATTCCCGCCATGGAAGAGGCCGCGCATCTTCTGGAGGGCAGGCACGACTTCAAGTCCTTCTGTGGAAATCGGCACATGAAGAAGTCCTGTGTGCGTGATGTGAAGGAGATCTCTCTTCACGTGACGGAGGGAGAGCTGGTCATGGATTTCATCGGGGATGGCTTCCTGCAGAATATGATCCGTATCCTCGTGGGGACGCTTGTCGAAGTGGGCGAGGGGAAGAGGAGAGCCTCTGAGATGGAAGATATCCTCGCGGCTCGCGATCGCAGCCGCGCCGGCTTCACTGCGCCTGCCTGCGGGCTTTGCCTTGAAAAGGTGATGTATGAGTGATCGACGGTGCCGGCCCGTCGCACCATGGGCCGACCTTCCTTTCACTGAAAAAAGCTCGACTTTTCAGAAACAAAAAGGGGCTGTGAAGAAATGAATCCTCATTTCTTCACAGCCCCTTTTATTGTTTTATTTCACGACGAGTACCGGGCATTTGACGTGGTGGATGACATACTGACTGACACTCCCCATGACGAAGGAGGAGACAGCGCCCTTGCCGCTGTTGCCGATGACGACCATATCGATGCCCTGCTGCTCTACGATCTCCGTAATAGCGGCACCCGGGATGCCGGTCTCTACGATCTCTTCATAGTCAAGCTCGATCGGGATCTCTTCCTTCAGCGCAGCGAGCAGTCTTTCTGCCTTGGCTTTGATATTGATGAAGCCATTTTTATCCAAAGTGACACCCATGATCGGATAGGCAGCCTCGCTGACATCAGCGATGCAGGTGACGACGAGCTCAGCGCCTTGAACCTTTGCGACATCGATCGCCATTTTGAAGGCGCGCTTTGAAGCATCCGAACCATCGACCGGTACGAGAATTTTTTTGATTTCCATTTGGGGTACCTCCTTTGGATGAAAGGTAAAGCGGGATAGACCCGCCATTTGACTTGACAGGGGATCCTGATTTGCCAATGACTTGCTTTTCTTATTTTATTCTAACATGATTCTGCAAAGCTGGGTATATCTTGCAAGCAAAAAATTATTTTATGGGCTATAATAGAAAAAATGAGTTTAGCGGCGGACTGCAGGTGACTATAAACGAAGAAGAGGCGATGGGCCCGCTGACAGGAAACCGAAACATCATGATGGAGGATACACTATGTTTTTCGATCTGTTTGGCAAGAACAAAGATGAATTCATCACCGTTTATGCGGGAAAGCTCGCAGAGGCGGTGCTGGAGGATGCATTGGATGAAGATGTCCTGGAAGAGCTGATCCATTACGCGAAGGAGAAGGACCTCAGCAACAAGCAGCTCGCCAGCGCACAGGCGATGGCGTGTGACAAGGTTTTTGAAGAGCTGTATCAGGAAGGCTATATGACCGATGAGGACTATGAGCTATACCAGTCTCTCATCGAGGCCTGCTACATGATGAAAGAAAAGGAGAAATATCGCTATCAGACCATCGCGAAGCGCTGCAATGCCATTTACAAGATCCAGGAGGAGGGGCTGCTCCCGAAGATCAATCCGGACTATGCCGGCGTGAAGTATCGTGAGGGCGAAGCGCTTCATTTTGCCGCATCCGCCAAGCTCATGAAGCTTTCCGGTACCAATGAGAAAGGACTGGTGATTTCCAAAGACTCGCCCTTCCGGGCGGGAAGCCTCAAGGATCCCAGCAATGGTCCTTGGAAGGAAGACAGCAATGGCGCTCTCTGGATCACCACGGAGCGTATTGGCTTCCGTGGAAAGAAGGATGCCTTCACCTTGGAGATCGCGGATCTTGACCATGCTGAGCTGGATCACGGCCCTCTTCGCTTTTTCGAAAAGGGAAAAGAAATGCCGAAAGCCGTCCGCATCGATGACTACGAGATGGCGGGGGTCATATTGACAAATTTACTGCAGAGATAGGGCCTGGGAATCAGAAGTCAGACATCTGATATCTGCGAACTGTCATCTGGCAGCAGTTGCCATTTTCAAAAAGGAGATTATCATGGAATTTGATCAGGTACTTGCACTTCGTAAATCCATCCGTTCCTACACGGATGAGCCGGTCTCGAAGGAAGACCTTGCCGCGCTGGTGAAAGCGGCGCTCGCTTCTTCTGTCGGAAAGCACAATGATGCGGGCTATACCCTCTGCGTCGTGACGGACAGAGCGTTGCTTTCTGCCATCGACAAGGAAGCGGAAGAAAAGCTCGGCAAGCCGCATATGTTCTTTGAGGCGCCGGCGCTCATTTTCATCTGCGAGACGAAGGAGGCCTTTGATTACCTGAAGGAATTCGATGCCGGCATCATCGCTGAGCATATCCACCTGAAAGCTTCCGACCTCGGCCTCGGCTCTGTCGTCCTCTACGGCTTCATCCGTCATCTGGGTCACGACGCAGACTATGTGAAGGCTCTCGGCCTTCCGGAAGGCACCTATCCGCTTCTTGCTGTCGCAGTCGGTCACAGCCGCGCGGCAAAAATGGAGCGAAAAGGGGATCGCAAATTTGAGGTCATCTATCGCTAACCTTCTGCCACGTATTCTAGGGAAACACTGATTCAATCGTTGTCAGATTTTACTCTAGAATTTTTATGCATGGCGAGGAATAACCTGACGCGAATAGCGAGCTATTTAAGGAAGGCTATGACGAAGCTATGTATAAAAATTCTTGTAGAATCTGACTCTGCGATTTAATCAGCGTTTCCCTTGCACTGCGGTCAGTATCACATAGGCATTGACAGGGAAACAACGTCTTGGTGCTGCGTATTTCTGCTTTCACACATGCATCGTTTATCGGCCTGCAAGAAAGATTTCTCGCTTACGCTCGAAATGACGATACGGGAAAAGGGTATTCCCAAAAGTTTGAAAGCAGGGATGAGGGATTAGGAGTGACTAGTGACTGGGAGACTAGGAGACTTTAGGCTCTCTCGTATCGTCATCGAAAGCGCAGTCGAGAAATCTTTGTCATTTGCGGTCAGGCGGTCGATGTTTGGAACTCCCAAACGGGAAACCTGTTACCCACTCACTTTCGGGCATCGCCCTATTTATACTCGCGGCGCTTTATAATTTTTATGCGCCGCACCACCACTCCTCACTCCTCACTAGAGAGCACGAGGATTTCAAACGCAATCAAAGGGCGCCCCGCCCTACGGGCTAACCCGGAACCCTTTTTGTTATCCAATGTGCCAAGGAACCTCATTTATGGATATGATCAAGAAACTGCACCGACAATTCATACTTCTGGCCACGCTGGCGGTGTTCATCATCATAGCGGTTGCGCTCTCTGTCATCAATGGGATGATGTACCTCATTGTGCGGGGGGACATTCATGATGTGCTTGAGACCATCGCAGACAATGGCGGCGTCATCACCACGCGGCGCATAAGCGGGGGAGGCTGGCTCCCGGATGGCAGCTGGGTCGAGGATACGCCGGAATTCACGTACCAGACCCGTTATTTTTCCGTACTGCTGGACAGTGATGGCACGGCCAAGGTGACGAATATCAATCACATCGCTGCCTTTTCGGCGGAAAGTGCGGTAGAGGCAGCTGTGGCTGCGGTGAAGACCGGGGAGAGCGAAGGCTATTTCCAAAAGCAGAAGGGGACCTATGCATACCATGTGAGCCGTACCACGGATGGCGATCTGCTGGTCGTCATTCTGGACTGCACGCGGGATCTGTCGGCGGTGAAGGCTTTCCTGAAATATTCTTCTCTCTTCGGGCTGCTCTGCCTTCTGCTTTTCGTCGGTATCGTGACGGTGCTTTCGGGGATCGCGATCCGCCCCTTCGTCAGAAATATGGAGAACCAGAAGCGATTCATTACGAATGCCAGCCATGAGCTGAAGACGCCGATCGCGATCATTTACGCGAATGCGGAGGCGATGGAGCTGATCAACGGCAAGAACGAGTGGACGGGCAATATCATTTCGCAGGTGAAGCGCCTCTCGCTCCTCATCAATGATCTTGTGCTGCTCTCCAAGATCGGGGAGACGTCGGCGAAGGATCTGACGCTTGTCGACACGGATCTTACGGAGGCGGTGAAGAGTAGCGCGGGCGGTTTCCGCCAGATGATCGAGGACGCGGGGAAGACGCTCTCTGTAGAAGCAGGAAGCGGCATCCGCGCGAAGGTCGAGCCGCGGCTCTTCTCGGAAATCGTGAGCATCCTTCTGGACAATGCGGTCAAGTACTGTGATGAGAAGGGGTTGATCACCGCCCGCCTTGAGAAACATAAAAAGGGCGTGATCCTCTCTGTCTCCAATCCGTATCAGGAGGGAGCGTCAGAGGACTATGAGCGTTTCTTTGAGCGATTCTACCGCGGAGATACATCGCACAACAGCAAAAGGTCCGGCTATGGCATCGGCCTTGCCATGGCGCGCGACATGGCAAGGCTCATGAAGGGAAGTCTCGATGTGTCATACAAGGACGGGGTCATTACGTTTAGCTTGAGCCTGTAGGGCTTTGGAGGAAATGACGGCCCGGAGAGACTCCGCCTCTGAGGCAGCCCCGGATCTTGGATCCTTCCATCCAAAAAAGCCTCGCCGCAGAGGGGGCCAGTCAGGGATTTTTATCCTTTGAAAAAATGGTTAAAAAGCTTTTGCGCATAAAAAATGGATGCCCATCATGAGCATCCATTTTTTATGCATTTATATTGGGTGGCCAATTGGCTGGAGAGGGAGTTTACCGCTTCCGCTTCGTGTCCTAAGAGCCTTTTGAGCGATGTAAGATTCGCAATACGATCTGAATTTACCAACTGAAGAGATTAAGCCTATTAAGCCTATTGAACGCCACCATCGCATCTTCAAATCCCTGATCCGCGGCTTTCTGATACCACTCCAGTGCTTTCTCATAGGATTGTTCAACGCCAGTACCACAGAAATACATATCCCCTAAATGGTACTGTGCGACAGCAAGTCCCTGTTTCGCAGCTTTCTGAAACCACTCCACGGCTTTCTTATAGGATTGTTCAACGCTCCTACCAATATAATACATAACCCCTAAATGGTTCTGTGCACGAGCATATCCCTGTTCCGCCGCTTTCAGAAACCACTCCGCTGCTTTCTCATAGGATTGTTCAACGCCCCTACCATTATAATACATATGTCCTAAATTGTTCTGCGCCCTAGCAAGTCCCTGTTCCGCGGCTTTCAGATACCACTCCACCGCTTTCTCATAGGATTGTTCAACGCCAGTACCATTTTCATACATCTCCCCTAAATTGTTCTGTGCATGAGCATCTCCCTGCTCCGCCGCTTTCAGAACCCACTCCGCTGCTTTCTCATAGGATTGTTCAACGCCACGACCACATCTATACATAAGCCCTAAATTGTACTGTGCCCAATCATATCCCTGATCCGCGGCTTTCTGATACCACTCCACTGCTTTTTCATCGGATTGTTCAACGACAGTACCTTTGTCATACATACACCCTAAACTGTACTGCGCCCTAGCAAATCCCTGCTCCGCCGCTTTCTGTAACCATTCCAGTGCTTTCTCATTGGATTGTTCAACGCTAGTACCTTTGTCATACATACACCCTAAATTGCGTTGCGCCCTAGCAAGTCCCTGTTCCGCGGCTTTCTGAAACCACTCCAGTGCTTTCTCATCGGATTGCTCAACGCCAGTACCATTTCCATACATAGTCCCTAAATTGCACTGTGCATCAACAAGTCCCTGTTCCGCCGCCTTCAGAACCCACTCCACTGCTTTCTTATAGGATTGTTCAACACCAGTACCATTTTGATACATAAGCCCTAAATTGTACTGTGCACTAGCAAGTCCCTGCTCCGCGGCTTTCTGAACCCACTCCAGTGCTTTCTCATCGGATTGTTCAACGCCAAGACCATTTTTATACATAAGCCCTAAATTGTACTGTGCACTAGCATTTCCCTGCTCCGCCGCTTCCTGAAACCACTTCGCTGCTTTCTCATCGGATTGTCCAACGCCAGTACCATTTTGATACATAACCCCTAAATTGTACTGTGCACGAGCATCTCCCTGCTCCGCGGCTTTCAGAAACCACTCCGCTGCTTTCACATCGGATTGTTCAACGCCAGTACCATTATCATACATATACCCTAAATTGTACTGCGCATCAGCAAGTCCCTGTTCCGCGGCTTTCAGATACCACTCCCGTGCTTTTTCATAGGATTGTTCAACGCCATGACCTTTTTCATACATAACCCCTAAATTGCACTGCGCATGAGCAAGTCCCTGTTCCGCCGCTTTCAGAAACCACTCCGCTGCTTTCTCATAGGATTGTTCAACGCCAGTACCAAATGCATACATACACCCTAAATTGTACTGTGCACCAGCATATCCCTGTTCCGCGGCTTTCAGATACCACTCCCGTGCTTTCTCATAGGATTGTTCAACGCCAGTACCATGTTCATACATAATCGCTAAACGGTTCTGCGCCCTAGCAAGTCCCTGTTCCGCGGCTTTCTGAACCCACTCCCGTGCTTTCTCATAGGATTGTTCAACGCCAGTACCATTTTCATACATAGCCCCTAAATTGCACTGCGCATCAGCATCTCCCTGATCCGCCGCTTTCTGCCACCACTCCCGTGCTTTCTCATAGGATCGCTCAACGCCAGTACCATTTAGATACATAAACCCTAAATTGCACTGTGCATGAGCATCTCCCTGCTCCGCTGCTTTCAGATACCACTCCGCTGCTTTCTCATCGGATTGTTCAACGCCAGTACCATTATCATACATAAGCCCTAAATTGTACTGTGCCCTAGCAAATCCCTGTTCCGCAGCTTTCCGATACCACTCCACTGCTTTCTCATAGGATCGTTCAACGCCACGACCATATTCATACATCCACCCTAAATTGCACTGTGCCCTAGCATATCCCTGCTTTGCAGCTTTCTGAACCCACTTCACTGCTTCAACGTGATCTACTGCAGTACCATAGCCTTCCCTGTATCCCCAAGCTGCGCTGGCTTGGGCAAAAACATCTCCCTCATTCGCCAATTCAAGTATGTTGTCTTTTGCGTGATTCCGAATTTCTTTTTGTTCAGGAGATCCATCTGGTAAAGAAGCGGCAACATCATAACCTGCCACTGGATAACCGGCTTCATATGACTTTTTAAAATATGCAATCGCCTTTTGTTTATTTATAGGTTGAACGCCATATCCTTCCCAAAAATATTCAGCCATCATATAAAGGGCGATTGCGTTTCCTTCATCGGCGGCTTCCCGAATCTGCTCATACGCTTTTTTTGTATGATCCGTAAGGAATAGGTGCATCAGACCTTTATCATCTTTACACTGCAATACCCTTTCTGCCGTCGATTCAGACAAGTTGTACAAGAGGTCAAGCAGGAAATCGTAAGCGCCAACATGAGTATTAAGATTTACATTCGCCTGCTGCCTCATGTAGTCTTTCGCTAAGTCACCCCGAATTTCATCAGCTCCCATAGTAATGCCATGGTTCTTAAAATTAGCTGCCATAACATCAACCACATAACGCTCTTTATCCGCTAAGGTATTTAATTTTTCAAGAGTCCCCATGGAAATGAGATAGGATGGATCGGAGATTGGTTTGATTCCGTTATGATTGAGTAGCTTTTCCTGCAGTACAGGTGTATCCGCGATCGTCTTTAACGTATCAAAGATATTCATCTCTTTTTTCGGTGCCATGCCAATCTGCCCCATGGCCGCCTTTAAAAGAAGAAGATCGGATATGGTCCAATTGCCACCGGTCAAATCATAGAAATCTCTGGCAAGGCATACAATCTTTCCCGCATCATCCAAGTCGCTATATTCTACGCCATTCAAAGTAAGGGATTCGACAGAGGCTTGCCAGTTAAGCAGCTTCACATTCCATTCTACCTTATCCATTCTTACATTAAGGCCGATCATATCCCCACGGGTTTTAAGGATAAAATTTCTAAGAATCACGAACTGCTCTTTAAATTTTTCGTTGACCGCGTCAATAGAAGCATTGAGCTTATTGTTTACTGCCGTAAGCAGGTCAAACGTCATAAGATTTTGTTCGGCCAGCTTCTGCATCGTCACCTGAGAAGCATACTGAGCGGCCCTCATATTGTGATTGATCTTATCCTGAAGCCTTTTATTGCTGCCTGTGATTGCGCCAATGAGCCGGCTGAAAAAGCCTTTGCTTGCCAGTTCATGCGATGCATCATCAGCCGCCGTAAGAGCCGACGTACATTCAAAGACAAGACGATTGATTTCTTGACGATTATTCTTGTGTGCAGCGATCACATGATCGATCTGTTTCTCCAGCTCTGTCTGTTCGTCTATGGTGAAAACTTCATTGCCGTCAACGATGGCTAATTGATTGCTATGATTCATGCTCTGTCTCCTCCATATTCAGATTCCCTATCCGTTCCATAACAATTTGATTCATTGAAGTTTCTTGTCCTTAGCTTATTACAGGGATGATTTACAGTCAACACGATAAGCCCATAGACCATAAAATTTGGATGCCAGGCAGTGTCTGCGGCAAATATCTACAAAATGATAGCCGTAAATTCCATGTTTGTGTTTTAGTACCTACATGGGATTTGCAGCATTTTGTGATGCCGCATGCAGATGACGATACGGGAATCTGATGTCTCTTAGTCTTCTGGTCTCTTGCTCCCCAGTCAATCAAAAAGGAGCTGTGAAATAACGATCATCTCATTTTCGCGTTCCATCTGCCGCGGGGGACTTGC
>ENA-ORTS01000357-ORTS01000357.1-human-gut-metagenome-genome-assembly--contig:-NODE-357-length-38176-cov-4.000735_pt1 | contig 38176 bp, 28 predicted proteins | sample MGYA00241911_ERZ509186 | MGnify/ENA primary metagenome ERZ509186 (study PRJEB26280, sample SAMEA2338852) | human gut metagenome | biome: human gut; feature: human-associated habitat; material: faeces...
CGTCCACACCCCCTACGGCGAGTATGTCATCGTGCTGATGAACAAGGATTTTCACGATATCATCGAGTACAATGAACACCCCGCCATGGTGTACGGTGCCCGCGTCTCGCGGATGATCCTGAATCAGGTGCTGGCCTGTGAGGGCCGACTGTCCCTGTCCTGAGACGCACGTTCTCCCAAAGAACAAAATTGGAAAAATAAAAGGAATTATAATCCCCCTGCTCAAATGACAAATACGGATACTCCTCCAGATCTTCCAGTGTCAGTGCTTCCTTATCTGCCAACGGATGCTTTGAACTGATAAATACATGTGGCTTTGCTACGAATAACTCTTCGAATTTCAGATCATTCTGACGGATCAGTTTCATGATGATCGTCTCATTCTGTGAAGAAGTATACAGAATACCTATCTCACTTTTTAATTTTGCCACATCCTCGATAATCTCGTAAGTCTGCGTTTCTCTTAAAGTAAAATCATATTTTCTCGCATCAAATTTACGGATCACATCTACAAATGCATTGACCGCAAAAGAATAATGCTGGCAGGATACGGAAAATCTCGGGTTCCGTTCATTTACATTCAGATACCTCTCCTGCATGAGGCCGACCTGATCCAGAATCTGTCTTGCATAGGCGAGAAATTCATCTCCCTCTGCGGTGATCGTCACCCCTTTATTCGTCCGGTGAAAAATCGTCACCTGCATCTCCTGCTCCAGTTCCCGGATTGCATTGGTAAGACTCGGCTGGGAAATGAACAGCTCTTTTGCCGCCTCACTTATCGTCCCCTTCTCCGCAACCATGGTAATATACCTTAACTGCTGTAATGTCATAAATTCTTCCTCCCTACAGCATATAGATCAGTGCGTTACAGATACATGCCGCAATATTACTTCCGCCTTTTCTCCCCCTCGCTACAATATACGGGGTATCTTCCAGAGTCAGGATCAGTTCTTTGGACTGTACCACATTGACAAAGCCGACCGGAACTCCGATGATCAGCGCCGGTTTTATTTTTCCTTCCCCGATCAGTTCATAGAGGCGGACCAGTGCCGTCGGCGCATTTCCAACCGCAATAATCAGCTTTTTATCCAGCTCCGCCGCTTTTTCCATGCAGGCTGCCGCGCGGGTGCTTCCGGTTTCTTTTGCTCTTGCCGCAACATCTTCGTCTGACATAAAGCAGAGCGCTTCACCGCCGTGGCGCGCAAGCACCTTTTTGTTGATGCCGGATCTTGCCATCTGCGTATCCGTCACAATGCAGGCTCCCTCCCGGATCGCCTCGATGCCTTTTGCCACCGCATGCTCCGAAAAGCAGAGATTATCCGCATAATCAAAATCCGCACTTGTGTGGATACAACGCTTTACAACCAGTTCCTGATCCTCTGGAAACGTTCTTCCGTTTAATTCTTCCGTGATAATTTCAAAGCTTCTCTTTTCAATCTCGTGCGGGCTTACCTGCTCCAGTTCTATCTTCATCTTTATGCCCCTTCTTCCAGAATTTGATAAATCTTCTTCATGTCGAGATGCTCGCGCAGCGCATCTGCGAGAATATCGTACTGTGTCTCTTTGAATGTCTGGTAATCGACACCGTGAATCTGCTCCATGGCAATTCCCTTATTCTTTGCAAGTGCTTCCACGATCCGCTCGGCAACTTCTTCTTTGTCGAAAATGCCGTGCACATACGTACCGTACACATTTCCTTTCTGTGCACCGTCCAGCTTATCCGAATCAGCACGGTTCTGATCATCGATGAACGTGAATGCTTCTGTTCCTTCTTTCCGCACCGTTTCTCCCATATGGATTTCATAGCCCTCGATCCGGGTTCCCTCGATCCCGGCAAGAACGCCTTCTGTTTTTCCAAAAGCGCCCTCCGCGCGGGTTCTCGTCTTCTCACCGGCAAATACGGTATCCATCGGCAGGAGTCCCATTCCTTTGATCGTTCCGCCGGCTTCGACATGCAGCGGATCGCTCAGCGTATCTCCGAGCATCTGGAAGCCGCCGCAGACACCGAAAATTACTTTTCCGGCCGCAGCCGCCTTCAGTACGGCCGCTTCCAGACCATTCTGACGCATCCAGAGCAGATCCTCCATCGTGTTTTTCGTTCCCGGAAGCAGAATCATATCCGGATTTTTCAGTTCGGAGACAGAGCTTACGTAGCGGAGTGATACGCCTTCGATCCGCTCGAACGGGTTGAAATCGGTGAAGTTTGAAATACGCGGGAGACGGATGACCGCAAGGTCAATGAGACCGATCTCCTCTTTTCTGGTGAATCGCTCGGTTAGACTGTCCTCGTCTTCCACTTCGATGTGGAGATACGGCGCCACGCCGACCACCGGGATGTGTGTTTTTTCTTCCAGCATCACAACGCCCGGGTCCAGGATGGTTTTGTCCCCGCGGAATTTGTTGATAATCAGACCCTTGATGCGGTCGCGCTCATCCGGCTCTAAAAGCTCTACGGTACCGTAAAGCTGAGCAAAAACGCCGCCGCGGTCAATATCTCCGACGAGGAGCACCGGTGCATCCACAAGCTTTGCCATTCCCATATTGACGATATCATCGGCTTTCAGGTTGATCTCCGCCGGACTTCCGGCTCCCTCGATCACAATGATATCATACTGTTCTTCCAGTGCATGGTACGCTTTCATGATGTCCGGGATCAGCTCTTTTTTGTGGGAAAAATATTCCCGCGCACTCATGTTTCCCAGTACCTCACCGTTTACAATCACCTGCGAACCGGTGTCATTCGTCGGCTTTAACAGAATCGGGTTCATCAAAACGGACGGTTCGATCCCGGCCGCTTCCGCCTGCATGACCTGTGCACGTCCCATCTCAAGGCCTTCTCTCGTAATAAACGAATTCAGCGCCATATTCTGTGATTTGAACGGCGCCACACGGTATCCGTCCTGATGGAAAATCCGGCATAAGCCCGCCGCAAGCAGACTTTTTCCCGCATTTGACATCGTTCCCTGTATCATAATTACTTTCGCCATCGTTTTTCCTCCTAAAACCACTGCAGAATCTGTGAAACGGCTTCTGTCAGAATCTGGTTTTCTTCATGTGTGCGTACGGCTGCACGGTAATATCCGTCGGCAAGGCCCGGGTAGTTGGAACAGTCGCGGATCAGAATGCCGCCTTTTTCCAGCCGTGCGGAAAGTCCTTTCGGTCCCTCAAAGAACAGATAATTTGCACAGGAATCCCATACGGTAAGACCTGCTTTTTCCAGTTCTGCTTTCATCCAGGCGCGTTCTTTTCCGATCAGTTCCCGTGCTTCTTTGACGTAAGCATCCTCGTTCAGGGCGGCAAGGCCTGCCATCTGCGCCGGAATCGAAACATTCCACGACTGCATGCTGCGGCTGATCCGATCCAGCAGATCCTCGTCGCTGCAGAGCAGATAGCCAAGACGCAGGCCCGGCATTGCGTAAATCTTTGTGAACGCACGCAGAATCAGCAGATTCGGATATTCGTCCAGTTTTCCCTGCATCGTCACTTTTTCCGGCTCCGGCAGAAATTCTATGAAACACTCATCCAGCACCAGATAGATGTTACGCTCCCGGCAGTTATCCAGGATCTTTAAAAGAAGCTCCTGCGGAATCGTAAGGCCGGTTGGATTATTTGGATTACATAAAAAGACAAGATCCAGATCGTCGGTCAGATCATCGCAGAAATCGTCCTGTAAAAGAAAGCCTTTTTCCTTTTGCAGCGGATACATACGGATAAAACACCCTGCCGCTGAAAGTGCTGCTTCATACTCTGCAAATCCCGGCGCTGCAATCAGCGCTTTTTTCGGGCGGAGAGCCTGTGTCAGGGCAAAAATAAGCTCCGCGGCGCCGTTTGCAAACAGGATATTTTCTTCTGGAAGTTGCTCCTTTTCCGACAGTGCCCGGGTCAGGTCCCGGCACAGTGCGTCAGGATACTGTTCCACCGATTCCGCGCTCTTTCTCACCGCCTCTTTCACACTTTCCGGAGTTCCAAGAGGATTGACATTCACAGAAAAATCGACTCTGCATTTTTTCGTGTAAATGTCTCCTCCATGTGGATTTTGTCTCATACCATATGCCTTCCTTTCTCTTTTCCGTTGTGTTTCTATCTTCTCTTTTTACAGAAATAAAAAGAACGCGCGGATTCCCGCAAAGAACACCAGTCCGAGGAACGAGGTCAGATACATCAGATGATTTGCTCTTTTGATATCTTCCGCCTCGACCGGGCGGATGTCATCGCCGATCGTTGGTTTCTTTACGACTTTGCCGAAATACACGGCATCTCCGGCAAGCTGTACTTCCAGCGCCCCTGCCATAACTGCTTCTGTCTGCGCAGAATTTGGGCTGGCGTGGCAGTAACGGTCGCGTTTGTAAATTTTTTCTGCATTTTTCCAGTTCATGCGCTCGCATGCAGACGCAAGAATCATCAGCCATGCGCTGATTCTCGCCGGTATGTAATTGACGACATCGTCCAGCTTTGCCGCACACCGTCCAAAATACAGATATTTGTCATTTTTGTATCCCACCATGGAATCCATGGTATTGATGGACTTATACAGAAAGCCCACTGCCGGTCCGCCGATGGCAAGAAAGAGGAGCGGTGCAATGACACCGTCCGACGTATTCTCCGCGATCGTTTCCACGGCAGCTTTTGTCACTCCTGTTTCCGAAAGATTTTCCGTATCACGTCCTACGATCATGGAAACCGCATAGCGCGCCCCCGGAAGATCGTTTTCTTTTAATTTCTGATAGACCTTCATGCTCTCATCCTTCAGGCATTTCGTTGCCGGAATCTGCCAGCACCAGAGAACCTCCAAAAGGAAGCCGATGACCGGATGAATTTTAAATGCCGCAAAGAGCAGCAGTGCCGGAACACCGTATCCCGCCAGACAGACGAGGATCACGAGAAAAACTCCTCCGGCAAGCTCTCCCTTTGGCGTTTTCGGAAATACCTTCCGCAGCCATTTTTCCAGCAGGGCAATGAGATTTCCGATCACACGGATCGGATGATACAAAAAGGAGGGATCTCCAAGCAGCAGGTCCAATCCATAGCCCACAATCAGGGCTGCTAATGCTGTTTTCATCTTGTTTTCTCCTGTTCTTTCCGGTAAGAGACACACTGCTCCAGAAATTCCAGTGCGAGGTGCGGACTTGCCATATAGTAAAGATGCGGGAATCCCGCCATCATCCGTTTTGTCGCATGAATGCATTCCCAGTTCCGCTTCCGCAGCGGTTTTGCCGCATGCCATGCACTTCCGCAGTCTGTGCTGTCAAAGTAATGGAACTCATGGCCGCGCACCGGATTTCCGCCGTTCCGAAAGGTATCCTTCGTGTTTGGCGTGAGGGTGATATAGCCGAATCTTCCCAGCTTTTTTGTCCGATAAACATTTCCCGGAACAGCCTGTACCATAGGATACACATTTCCATCCATATCCTCCATGGATTCTGACAGGTACATATAACCGCCGCATTCTGCAAGAACCGGCATTCCCTGACGGATGTTATCGCGGATCTTCGTTCTCATGGTCTGGTTTTCCGAAAGCTCTTCTGCGTGCAGCTCCGGGTAGCCGCCGCAGAACAGAAATCCGTCTGTATTCTTTGGCGGCTCCGCATCGGAAAGCGGCGAAAAATATTCGATTTTGGCTCCAAGCGACGCGAGAAGCTCCAGATTATCCCGATAAAAGAAACAGAATGCTTCATCCTTTGCAACGGCAAGAATCGGCTTCGCAGCACGCACCTTGGCGGCTGCTTCGCTTTCTGTCACCTTACGCAGGGCTTCCGGCATTTTTCCCGAGAGCTCTTCTGCCCCTTCTGCAATCGCAAGAATTTTTTCAAAATCCAGTGTCTTCTGCAGTGTTTCTGCAAGCAGATTGACCTGCTCCCGCAGATTTTCCACCTCATCCGGCATCACAAGGCCGAGGTGGCGGCTTTCTAAGTGGCATTCCTTCAGTTCCGGCACAAAGCCGACACAGGAAATGCCAAGTTCTTTTTCCGCCATCGGCGCGATCTCCCGGTACAGCATCTCTGACATCCGGTTAAAGATTACACCGGCGATCCTGCTGTCCTCTTTGTACTGCAGGTATCCCTTGATAAAGGCAAGCGCTGAAACGCTCATGCCTTTGGCATCGACAACCAGAAGAACCGGCGTTTTTGTCATACCGGCGAGATCGTAGGCGCTGCCTTTGGTAGAAATTCCGCCAAGACCGTCGTAATACCCCATAACGCCTTCCAATACGGAAATGTCATGACCCGCTGCATGTTTGCAGAACAGATACTGTGTTGTTTCTTCCTCTGTGAAAAACGGATCCAGATTACACGACGGGGCGCCGATTACCTGTTCGTGAAACATCGGATCGATATAATCCGGGCCGCATTTAAACGCTGCGGGCTGCTTTCCCATCTGCTGCAGTGCACGGAGCAGTCCGCAGGTGATCATCGTTTTCCCGCTTCCGCTCCTTCCTGCTGCCAGCATGATTCTTGGTGCTTTCATTCTTTGGCACCTCCCTGGGCTGTAAAGATATAAACCGGATTCTGGGCAATCATCAGATGGCTTCTTCCGGCCTTTTTCGCATTGGAAGCCTGCAGGCAGACGATTTCCGGCTCTTCAAACGCAAGTTTTTTGAAACACGATGCTGCCTCCGCTAATGTTTCCACGGTTACTGTATTTAATACCACGCGGATGTTCGGATTCTTCCGCAGGAGCAGTTCCAGAATCTCTTTTAAGTTTCCGGCAGACCCGCCGATAAATGCATGCGTCGGAACCGGAAGTGCTTCGAGTGCTTCCGGTGCAGTTCCCTCAATAATTTCCAGATGATCCACTGCAAATTTCTTTTTATTTTCCTGCAGAAGTGCAACGGCTGCCGGATTTTTTTCTATCGCATATACCTTTCCCTGTGCTGCACGAAGCGCCATCTCAATCGAAACAGAACCTGTGCCCGATCCAATATCATAGACAACAGAATTCAAAGAAAGCTGCAGATGTGAAAGAGACGCATTGCGCACTTCCCGCTTGGTCATCGGTACTTTGTCACGCAGAAATACTTCATCTGCCATGCCGGCTGTAAACTCCGGTTCCGGATTCGGGTTTTCAAACAGAAGAACCGCAAGCGGAGCAAACTCCATTTTAGCAAGTTCGAATGGGGTTCCTGTCACAATCTGTTCTTCCGGATACGACAGATCCGTTCCCACATGCAGCACAATCTGCTCCCAGCCGTACGAACTTAACGTCTGGCAGATTTCCCTGACACTGCCCTTTCCGCCGGCGATCGCCAGAGTTTTCCGGTTTCGGCGGACCGTCTCCAGAAAGTTGCAGTGCTGTCCGTGCAGGCTCACAAATGCTGCATCCTCCCAGGACACTCCGATTTTGGCACAGAAATAAACCAGCGAAGAAATTCCCGGCTCTACACGGACAGAAAAATCCGCATCTTCCGCAAGGACGGCCTGAAGTTTCTTTGCTCCGCTGTAAAAGCCGACATCACCCGACTGCAGAAGAACAATCTTTTCATATTCCGGGTGCGCCTTCAGATACTCGTAAATCTTTTCCGGGCTGTATTCTGCAAGCATTGGCTTCTGATATTTTTCTACTGCTTTTGTCATGCGTCCCGCACCGATCAGCACATCCGCCTGCTCACACGCGTCTACGAGCGCCAGCGTCATCTGTGCTTCTGCACCAGGTCCGATTCCGGCGATCACGACGTCCCGTTTCACGGACAGATCAAATTTTTCAACGAGATACCGCTTGACCTCGTCCTCCGAGAGTCCTTCTTCCTCTTTCGGACGGCCGATCAGAACGACACGGACACCGGCCTTTTTTGCTGCCTCAATTTTTTCTTCAAAGCCGCCGTTTCTTCCGGATTCCTTCGTTACCATCCATTCGGCATGGAACGACTGCAGCATTGCAACGTTCATGTCCATAGAAAACGGTCCCTGCATGCCTATGGTATGTGCGGCATCAAATCCAAGTTCCGCGCAGGATGCAATTACGCCTGGCAACGGCAGCACCCGGGCATACACACGGTTTTTATAATCCGGAAGCTCTGCAAATTTTGCGAGTTCCTTGCTTCCTGTTGTCACCAGAATCTTTCCCTCTGTGCCCGCCAGATACGATACCGCTTCTTCTGTCGTATCGACCATGACGCAGGATGGATCTGCCGCAAGCGACGGCCGCAGCAGCCGAAGATACGTTTTTCCTGCTTTTTCACATGCAGACCGGATATTTTCCGACACAAGATCGGCATACGGATGGGTTGCATCGATAACCATTTCCGGCTGTTCTTCGCCAAAAAGCTGTTCCATCTCTTCTTCTGTCAGTCTTCCGCTTCGAACCGTCAGGGCACCGCCCTCCTCGATCCGGCACTTGCCGTATTCTGTCGCCGTACAGGCAAGGGATGCAATCTCATATTTCTTCAGAAAACTGCAGATTTCCCGGCCTTCCGTCGTTCCAGCAAAGACGATTACTCTATTCATAGCGATATCCCCTCGGCGTTACCATGTGATCCCGGATTTCCTTTGTCTGACTGTTTCCGATAAATACCGTCGTAAACATATCCACTTTTGTATTGCGAAGTTCTGCAAGCGTCATGGTCCGGCTCGTCTCCCCGTCTCTTCCGATCTGGCTTACGATTCCGCAGACGGTTTCCGGCGCTTTGTAACGAAGCATCAGATCACACGCTTTTTCCAGATAATCCGCTCTCTTATGGCTTCCCGGGTTATAAAGACAGATGACAAAATCCGCTTCCGATGCCAGCAGAAGACGTTTTTCAATTTTCTCCCACGGTGTCAGAAGATCGCTCAGGCTGATCAGGGCGAAGTCGTGGATCAACGGTGCACCAAGAACGGCAGCGCCTCCCGTTGCGGCGGTCAAGCCTGGAATTACCTTAATTTCAATATCAGGCCATTCTTCCGAAAGCTCATACATCAGACCTGCCATACCGTAAACGCCGGCATCTCCGCTGCAGATCATAGCAACCTGTTTTCCCTCTGCCGCAGTTTCAAATGCTAGACGGCAGCGCTCCACCTCTTTCCGCATCGGCGTCGTCAGAAATTCTTTTCCTGCAAAATGTTCTTTTACCAGATCCACATAGACGGTATAGCCGATGATCACATCGCAGTTCCGCAGCGCATCCGCCGCCTCGATCGTCATTTTTTCATATGCTCCGGGGCCGATGCCCACGACAAAAATTGTACTCAAAATACTGCCCTCCAGTCCGCCGCAGCCAGTGCAACTGTTACACCGTCCGCTGCCTCTTTTTTCTTTATCAGTCTGCCGCCGGCGAGAACTGCGCTGCGCTCACAGACATTGTCAATTCCTGTAATCTTCTTCACAAACGGAGACGGCGTAAATTCCCCCTCCGCCGTTTCCAGTTCTTCTGCAGAAAAGGTCCGGTACTGCCAGCCATACTTTTCCACCAGCTGCAGAATTCCCGGCTCCTGCGCTTTCAGATCAATACTTGCCGCCTGTCGAACTGCTTTTGGAGAAATCCCGGCCGCCGCAAGTGCCGCAAGAACCTTTTCTTCAATCCGGCCGGCCGGTGTATTCTTCTTACAGCCGATGCCGACGGTGATCACCTTCGGGATCAGGTGAAGTGTTCTCTCATATGGCGAATCCTCTTCCGATGTGGTAATGCAGATTCCCATCGACGGTTTTGCCGCCTCTTCCGGGATCAGTTCCTCCGGTTTTGTTCCCTCCACCGGAAAACGACTGCAGAATCCAACCGTTTTTCCGTCCACCAGAAGCGCCGCTGCCTCTTTTGCCAGCTCCATCTCACAAATTTCACAATGATTTTTTACAGCAAAGACATCGACCGCAAACTTGTGATTGACATCCGTTGCCGTTGTAATGACCGGAACCGCACCCGTTACAGCTGCAACTTCTTCCGTCAGCTCGTTTGCCCCGCCGATATGGCCGGAAAGTAATGAAATCACGAACTTTCCCTGTTCATCCATACACAGAACCGCCGGATCTGTCTTTTTACTTTTCACGTACGGTGCAATACTGCGCACCGCAATCCCGCACGCCCCGATAAACAAAATCGCATCCATTTCCTGAAACATGCGCTCTGTCCATGCAGGAAGCGACGGTGCAATCGCAGGAATTCCCGCTTCTTTCCCGTACTTTTCCAGTGCATATCCTTCACAGCTGTGTTTTTTCAGTGCCGCACAGAGTTTTTGATTCCAGGCGCATCCGTTTCTTGTAAAACTTGCTATGGCTATTTTCATCTTATTTTTCTGCCTCTCGGAATTCGGTGGTAAACGCCGGATTGTACAGATCACTTCTGCGGTAATTTCCCTGGGAAACGGCATTTCCGATGATCATCAGCGCTGTCTTGGTGATCTGGTTCTTTTTCGCCGTCTCGGCAAGTGTTCCAACGGTGCAGACGAACGTCTTCTCCTCCGGCCAGGTTGCTTTGTAAACGATCGCTGCCGGAGTATCTGCCGTATAGCCGCCTGCAATCAGCTCACGGGAAAGTTCCTCTAAGAGTCCCGTGCTTAAGAATACAACCATCGTTGCCTGATGTGCCGCAAAAGACGCAATGCTCTCCCGCTCCGGAACCGGTGTTCTTCCGGCCATTCTGGTGATGACAACACTCTGGGAGATATCCGGCAGCGTATATTCCATTTCAAGGGCAGCAGCCGCTCCGCAGAAAGAGCTGACGCCCGGACAGTCATCGTGAGCGATTCCAAGGGCATCGAGCGCATCAATCTGTTCGCGGATTGCACCGTACAGGCACGGATCTCCCGTGTGGAGTCTTGCCACAGTCTGGCCTTTGATTTCGGCCTCTTTCATAACATCAATCACCTGCTCCAGCGTCATGGTTGCACTGTTATATACCACACAGCCCTCTTTTTTCAGATCCAGCAGTGCCGGATTGACAAGAGAACCTGCATAAATGATAATGTCCGCCTCACCAAGCAGCTTCTGTCCTCTTACCGTAATCAGATCCGGGGCTCCAGGGCCCGCTCCAATAAAATGTACCATCTATTTTTTCCTCTTTTCTTTTACAATAATCAGTGAATAGTAACTTGCCTGGTCCGGGATTTCTTCCGCGCTGAAATACTTCTGTTCCGTATCCATGCCGCAGTTTTCTACCATCACCGCCCGGCAGTTCTTTTCCTTCAGGAACTGTTTCACAGCCGGCATCTTTTTACCCGCTTTCATCAGAACCTTTGTTCCTGAAAGTTCCAGTGCATCTTCAATCTGGTAAGACGCCGGAATCACATGCAGTTCTTCGGAATTTTCCACCAGTCCCTCGGAAAGAGATGCTGCTGCCGCGCAGAACGATGTAACACCGCTTACAATTCTCGCATCGTAACCGTCTTCCAGTACCCGTCTGTGTACATAAAGGTAGGTAGAATACACAGTTGGATCTCCGAGTGTCAGAAATACTACGTTTTTTCCTGCATCCAGCAGCTCCTCTATTTTTTCTGCACCGCGCCGGTGATTTTCCTCCAGTTCTTTGGCATTCTTTGTCATCGGCATTGGAATAGCAACGAGCTCTTTTTCTGCCAGTTCCGGCACTGCCTGAACAGCAATCTGGTAGGCAATGCTCTCTTCCGGTTTCTCTCCTGGTACTGCAATCGTATCATTTTCCCAGATCAGACGGACGGCCTTTAACGTCATAAGCTCCGGGTCTCCCGGTCCGATTCCTGTTCCAAATAAAATTCCTGTCATTTTGTTTTTACTCTTTTCTGTTTTCTTTTTCTTCCTGCTCCCGCAGGCGCTCCAGAAGTTCTCCCGCTCCCGGGGTTTCCCCGAGCAGGCCCTCATTGCTTGAAAAAACAATCGCCTCCGTCTGCACTCTGCCCTCAATATGGTAATTCATGTAAAAAGCAATTTTTTCTGTCACTTTTTCCATGGTCTCTTTCAGGCATCCTGCTTCCTTTAAAATCTGCACCGCTTCTTCTGTCGTTCCGGTCTCCAGCAGTTTTTTTGCCAGTGCAAGATCCGCCCCTGCACGCACCGCCTGCGCCGTAAGAAGCTCCGCACGGCAGTCTGCCTCGTGGGAATGGGTATTCATAATTCCGCCGGACACCTTGACAAATTTTCCAAGATGTGCCACAAAAAGGATGGCGTCAAAGCCGAGCTCAGCTGCAAATTCCAGTGTTTTTCCGACGTAATTACTGCACTTAACGGAATGGTCTGCACGGACCCACGGATACGTTTTTAAGAAGTCCTGTCCGTAATTTCCCGGTGTCACCAGAAGGACGCGGTCACCCTGTGCTTTCCGCATTTCCATCTCGACACGGATCGTGGAAATCAGCGCCTCCTCGCTCATCGGCACTACAATCCCGCTCGTTCCAAGGATTGAAATGCCGCCGGTGATGCCAAGTCTCGGATTGAATGTATGCTTTGCCAGTTCTTCCCCTTCCGGTACGGAGATGACAACCTGCAGTGCGCGGAAATCATCGAGTTTTTTCTGAATCTCCTCCACATTCTCGCGGATCATCTGGCGCGGTACATGGTTGATCGCCGCGTTTCCGACCGGCTGATCCAGCCCCGGCTTTGTCACACGCCCGACGCCGAATCCTCCATCGATTACAATTCCCTCTTCTGTTCCAAACGTCACTTCCGCGTAAATCAATGCTTTATCTGTCACATCCGGATCATCCCCGCCGTCTTTTCGGACGGCACAGCTTACTTTTTCGGCACTTCTCCGGATATCCAGCAATTCCAGATTCAGAACAATGCCCTTTGGCGTATGGATTTTCACTTCCTGTATTTCTTTCCCGGAAAGCAGCATAAACGCCGCTCCCCGCGCTGCCGCTGCAGCGCAGGAACCCGTCGTATATCCCATGCGGAGTTTCTTGCTGCCGCGCATAATATATGCATCTTCTAAGCCTGTCCTGCTCATGTTTTTCTCCTTAACAGATCCGGCGGTTTTTCTGCCGGATCACGCTATCTGTTTTATCATAACACACAATGAAAAAATGCTGAACCATTTTCGCATATTTTTTCAAAAAAGATCAATTTTTCCCGGCTGTTTTTCTATCTCAGAAACTTATTCTTTTCCCAGCTTCCTGTTGTTTCAAACTCCGCGGCTCTTCTTTCTGCCTGTTTTACAATTTTTTCATCAATTCCCATATTTCCAAGCAGCGCAATCGCATTCTTTCCTCTTGCCGGCCCCTGTTCCAGGCGATACGGGAAGGAAATACTCTGCGCGGTAATCTGCTCTTCAAAATGATAATTGGTGTAGAGATCTTCCAGCAGATACGTCAGTTCAGTATCATGTGTTGCTGCAAGACAGAGCACATTTGCACGGCGCAGGGCAGCAAGCACACTCTCTGACGCTGCAATCCGCTCCGTCGTGTTTGTTCCCCGCAGCACCTCATCAATGACGCACAGAAGCGGTGTTTTTTCACGGCTTGCCTCCAGAATCCGTTTTAAAGATTTTACTTCCACAACAAAGTAACTCTCTCCCTGTGCCAGATTATCGCGGAGTGCCATGGATGTCATGATCCGGCACACAACACCGCGGTACCGCTTCGAAAGACTCGTGTTCAGTGCCTGTGCCAGAATCGCATTCACTGCCATGTTTTTCATAAATGTGGATTTTCCCGACGCATTCGAGCCGGTCAGCAGAATTCCGCCCTCCGCATACAGACTGTTTGCCACCGGATGTGTCAGAAGCGGATGATAAAGCTCCTCCACATCGATCCGACAGCCCGCCTTTTTCTCATCCAGGAATTCCGGCCGGCAGTAATACGAAAGGCTCTCCCGGTACGATGCTGCAGACAGTGCAAAGTCCAGGAGTCCAAGATCCTCTGCCATCTGCAGAATCGCTTTTTCATACGATTTCACTCCGGAAACAACCGAAGAATACTCGATCAGATCCAGCAGAAAGAACGTGTGAAAGTATGCAAAAATCATGTTTGCTGCACCGCCCTGCGATTCTTTCGTATTCACAAGTGTTCTGCATTTTCTTGTAATCGGACGGAGTTGTTTTTCCTGTTCTTCCAGACGCTTCTGATACATTTCCAATCCGGAAATTTTTTCTTTTCCAAGTTCCCTGGCTGTCCGCTGCAGCCGCAGGATACAGCCAAACGCTTTTAATGCACTCTCCAGCTTTTTGCTCTCCCTTTCATGCATCAGTCCGTTGCCGACCATAGAAGCAAACAGAACAGCCACACCCAGCGGAGGCAGTACAAACAGCAGTCCAATTCCAAGCACAGCAATACCGACCATCAGAAGATATTTCCCCTTCTCTCCCGGCTCCGCCTCCATCAGTACGGCTATTTCTTCTGTCGGCGGATTCATCTTTTCTTTTTCCATCAAAAGAAGTGCTTTCTGCACTGCTTCTCTGGCTTTTTGGTTCTCTGCAAAAAGCTTCATCAGCCGTTCCCGCTCTTCCCTGATTTCTGTTGTTGTGACCGGCATCCGAAGCGCCGTGTACAGATATTCTTCCCCGCACACCGACACTGTGTGGTCAACTGTGTCAAAAACCGCATCGAGATCCAGGTCATTCCAGGTAATCGCGTCCACGCAGAAGCTTTCCCCTGCTTTTCGTCTCAGACACGCTTCCAGTTTTTCTTTCTTTTCCCGTGCCGTCCGTTTCTCCTGCTTTTTTCCCCATTTCTTCCGCAGTTGTACCAGCTTCTTTTCCTGTTCATTTCTGTTATTCTGTACCATCCAAACTCCCAGCAGTATCAGAACCACAAAAATTCCTGCCGTCGTGTACAGTTCTTTCATGTCTTATCGCCATCCTTTTTCCTGCTCTGTATCATAAGTCTTTTGATTCTGTCTTATTCTAGCACAGAACCCTCTTCCCTTCCAGATTTTGTTGCAAAAATCATCTCCACCGCCGCATGTACAGCCAGTCTCTGTGAACTGCTGCCGTCACCAATGCAGGTGGAAAGGGTAAGTATCTTTTGAACTTCCTTTTCCTCACCGCTGCCAAAGATAATGCTGTTTTCTTTTCTTTCCTGTACCCATGCATTCCAGTCTGCATCGCTCCATGCTCCCAGCCGGTAAACATCACTTTTGGCATCCGTCTCCTCCACACTCCAAATACGGCACTGCCATGCTTCACCCGGCAAATACAGGTACAGATACGGAAATTCCTGTTTCCACGACGCTTCACGATACTTTTTCAATCCTCCGAACATCGTTCCATCCCGCATATTATGCCCATATAAAATCGTGTGACGTTCAGAAAAATCCTCCGGTGTATCACACGGTGCAAAAATACTGCCGTAAATCCGCTCCCTGCAAAACGCATCGTGTGTCAGATAATATGCGTTATCCTGCCCGTGCGCAACCGGAACATCTAAGGCGCAGCCCGGAATCCAGAGCCACGCGCAGATTTCTCTATTTTTTGATCGAAGTCCTGCAAAATCAATTGTCCGAAACAGATTTTGATCTGTACTGCCCGGTTCCTGCTCCTGCACTTCTTCGCTTTTTTCGTTTTCCTCTTTGTTCTCTTCTTTTTCTTCTCTGACATACATCTCCACCGCTTCTTCCTGTTCTTTTCGAATCTGCCGGCTTACCTGAATCTGCGGCAGATACCAGAAAAAAAGCGCCGCCAATGTCAGAACTGCAATCCCTCTTCTTTTTCTGCTGATTTTTTCTCTCTCCATTTTGTTTTCATTCCACCACCCGAACCGATGGTGGAATGTTTTTCCGTTTTGTTATTCAACCGGAATCCGGTTTTTTACAATACTGTTGTGTCCATAATCATCCCAGCGGTATTTCTGATTTTCAAATACAACCTCACTTTCTTTGGGATGTCCGCAAAGATTTACCGATACCGAAAAGACGCGCGCAGGATCTTTTCCATATGCCGGCTCTTCTAGTTTTTTCACGGTAACATTCTTCGTACCTGTCACCTGCATAAGCGAATACCGCAGCACCTTCTTCTCCTGTACCCGGTAATCGTTTCCTGCCGGAATTCCCCGGATCTGTACCGACTGTTCCGTGTAGCCGTCCTGATCTGTCGTTTTCTCCACCTGTGTTTTTGTAAACGTAAGATAGCATTGGTATGTATGTTCTTTTCCATACAGATCCTTTCCCTTCACGGAAAACAGAAACGTTGGATTTCCATGCGCCCATGTAATCTCATCCGCCTTAATCTTCTTTGTAATCGTCAAGGTTTCACATGCAAGATCCTTCATCGTCACGGTCTGCACTTCCTGTTTTGCCTCCAGCACAAACGAAACCGGTTCTGCCGCAAGGTATCCATCCGGCGCGGCCTCCTCCACAATGACATAAGAACCCGGCTTTAATTTTTCCAGTTCATGCGGGCCGCTTCCTCCTGAAATCCAGCTGTCCACACGGTTTCCATCCATATCTTTTAATACCAGCTTTGCGCCGGAAATTCGTTTTCCGCTCTCTGCATCTATTTTTTCAATTGTCAGATGTGTTCCATCATTTTCGACCGTCACCGACAGTTCCGATTTACCGTCAATTTTTCCGTTTTCTACCACAAATTCCCGGCATGTGCTGTCCAGCAGATAGCCCTCCGGAGATGCTGTCTCCTGATAGTACCAGACACCGTCCAAAAGTCCCGTCAGCTCAATTTTTCCATTTGCATCCGTCTTTTTTGTCTCATCAAAACTTCCATCTTTCGTCCAGATATGAAAGGCTGCTCCCTGAAGCACTTTTCCGTCTCCCTGACTTACTTTCTGCAGAATAAAACGGTTCTTCCAGTTTGTAAACGTCAGTGTGATCTGTGCGTTTTGTTCCCCGATCGTTATTTTCTTTTCCGTCGGATCCAGCACATATCCATTTGGAGCCGCCGTTTCCCGCACAAGATACGTTCCGTACTCCAGCCCGTCTTTGAACGCCTCTCCATTTTCATCCGTTTTCAGCACAGCTGCTACCGCCTGATCCGGAAACAGCACTGTTCCGTTTACCGTTGTAATTGCTCCGCTCGCAATCACCTGATATGTTGCACCAGAAAGTGCTTTCCCTGAGTTTTCTTCCGTCTTTTTTATCTTCAGTGAGCCTGTTTTTCTTGTGTTTTCTGCCTCCAGATGGATCGTCTGCATGCCTTCCTTGTCAATGGAAAATTCCTGCTCCCAGCTTCCTGCATAACCAGCTGGATTCTTTGTCTCCACAACACGGAATTTTCCATTTTCACTGTCTGTATCCAGAATTCCCTCCAGCAGATAAGAACCCGTTTTTTTCACCCAGTTCATCTTTTTGAATTCACTCCAGGTGTTGTTTTTCCAGCGGTACACGGTAAATTCTGCACCCGAAATAGCTTCTTTTGTCTCTGCATCCATTTTTTTCACTACAAGATCTCCTACTTTCGACAGATGACAGGGAACGTTCGCTGTGTAACCAAATTCCGAAGTATTCCACGGCACAACAGTTATTCCCGTTTCCCGGGATGCTCCATGCCAGTTGTTGTACGTACTGGAAGTATCGTTTACAAAATTATCCGGCCATTTTTTCGGTGCTTTCACTCCGCCGCCGGGACCAGTTACCGCGTCGTTAGTGCCTCCATCATAGAAAATCATCGTCTGGGAATTTCCTTCAAAGGTAAATGTAACCCAGCCTTCCGAATTTTCCGGAGTTGTTCCACCGTCCGGCTCAGAGCCGCGTCTTGCCGACCAGATCGCTTCTGTTCTGGCATCGTAGACGATTCTGGCATCTGCCTCCTTCGTCAGATAGATATGTTCTGTCTCATCAGCCAGATAAAAGCCCTGCTTAAAGTCCAGATCTGAAAGTGTAAAATACCCTTTCACATTCAGCGGATTTCCTTTACTGTCGTAATAAGCAAACCGTACCTTGATCCAGAGCAGACCTTTAATATCAATGACCGGCTTATTGTGGTCAATCGCCACGACTACCGCATCCACGTCCTCATACCCTGATGGTACAACCGTGTTCTGCCAGTCTTCCAGCCAGATCCGCATCGTTATATTTTCCCCGTGGCACTCTCCAACATTCGTATATTCCGCATACATTTTTCCTTTTTTCGACTCCAGCGGCGTGAAGGAACGGAGATTACTCCATCCCTTCACATCGGCCGCCGGCCACCATGTGGAACAGCATTTCGAATGGCTCTCTCCGTTTTTGCAGAACAGATTGTCCCAGGTACTTCCATCTGTACTTCCAAAACGGATTTTTGTCTCACTTCCGATCAGCGGGGTAAAATCATATCGGCCGTCAATAACAGAGTCCGATGATACAACTTCTCCGATTCCGGCTTTCGAAAGAGAAGGAAGACTCGTAAGACTCGAAGCCAGAACATCTTCCCGAAAACAAAATCCCAACAACAGCAGAATTCCTGCGAGAAACCAGAAGCTTTTCTTTGCTCTTTTCATTCTTTCCTCCTTTCAGACCGGCCCGCGGTAAGAAACAGGAAGGCTCCTGTCACGGCAATTCCAATGGGGACCGCTGCTGACGGATCGCGCAGACCTGTTTTTGGCGCGCTGTGCCAGATAGAGGGGCCTTCTTCCTGCGGCAGATCTTCTCCTTCGACAGAAAAAATCCATTTTACCCCGCTTTTCCGAAGTGCCCATTCATTTCCAAGTTCTGACGGCACACGGATTGAAAAACAGATTTCTTTCCGTTCATCTGGACTGCATATTCCAAGACTTTTTGCTGCCCATAGTCCCTCACTCTCTAAATCACCTTCATAAATCACGCTGTTTCCCTCTCGTATTTCCAGTTTCACCTTGGAAAGCAGTTCTTTTTCTGTTTCACTGAGTTCTTCCGGAAGTTCCGTCCGCAGAAAAAATTCTGCACGGCTTGCTGTCGTGTTCACCAGTGTGAACGTATCTTCCCATTCATCTCCCGGCATCAGCACTGGAAAGTTCCGAAAGAAATTGTCGGGTGCCAAGATCAGATTCCGCGCTGCTCCTTCGTACGAAACGGTGAGGAAGCTCTGCTGCGAAACCTCCGAAACGGTATTATCCGCCTCGTGGACACACTGTTCAATTTCCAGTTCTTCTCCCCACGGAGCTTCTGCCGTAAAATCCGGCGTCACATTCGCTGCCTGTACGGCCTCCGCCTGGATTTCAACGGACAGCACCTGTCCCTCCGCCTCACTGGTCCACGCAGATGGAATGGTGATTGTACGGAAAAAATCGACAGATTCCTGCTTTCCCAGCACTTTGGGATAATAATAATACTCTCCTGCTTTCAGCCAGACGTCCTCGATTCCCCCAAGATCCTCTTCCCCCAGACGGTAATCCTGCGTTTCTTCCGCATCAAACACAGGCTTTACGCGGACATAGCATGGTTCGGCATAATTGGTGATCCGCGGAATTTTTGAAATCACCTGGGAAGGCAGTACAATGCCGTTTTCCGGTCCCTCATACTTCTTTTCTCCATCCCCGTCTTCCTCATATTCCCAGATTCCAATATTTACATCTCCGACAGCTATTTTGTTAATGGTCTCAACACTGCTCCGGTAATATGCATACGTTCCGCTGATTCCCATCAGAAGACTCGCCGCCGCACATCCGATCCTGACGCGTTTTCCTTTCATGTCTGACCACCTCTCTCATAAGCATCCCATGCCTCCCGATAGCCGTGAAATACCATATTCCCCTTCTGGATCTGCACCGATTCCTCATAGACCGAAACCTCAAGTTCTTTCTGTTCCATTTCTTTTGCAACGCGGATTCCGGTAAACAATTCCGTCGTGCTTTCGCCTTCTGAAACCGGTTTTTTGTAATAATAGTAGTCATCTTCTCCTTTTACCCAGTTTTCCGTATCAAGTCCCTCAATCGCTTCAATTGGTTCACTGAATATAAGTGCCGCACGAATATAGCAGGCAACGGAACCTTCATTTCTGATTTTTACTCTCTTTACCACACTTTTCCCTGGCGGTACGGGCGTCGGTGTCGGAAATTCTTCATCGATAGTACTTGTATTATGTCCGAACACCATACGATTCCAGACACTCTCGTGATCTGTAAAATACGCCGAAGTTCCCGGCAGCAGCCAAATGGCTGCCGCCATCGTACACCCGGCCGCACCCGCAAGGAAAAACAGCCGTTTCGTCTTTTTCTTCATCTTTTGTCCCCCAGAAAACTGCTTAAATTCCAGGTGCTTCTGTCTGTTCCGGCTCCGACTGCGGTGCCGTTACCTGCCCCTTCTGCCCATTATTCTGATTTACATACTTCTCCCAGGCCTTTGCTGCCCGCTCGGCAGCCGTACTTCCCTCACCGGTATTCAGCGCCTGGATTGCATAATAATTGATCGGAATATCGACCTCTTTTTCATCCAGCTGCCCTTCCACGATATTAGCTGCTGTCACGCTCGTAAATAAAGGATCCGTCGTTTTGCCAGCTGCAAGCACTTCATTGTAGAGATATGTATATACCATCGAATTGTTCTGTTTTTTCTTGTACATCAGCACCCATTTTTTCGAAAGCTGATTCATCGAAAACAGTTCCGTATCGCCGGCTGCTCCGCCGTTTAAACGGTTTCCGGATGTATCTGCAACGATCACTTTTGCGATTGGTATGGAAACATCCATATAGACGTAAGAATCATTTTTACCTTTATTTTTGATACGCGGGTCCTTCGGAATCACCTGGGTCGGCACAATATGATTGGTCTTTCCGTCCGGATCCGGTGCGTACGATGGTTCATTTCCTTCGATATCTACTTTTCCCACAACAAACTGGTTCGTCACAGAATCCTTATCCGTCAGATACGCCAGTGTTCCGCCCGCTGCCAGGGCTCCTGTCAGAAGCAGTGATGCTGCCCAGAATACGATTTTCCGCTGTTTTTTCATAGATCAATTCCTCCTGTTTTCCTAAATAATTTTGCTAATTCTTTTTATAACTTGTTTTCCTGCATGATTTTTCTACCGTGCCAAAGCTGCCGGATTGTAAAAAGCATCACCGCTCCCACGGCCAGAAAAAAGAGTGTTCCTCTCTGCCGGAGCCAGACGATACCAAAGCCAAGCCAGGGAAGAGCTACGATCACATTCCCGATCACCTGTTTTTCCAAAACGATGCCTGCATCTTCCTCCGCGTTGGCATCCCCCTTAGTACAGTATCCTTCCTCGCTCTTTTCCACGATCCGGTGTGTCACCACCATATTTCCTCTCCGGTAGGTAATCACATCCCCCGGATTCCATTCCTTCTTCCGTCCATCCACAACCACAACAGATCCCGTCGGGATCTCCGGTTCCATGGAACCGGACAGTACGACATAGGCGCAGAAATACTGCATCAGATACCATCCCGCCGCCAGAAAAAGGAAGGAAAGAAAGCCCTGCAGCCCCAGTTTTCCTTTTGCTTTCATTTGCTCCCTTCCGTCGATGCGGATATCCAGACTGTCATTTTTGCACGCAAAAAACAGAGGATAGCATTTACCCTCTGTCTCAGAATATCCCTGTTTCATTTTCTCTAAAGTTCTTGTAAAAGTGATTTAAACTTACCATAGTCCGGGCGAAAGCGCAAGCATTGTCTGCCCGTTTAATTCTAAATTTTTTCTAAAGCCTGAAACGCAGAAAATTTTCAGAACTTTTCCCGGATCTTTTTTTCTCCAAACGCAAGCCGCTTTTCCAGCTCCTGCCCATTTTCTGCCCCAAGGATTTTTCGCATTACACGCTCTTCTTCCCGGATTCCTTTTCCGTGAAGTACGCCGTATGCGCCGGCATCACTTCCCGCCGCAAGCACAACGTCCTTTTCAAATGCGAGCTGCAGACCTTTTTTCTGCGTCTCAAAAATCCACGCCAGCGTTTCAGCCGGATATCTGCCGTTCTCCAGAAGATTCGAAACCGTCACAATTGTCGGCACCCAGATTGTTGCATGCTCTGCCATACAGCAGATGCTCTCTTCATTCTGAAAGTTCCCGTGTTCAACCGAGTCCACGCCTGCCTCTGCCGCATCCATCACAGCCTGTGCGCCGTTCACATGCGCCATCACAGAAAGCCCCGCATCATGTGCCGCAGCCGTCATTGCAAAAACCTCCTCCCTGGAAAGCGGCTCACTGGTCACATGCCCCTTTGTCGCGAAATCCAGGATTCCCGTCGTCATGATCTTGATAAAATCTCCGCCCGCACGGCGTACTTCACGCACAAGCGCACAATACTCTTTCCAGTCTGAAAATGCGCGTCCGACAATTTTTCCATAACGGCCCGCCCTGTGAATCGCAAAAACCGGTGTGCGGTATGTGATCCCGTACTCCGGCGCAAGGCTCCGTGCAAGAACACCCGCCCCGTACGGATCCCCGCCGTCACGCACATAGGAAATCCCTGCCTTCTGATACGCCGCCAGATGTTCCCGGATCAGATCCTCCCGCGGGCCGTTTTCATGCGCTGCCGCCGCCTTTTTGTAATCCACACCGTCCATAAAAATATGGGCATGGCATTCTGCTGTCACCATTTTTGTTTACCGCCTTATCTCCGATTCCACCACAGCTTCTCTACGGCCCATTTTCCAGTTCTGCTCCGAGAGATACAGATGATATCCACAGCCGTTTTCTACTCGCCAGTCATAGTAACTCTTCTGTGGCACGCCGTACTGCTCAAGGATACTCATGATCGTGCCTCCGTGTACCACCATCGCCACGTTGCGGTAATGGCGGCGGATACACGTATCCACCATCTTGTCAAAGCCGGCGATGCAGCGGTCCTTGAACTGCTGCGGGCTCTCACCGCCCGGAAAGGCAAGCGTCGCCATGGAATCAATCCACTCCTGGTATTTCGGATTATCTTTTAATTCCTGATAATTTTTGTTCTCAAACTCGCCAAAATTGCACTCTGCAAATTCCGGGATTTTGACCTGTTTGGCGTACGGATACAGAATGTCTGCCGTTTCCAGACACCGTTTCAGCGGGCTGACGAACAGAAGCTCAACAGTATCCATCGTCCGCTGTTCCAGCTCTTTTTTCCCTTCCTCACACAGTGGTTCATCCGTCACGCCGATATACCGTCCTAATGTATTGCCATAGGTTTTTCCATGGCGGATCATTGCAATTTTAATCATGTTTTTCCTCACCTTTCAGCAGGATTCCGATTCCGCACACCACACGGGTTACCGAATCAGCCTTTGCTGCCAGCTCCGTACAGATGCGCCCCGTCTTTTCCCGCCATTTCCGGTCGAAGGGTTCGATCGGAACCACTCCGTAACCGAGTTCATTCGTAACAATGCAGATTTCCGGATTTTTCTGCAGCAGTTCTTCCAGTTCCGCTTCCGGTGCAGTCCCGGTCTCCTCTTCCAGAAGGAGCCATCTGCGGACTAGTTCCTGAAAATCATATACGCCGGAACATGCCGACAGCTCCTCTTTCGAAACTGCTGCCCCATCGGCCCATCCTGTTTCTTTTCCGGTCATCTTTTTTGCAAAGTCAAGCTTTCCCTGAAAAGCCCCTCCAATTACTAATTTCATTTCCAGTTCTCCATTCCAAGAGAAAGTACCACAAGAGACAGGAGCTGTGCCAGCTCACAGAGCGAAAGGAAATAGCCTGCGAGATCTCCTGTAATTCCTCCAAAATACTTACTGCTTTTCCATTTATAATAACAGAATACCAGTGCCGATACAACCAGTACATCCAGTGCCGCCCAGACGCAAAATGAAGCTGAGAGCGCCGTCACGGCAAAAATCGTCACAACAAGCACCGCCGCCGTTCTTTTTTTCTCTGCGCTCATGCCAAACGCTGCCGCTGTTCCTTTCGGATTGGCATTTGGAAAAAACGCGATCGAAAGACCGCTGAACGATCTCGAAACTGCGAAGCCAAATGCATACGCCGGAAAAATCTTCCAGACAAGTTCTCCGGCTGCGCCCGCGTACAGTACAAAATACAGACATCCCATAATAATCGCAAATGCTCCGGCGTGCGGGTCTTTTAAGATTTCCAGTCGGCGCTGTTTTTCTCTCCAGGAACTTAACGCATCCATCGTATCCAGATAGCCGTCGAGGTGAATGCCGCCCGTCACCAGAACCGGAACTGCCGTCAGCACTGCAGCCCGCAGCATGCTTCCCGCGCCAATCTGCTGCAGCAGCCAGAAAAGCACCGCCGAAACTGCACCGACAGCCAGTCCGACCCACGGAAAGAAACACAACGCATATTTCATGTTCTCTTTTTCCCAGTCTGCCGGCGGCATCGGGATTTTCGAGTACATGGCAAACGCCACTTTAAAGTTATTCCATATCGTTTTCATCTTATTCTTTTTTTATTCTGACGGGAATCCCATACACAACCTCGGTCACACAGTCCGCCATCTCTGCCAGACGTACATTAATGTTTCCCAGGATCCGCTGGTATTCCATCGTCTCCTCCTCATATCGGTATCCGTCCGAAAAAATTTCATTCGTCACCAGAACCAGATTCCGCGCCTGATGGGCCAGACGGGAAACGCCCGCAAGAATTTCCTCCTCCGCCCGCGCTTTTCCCGCCCCGGATGGATCAAATATTTCATTTGCCGTGAGATTCGACATACATTCGAGCAGCACATCGCTTCCCGGTTCCAGCTCCACTTCTTTTAAATTCGTATAACACTCAATCGTCGAAAACTTCTTTGCCGCGCGCATCTTCCGGTGGCGTGCAATACGCGCCTGCCCTTCCGCACCGAATGGCTGCATCGTTGCGATATAAACCCTCCGTGTTCCGCCAAAATCCAGAATACACTGCTCCGCATACGCCGATTTTCCGCTGCCGCTGCCGCCTGTAACCAGATGTATCATCGTTTCACCTGCCTTTTTTAAGTCAGCGGCACATACGTTTCGATCTGTGCCTCGTCAAATGTCGCCATGCCGCGGTATACGGCATTTGCCTGATCCAGAATCGGGAAAAGCATGATGGCGCCCGTTCCCTCGCCCAGACACATATCGCAGTGCAGGAAGGCTTCTTTTCCAAGCTCTGCAAGCAGCAGATGCGCCGCCGGCTCCTTCGATACGTGCGAAGCGATCATATAGTCCTTTGCAAACGGTGCAATCCGTGCAGCAAGAAGCGCTGCCACACAGGAAATAAAGCCGTCCATCACAACCGGAACGCCATGTGCAGCCCCTGCAAGAAAGACACCCGCCATGCCGGCAATGTCAAAACCGCCGACCTTTGCCAGCACATCGATGGGATCGGACGGATCCGGCTGATTGATGGCAATTGCTTTTTCAATCGCTGCAATTTTCCGCGCAAGACCTTCACTCGAAAGCCCGGCGCCCCGTCCCGTCAGTTCCGGAACCGGCTGATTCAGGAAAACGGCTGCCATTGCACTGCTCGTCGTCGTATTTCCAATGCCCATCTCACCGGTTGCCATCAGCTGATAGCCCGCCGCAATTTTTTCTTCCGCCACGGCGATTCCTGTTTCAAGCGCACGAACGGCCTCTTCCCTTGTCATCGCCGGACCTTTTGCCATATTTTTTGTTCCATACGCAACTTTATACCGCGGAACCTTCGTATCGCGCGCCATTCCGATATCAATCGGAAACAGATCCGCATGCGCGCCGCGGCAGAGAATGGCTGCTGTCGCCTTCTCCTGCAGAAAATTTTCCGCAACTGTCGCTGTCACTTCCTGACCGCTCTGCGTCACGTTTTCTTCCACAACGCCATTGTCCGCACAGAACGTCAGAAGTGCTCTTTTTTCAATCGAAATCTCCTCTTTTCCGGTGATTCCGGCAATCTGGATGAGCACGTCCTCCAGCTTTCCGAGGCTGTGGAGCGGCTTTGCAATGCCGTCCCAGTGAGCCTTGGCACGATCCATCGCCTCTTTCGAAAGCGGATGGATCTGTTCGATTGTTTCCTGTAATGTCATCTTTTGTTCGCCCCTTCTTTCGATATGACGTCCGATCAGCTCTGTTTTTTCACCCAGTTCACAAAGAAAATATGGGAATCTTCCCGCGCTGTTCCGCTGGAAGTTGTCCATTTATAGGTGTATGTATATGTCACACATTTTTCTTTATCCATATTCAGATTTTTAAATGCTTTCGGAGTCATGAAATATAGATAATCAAAATCATCTCTCGTATCGCCAAAGCCCGGGATCACACGCTTTGTGCCGTTCTTCAGATATGCATCCATGATCGACTGGGATTCATCCACTGCACCGTAGGCTCCATTATTTTTCAGCTGATTGATAATCGAACTGCTCTGCTCCGCAATTCCCGTCAGATAGTTTGTCAGACTTCCGTTCCGCGCCGGTTCAAACTGCTGCTGTTTATAAATCGCGGTGCGGAGCGAAATATTCTGTGCCGCCATCCGGTTCCGGATGACCATCGCAACTGCCGTCATACCTGTTTTTCTCTGGACACCCGCCTCCGCACTGCAGATAGCCGCAAAGAAATCACGGTCACTCACAGACGGATCCGTGTAATACTGATGCTCCATCGTATAATATTTTCCGCTTACGCTGTCCTTTGCACGCACATACTGGCTCGAGCCGAGAATGCACACTCCGTTTTCGTCAAAGCTGTAGTACCAGTTGCTGCTGTTCTTTTTCAGCAGAGCGTAATACGATTTTACCATCTTTCCGTCGCTTCCAAAGTAATACCAGCCCGTCTGCGGATCACCGCTTACCATCCGTTTCTGTGCATTGAGCCACTGGTTCTTTGCCATGCCGCCCCAGTCTTTAAAGTAATAGGAAGCGCCGTTAATAGTCCGCTCTCCCGTCACCATCACGCCGTTGGCATCGGCATAGTAACTGTTGTTTAAATGCGTAAAGAAGGTATTGCGGTACATCGCACCATTTTCCCGGAAGTAATACCACTGGTTCTCTTTCGAAAGCCAGCCCGTCACCATCTTTCCATCCGCATCGGCATAATACGTTTCACCGCCAAGCTGGAAAAAGGTACTACGGTACATGCCGCCCCAGCCCCGGAAATAATAATACGTACCATTGATTTTCTGCCAGCCGGTTACCATCTTTCCATCTGCATTCACACGATATGTATTGTTGTCATATTCAAAAAAGCGGTCAAAATACTGCTCTCCGGTTTCATCAAAATAGTAATATGTACTGCCCTGCTGCAGCCAGCCGACGGTCAGTTTTCCATCTGCAGCCGCATGGCAGACACTCGTTCCGTTTTTGATGAATGCATTCTGATACATGCCGCCCCAGTCCTTGAAATAGTACCAGTCACCGTCGATCTGTTTTTTTCCGACAGCCATCTTTCCGTTCTCATCGGCATAGTAAAGTGCACTTCCTGTCGGTGCTTTGAAAAAGGTGCTGCGGTACATGCCGCCCCAGCTTCGGAAATAATACCAGGTTCCATCCTGCAGCAGCCAGCCGGTCGTCATCTTTCCATCCGTATCAACATGATAAATATTATTTTTATGCGTCAGAAAGGTGTTTTGTGCCATGCCGCCCCAGCTTCGGAAGTAATACCAGATCCCGTCAATCTGTTCGAACCCGGATGCCATTTTTCCATCCGCATCAACATAATACGTATTCTTGTCATACTCAAAAAAACGATTCCGGTACATCGCGCCCTGATCATCAAAATAATAATACACATCATCGATCAGTTTCCAGCCGGTCGCCATTTTTCCGTCCGCATCAGAATAATACGGTACATTTTTCACGGTGTAAAAGGCATCCCGGTAAACACCGCCCCAGCTTTGGAAATAATACCAGGATCCATCAAGTTTTTTCCAGCCGACCGCCATTTTTCCGTCATTATTCAGGTAGTAACGGTTCTTGTCGTACTCTCTCCAGGCTCCTTTGACAATGGTACCATCCGGATCCTTAAAATACCAGATCCCGTTCTCATTCACCCATGGGTAATAGCTTCCAGCCTGCACGGATACCGCCGTCTCTTCGGGCTTTCCGCTCTGTACTTCTGCCGCCGGAAGATCCGAGGCGGCATTTTCCGCTGTCGAATCCGGCGTCTCCGTTTCTGTCATCTCCGGCGTATTTTCGTCTATGGTTTCCGCCTCCGATGTTTCTTCTGTTTCTTCCTGTGTAACAGCAGAAGCCTCATTTACCAGACTCTGCTCTGTGCCTGCTCCAAATACGTTCGCAGCACTGACAGCGGTCGTCACGCAGGCTGCCGCCAGTACTCCCCTGATTACTTTATTTTTCATTATTTATTCTTCTCTCCCTGCAAAAACAGGCAAAGCCTGCTGTGTGCTCTGCCTGTTTTAAAATTCTGCTCCTGCTTTATCTTATTTCAAAAACGCCCGAACAGTCTCCGGCATCTGATCTACATCACACTCTGTCGTATGAAGCACCGGTGCAGTACGGATTTCTTCGATCGCACGCGGAATCTCGGTATTGGCAAGTGCAGACAGCTTGTCTACCTGCTCCAGTACCGGAAGGGTGTCATACTCCGGTGCAATCGCTGCAAGAACGCTGCTTGTAAATTTATACGGGCTTGCGGTAGATGCGATGACGGTCTTGGTTTCGTCATAGGTTTCCTCGCGGTATTTTCCGTATACAGCCGCTGCAACCGCGGTATGGGTATCAATCACATATCCGGTATCGCTGTACAGTTTTGCAATCGCGTCTGCTGTCTCCTGTTCGGATGCATAATTGCCGTAGAAGTCTGCCAGCTCTTTTTTCATCGCATCGGTGATCTCATATTTTCCGTCCTTTGCAAGATCCTGCATCAGCTCGCGGTCTGCTGCTTCGCTGTTTCCGGCGATGCGGTAGATCAGACGCTCCAGATTGCTCGAAATCAGGATATCCATGGACGGTGATGTTGTCAGAATAAAGTCTCTGTTTCTGTCGTAAACGCCGGTGCGGAAGAAGTCAAACAGAACTTTGTTCTCATTGGAAGCGCAGATCAGTTTTGCGATCGGCAGTCCCATCTGTTTTGCATAGAATGCAGCGAGAATATTTCCGAAGTTTCCGGTCGGAACGGTTACATTGATCTTTTCTCCGTCTGCAATCTCTCCGTTTTTCACCAGGTTTGCGTAAGCATATACGTAGTAGACGACCTGCGGAACGAGTCTTCCGATGTTGATCGAGTTTGCAGAGCTGAACTGGAAACCTTTATCTGCCAGCTCTTTTCCAAGCTCTTTATCGTTAAACATTTTCTTCACGCCGGTCTGTGCGTCGTCGAAGTTTCCGTGGATGGCTACAACGTGGGTGTTCTTGCCCTTCTGTGTTACCATCTGTTTTTCCTGAATCGGGCTTACGCCGTTCTTCGGGTAAAATACAATAATTCTGGTACCCGGCACATCTGCAAAGCCTGCCATTGCTGCTTTTCCGGTATCTCCCGATGTAGCAGTTAAGATGACGATCTCATTTTTCACGCCGTTTTTCTTTGCGGCGGTCGTCATCAGATGCGGCAGAATGGAAAGTGCCATGTCCTTGAACGCGATCGTTGCGCCGTGGAACAGCTCCAGATAGTAAACACCGTCTGCTTTTGTCAGCGGTGCAATTTCCTCTGTGTCAAATTTCGCATCGTATGCGTTTGCAATACAGTTTTTCAGTTCATCTTCTGTAAAGTCGGTAAGAAAACGGCTCATTACCTCGTATGCTACTTCCTGATAGCTCATAGCCGCAAGTTTTTCCATGGGAACATCCAGTGCTGGAATGGAGGTCGGTACAAATAATCCGCCGTCGTCGGACAGACCCTTTAAGATTGCCCGGGATGCAGTTACGGTTTCTCCATTGCCTCTGGTACTTTTGTATAATACTTCCATGCTCTTTCTCTCCTTCACTTTGACTCCCGGCAGAGCCTCTCTGACTCCTGGCCGGATACGTTTCAGATTAGTTTTACCTGTACGCTTCCTTTTATTATAATGGATGAAGTATGAAAAAACAACAAAAATATACAAAAAATGACTGTGCACAAAAATGCACAGCCATTTTCCACCATTCTGCCAAAATATTTTTTGTCAGAATGTATGATTTAATTTTCGTCGGACTCCTCCGTTTTTGCTTCGCCGTCTTCTAACGCCGGAGCTTCCCTTTCTGTCTCCTCGAGTGCGAGTGCCTCTTCCTCTTTTTCCGCATTCTCTGCGATTTTATCTTCCGCCCAGGTCACAAACGCTGCCGCGTCTCCGATTTCAAAGCGTTTCTTATCGAGAAAGGTGCTTCTGCCTCCGATGGTGATGCGGATAAAGTTGTCAAACTCCGTCACCTTTGTCAGCTCTTCGAGCGGAATATCAGTGCTTCTGCCCTCTTTTTCGTATGTCATTGTGAGCACATGCTCAGTAAAACGAAGGGTACGTTCTCCAAGGAGTCCTCTCTTTTTGCATTTTTTCATCTGTGAACGTGCCATCAGATTCGGCAGAAACGTACACAGAAGTGCCATCAGAATGGAGATTCCAAGATTGAAGAAGTCTCCCGGCATGATAAATCCCCGCGCTGCTGCACCGTAGATCATAAAAGCGATCGCAGCCACAACAGCAATCCCTGTAATGATCCGCAGTACCAGACGTACTTTTTTTATCTCGGTGCCGTAAATCTCCACAAACATTCCTTTGGTGTATTCAATTTTGTTTTTAAACAGCATATGCTCTCTCTTTTCTTATCGGTTGTTGATTGCAGTTACCAGCGCGTCGATGGAAGCGCGGATGATATCCGGATCTACGCCTGCGCCCCAGGAAAGGATTCCGTCCGGCTTTTTGATGCCGACGTAGGCAATTGCCTGTGCACTTGAGCTCTGCTCCAGCGCGTGCTCCGTATAGCTGACCAGATCATACTGCAGATTGTACTGCTGTTTCAGCGCGTTGCTGACAGCATTCAGACGGCCGTTTCCTTCTGCATATACAGTTGCATACTCACCGCCCTCGTAATTGGAGGTAACCTGTGCTTCAATTCTGCCCTCATCGAGCTGTTTAAAGTGAACGCCGTTGATGTTGTACGGTGTCGTTACGTTCTCGAAGGTATCTTTAAAGAGTTCAAAGATCTCATCCGGACGCAGCTCTTTATGCAGATGATCGGAAACGGATTTTGCGGTATAGCTCATAGCCTCGCGCATCTTCGCCGGCAGATTCAGGCCGTATTTCGTCTCCAGAATATAGCCGACACCGCCCTTTCCAGACTGGCTGTTGATGCGGATGACGTCTGCATCGTAGTTTCTTCCGATATCGGTCGGATCGATCGGCAGATACGGAACGGTCCAGGTATCCGGTGCTTTCTCCTCGATCCAGTGCATGCCTTTTGCGATCGCATCCTGATGGGAACCGGAGAAGGCTGCAAATACGAGAGATCCGCAGTACGGGCTTCTCGGGTTGATGCTCATACCGGTGAAGGATTCAAATGCATGGCAGAGTTTCGGCATATCGGAGAAGTCAAGCTCCGGATCGACGCCCTGCATGTACATGTTCATGCCGACCGTGATAATATCCACGTTTCCGGTTCTCTCGCCGTTTCCGAACAGCGTTCCCTCGATACGGTCTGCTCCGGCAAGGATACCCATCTCTGCATCGGAAACGCCGCAGCCGCGGTCATTGTGCGGATGAAGGGAAAGAACGACATTATCGCGGTATTTCAGGTTTTTGCTCATGTATTCCACCTGGCTTGCATAAACGTGCGGCATGGAAAGCTCCACGGTGCTCGGCAGGTTGATGATGGCTTTGCGGTCTGCAGTCGGCTGCCATACGTCGAGAACGGCGTTGCACACCTCAAGCGCATATTCCGGCTCGGTTCCGGTAAAGCTCTCCGGGCTGTACTCGAAGCGGTATTTCTCGCCGGCCTCTTCTGTCAGCTCTTTTAAGAGCTTTGCTCCCTCAACGGCGATTTTCAGGATGTCTTCTTTCGATTTTTTGAAGACCTGCTGACGCTGTGCATAGGAAGTGGAATTGTAAACGTGAACGATGGCATTCTTGCAGCCCTTTAATGCCTCGAAGGTCTTGCGGATGATATGCTCTCTCGCCTGGGTCAGAACCTGAACGGTTACGTCATCCGGGATCAGATCCTGCTCGATCAGGGTGCGAAGGAATTCGTACTCGGTCTCAGATGCTGCCGGGAAGCCGACCTCGATCTCTTTGAAACCAACCTCGACGAGGAGTTTGAAGAATTCTACCTTCTGCTCCAGGCTCATCGGAATTACAAGTGCCTGGTTTCCGTCACGAAGGTCAACGCTGCACCATACCGGTGCTTTGTCAATGCTGTCTTTTTCTGCCCAGTCCATGCACGGAACCGGCGGCATATAATACTGTTTCTGATACTTCTTTACATTCATCATGATTTTTTCCTCCCAGAAAGTGAAATACAATTTATTCTGCCGACATAAATTCGGGATGAAAGCATAAAAAAATCTCTCATCTTCTGTGTCGGCTTCTGACACAAGAGACGAAAGACTTGCTATCTTACGCGGTACCACTCCTGTTTTACAGAGATTTTCTCTGTACACTCTGCGGATACGGATGAAACATCTGCATATCCTGCCCTTCTAACGGTGGGTTTCCGTCTGCACCTACTCTTTTTATTCTAAATTTGGGAGCAGCGGCTCTGAGGTCAGTTCCACGGAATTCGTCTGCTGTTTCGCATCACCCAACAGCTTTCTGGATTCGGAAGCTCCATGTAGTATTCCTCTTCTTTGCCTTTTTCCTAACTTGGCTCTTATGTTACCATTTTTCTCCATCTCTGTCAAGCGCAAAACGCAGGATTCCGTAAAAATACACCCGCCGGAAAGGAGGCTCCGGCGAGTGCTCTAACGCATGATTTCGTTGTTTTATTTGTTGTACTCTTCCAGGTATTTCTGGTAATCCTCTACCTGTTTTCCGTGGATTTCCTTGAGCTCATCCAGCACATCCAGTGTAGGCGGTCCTCCATCCATTTCTGCATTTCGCTCTCTCCCTTCCCTCCGGCGATATAATGCATTATTTTGCACTATTATTTTTTAATGTGTGATATTAACGAGGTTTTTATTCTTGCGTTTTTGTCATTTTTGTTCAGTTTGGCTTTCCTTAAATGCACCATTTTGCATTATTAATTAGTGTTTTTCTACATGGCATTTATGCACGAATTTGAATCATCGCAAAAAGGGAGCCGGAAACGCCCCGGCAGACGGTTTTTCTTCTCGTCCGCCGGGGCGTCCCTGGCTTTCTTTCTTTGTTCACTTTTTCCTGTTTTTTCTATTTCTTTCTATCCCTGGCGCTTGCACGAGGAACGGCGCACCACAACCTCCCCCGAAACGAGAATCCGCTCTTTCGGCGCTTCCGGGTGCTCCTCCCGCCATAAAAATTCATGCACCATACGGCGGCCAAGCCACTTCGTATCGACATGAACGGTTGAAAAGAACGGATACAGCATCCGGTCCTCATCATCATCAAATCCGGTCAGTGCCACATCCTCCGGCACGCGCACGCCGATTTTCCGGAAGGATTCTGTCAGTCTTTTGGCGATCATATCGTTGCCGCAGACAATCGCTTCCGGCAGTGTATCGTAGCTCGCCACAATCTTGTCAAAATTTTCCGGGTAATAAAAATGATCGCTCTCCATATTGGGGCGCACAAGCTCCTCCTCGAGCGGAATGCCCGCCTGTTCCATCGCTGCAAGGAAACCGACATACCGGTCATGCATCGACTCATACGTGCTGCTGTGCTCACTTAGGAAACCGATCCGCGTCATGCCCTGCCCGATCAGATGGGACGTCAGAAGACTCACCGGTTGCACACCGTCCACACGCACGATATCGCCCATCGGCCGCTGTTCGATACCGCAGTAATGGTCGAGCTGAAAAATGCGGTATCCCAGATTTACCAGTTTCTGCATATATTCCGGCGGCAGCATTTTAATGCAGAAGATCGCATCGATATTTTCATTCAGGCCGAGCGGCAGAATGCCGTTCTCCTCCTCCCGCTCCGTCACGACCGCAACGCGCGTCTGACAGTTATTGAGGCTCGCCTCCTCGGAGATGCCGCTCACGACACGGTCCCAATAAACAGCGGCATCCCGCGTACGCAGAACCATAATATTGTAATGCTTCTCCTGCGGTGCCCGAACTTCTTCCACATATACATTTTCGCCCAGATAGCCATTTCTTTTCGCCATCCGAAGAACTCTCTCCCGCGTCACCGGAGCTACCTTCGGATCATCCTTTAATGCCATGGCAACCGTATTCCGGGACAATCCCAGCTCCTTTGCCATACTCTGTATCGTTACTTTCCCCATAACTTCCTCCCTGTTTTTTCTGCGCAATTCATTTTTCTTCCGCACACGTCTTTGTCTGTAAGAAAAAAAGTGCCGTAAAACGACACTCTTACCGATCGGGGCAACAGGATTTGAACCTGCGACCTCACGGCCCCCAGCCGTGCGCGCTACCAAGCTACGCCATACCCCGTAATCATGTTTTCATTATACCAGCGAACTTCTGAAAAATCAATGTTATTTTTCCCTCTCCCGTTTCATTACATTCGTTTCTTTATTTCGTGTCGTATTCTCTTTTATTTTACTATATCGTCACTTTTTTCTTTCTTAATATGTAATTTTTCGACGTTTTCCACGTATCATAAGTGAAAGGGGAAAATCGTATGCCATACAAACTTTCACCTCTGGCATGCCCGTCTGCAAAGACTATGTAAAAACTGAATAAAAGGAGACATCGTAATGGAAACTGAAATTTACTTTCTACTACACTCTTTAGGAATTGGTGCAAAATACCGCGGATTTCGCTATCTCGCCTATGGTATCGCTTTATGCATGGAAGACGAAGATTATCTCCTTCGGGTCAGCAAAACGCTGTACCCAAAGATCGCGCAAACGTTTCAGGTATCGTCCTCCTGCGTCGAACGAGACATCCGCACCGCTATTTCCGTCTGCTGGACCCGCGGAAACCGTGATCTGCTCTTTTCGCTTTCTGTGCATCCGGTTCTGACAAAACCGACCAATTCCGAATTTTTTGATATTTTAAGTTCTTATATCAAATACTACCGTGCTTTTCCTGCCTGTCGTCAGGAGGCATAAAAAAACGAATACAGAAAAGATAACACTTCCGCGCCCTATCATATTGGGGGATATGCATGGCGCGGAAGTGTTTTTTCTATGATAAAACGATAGAACAAAAAAAGGAGACTGCCCGCAAAGGCAGCCTCCCGATATGGATCATTTGACAGCAAACCGATTAGTTATTGATCAGTTTGTCCTCGTTGCTCCAGCTGTACAGTTTTCTGACTTCTTCTCCGACTTTCTCTGACGGATGCTCTGCAGCTTTTCTTCTCATTGCACGGAAGTGAGCCTGTCCGCCTGCTGGGGACATATCCAGAAGGAAGTCTTTTGCGAAAGTACCATCCTGGATATCGGAAAGGATCTTCTTCATGGTCTTCTTGGTTTCTTCTGTGATGATCTTCGGTCCGGTGATGTAATCGCCGTACTCGGCTGTGTTGGAGATGGAGTATCTCATTCCGGAGAATCCCGACTGATAGATCAGGTCTACGATCAGTTTCATCTCATGGATGCACTCGAAGTATGCGTTTCTTGGGTCGTATCCAGCCTCGCACAGAGTCTCAAATCCAGCCTGCATCAGGGCGCATACACCGCCGCAGAGAACTGCCTGCTCACCGAACAGGTCTGTTTCGGTCTCAGTTCTGAAGGTTGTCTCCAGAAGACCAGCTCTTGCTCCGCCGATTCCAAGGCCGTAAGCCAGTGCTCTGTCCAGAGCTTTTCCGGTGTAATCCTGCTCAACAGCAACCAGGCAAGGAGTTCCTTTGCCAGCCTGATACTCGCTTCTTACTGTGTGGCCAGGTGCTTTCGGAGCGATCATAGCTACATCTACGTTCTTCGGAGGTACGATCTGTCCGAAGTGGATAGCGAAACCATGAGCGAACATCAGCATGTTGCCCTCTTCCAGGTTTGGCTCGATATCTTTTTTGTACATTGCAGCCTGTTTCTCATCGTTGATCAGGATCATGATGATATCAGCCTGTTTTGCAGCCTCAGCAGCGGTGTATACTTTGAATCCCTGTGCCTCTGCTTTTGCCCAGGATTTGCTGCCTTCATAAAGTCCAATAATAACATCACAGCCGGAATCTTTCAGGTTCAGTGCATGAGCATGTCCCTGGCTTCCGTAGCCGATAATTGCGATTTTTTTGCCTTCCAGTAAAGAGAGATTACAATCTTCCTGATAAAAAAGTCTTGCTGCCATTTTATTTTCCTCCATAATATATAGAATGTCTTGACCGGCGGCAGGTCGGTCAATTTATACAGCGAAAAGCATTTCTGCCTTTTGCTATTTGTCAGGGAAATGAACTTTTCTATACAAAAATTTCATTCCTCTAGCAAACGTATGTAATGTGATCTGCGTTAATCGAGGTAACGCACATCGTGGGCTCCTCTGGAGAGTCCTGTCACTCCTGTTCTGGCCAGTTCCAGGATTTCGTATCCCTGTACCAGATTCAGGAACCCTTCGAGCTTTGACTGGTTTCCGGTCAGCTCTACAATCAGGCTTTCCTGTCCCACATCCACGATTCTTCCACGGAAGACATCGGAGATGGCGATGACATTGCGGCGTTCATTTTCATTCACACGGATTTTGACCAGCATCAGCTCTCGTCTGACACTCTCGTCCGGCTTCAGCTCTTTGATATCCCGCACATCGACAAGTTTTGCCAGCTGTTTTTTGATCTGCTCCAGAATCATTTCATCACTGCAGTACAGAACAACTGTCATTCTTGTGTATCGCGGGTCTGCTGTCACACCGGCGGTGATCGTCTCGATATTGTATCCGCGTCGGCTGAAAAGACCAGCTACTCTGCTTAAAAGTCCCGGCGTATTATCCACCAGCAGGGATAATGTTCTTTTCTGTTCCATAAACACCAACTTTCCTCCATCCGCAGGCGCCGCGGATTTTCAGCAATTTCTTACAACTTCCAACGCCTTATCCAATATATTAGCAACTTATCCTCGCTTTGTCAACAAAAATTTTACCAAATTATTCTTTTGAGCAAAAATCTTTTGCCTCCTGTGGTTCCCATTTGCACACCTTCCGGTCATACGTAAGGATGCCGTTCGACTCCTCCTCGACATCGGTAAGCTGTGTGTAGACTGCTGCGGCAAGTCCCTGTTCTGTGAGTTCTCTTATCTTTTCTGCCAGTGCATCCATCGCTTTCTGGTACTGTGCCTGGTTCTGGTATGTGCGGTAGCCGAACGATTTTTCGGAGTAAAGATGCTCCTGTACCGGATACGTATAGCCGCCGTATTCAGAAAAAGCAAACGCGCGCTCCTCCGGTTTTACTTTTAACGGACGAAAGTAATTGTGAAGGCTCTTGATGTCCCCCGCTCCCTGATCGTACCAGCCGCTCGCGTGGTCGATCTGCCGCGTCGGATCGAGAGCGCGCACCATTTCTGTCATCTCCCTGGCATCAAACTGTCCCCATCCCTCGTTGAACAGAACCCAGAGCGACACGCACGGTGCATTGTAAAGCTGATGAACCGTCTCGCGGCACTCCCGCTTCCACCACTCTCTTCCCGTTTTTGAGGTCCGCGAAAAGAGCGGATAACAGTTATCCCTGAATTCCGTTGTCACAAACGGCAGTACGGTCGGAAGGTACAAAAGGAACGTCTGAATCGACCGGCCGCCGCCGTTGATCATATCCTGCCACACCAGCATACCGATATGGTCGCAGTGGGAATACCATCTTGCGCACTCAACTTTCAGGTGTTTCCGGATCATATTGAAACCGAGGCGTTTGGCCGTCTTAATGTCATAAACCATCGCCTCATCGGACGGCGGCGTGTAGAAGCTTTCCGGCCAATAACCCTGGTCGAGGACACCGTTCTGGAAATACGGCTTTCCGTTTAAGAGAAGACGCGTGATTCCTTTCTCATCTTTTCCAATGCCGAATTTGCGCATGCCGAAATAACTCTCGATGCGGTCTTCTCCCGCTTCAATGGAAACCCCATAGAGATGCGGATGTTCCGGGCTCCAGCCTGCAAAATTACCGAGAATCAGCTCCGCCTCGTTTTCTCTCGTCTCCCGGACGCAGATCACCTTCGCATCCGGCGCTTCGCTCTCCCGCACCGTAATTTTTTTCGTCAGTCCCGCATCCGGTCCGTTGAGGAAAACCCGTACTTTTACGCTCGCCGTATCATATTCCGGCGTGATCACGATGCGTTCCAGATACGTCTCCGGCACCCATTCCATCCAGACGCTCTGCCAGATGCCGCTCTGCGCGGTGTAAAACATGCCGCCCGGGGTAAGGCTCTGCTTTCCGCGGCCCTTCCAGTCCGTGTCCGTCTCATCGCGCACCTTGACGGCAAGCTCGTTCTCTCCCGTTTTGAGATACGGCGTAAGATCCACTGAAAAAGAAAGATACCCGCCGAGATGGCCTCCGGCACGCTTTCCGTTGCAGTAAATTACCGCATCCTGATCCACGGCGCCGAACTGCAGCAGCAGCCGTTTTCCGGCAGGAATTTTGGGAAGCTGAATCGTGCGGAAGTACCACAGATATTCTTTTGGAAGC
>ENA-ORTS01000368-ORTS01000368.1-human-gut-metagenome-genome-assembly--contig:-NODE-368-length-37454-cov-13.972272_pt1 | contig 37454 bp, 34 predicted proteins | sample MGYA00241911_ERZ509186 | MGnify/ENA primary metagenome ERZ509186 (study PRJEB26280, sample SAMEA2338852) | human gut metagenome | biome: human gut; feature: human-associated habitat; material: faeces...
GCACTCTCGAACCGCTACAGCCATTCGCATTCCGGGCTGTCGCCCTACTTGCTCACGGTGCGTCTTCTTTGGTGAATCACGCGCTTCTTCGTGCTTCGCACTCTCGAACCGCTACAGCCATTCGCATTCCGGGCTGTCGCCCTACTTGCTCACGGTGCGTCTTCTTTGGTGAATCACGCGCTTCTTCGTGCTTCGCACTCTCGAACCGCTACAGCCATTCGCATTCCGGGCTGTCGCCCTACTTGCTCATGTCTGTTTGTCCGTCTAATGCATAGGCGTTCCTGCCTGCAAGCAGTCGTCCCGCCTATGCATTGACAGACTATTCACCAAAGACTGCCTTATAATCTGCCTGGAACTTGGCGATACCGGCATCAGTCAGAGGATGCTTTACCATCTGCTCGATAACGGAGTAAGGAACGGTAGCAATATCCGCACCTGCCAGTGCACAATCGGTTACATGGATGGGATTACGCACGCTTGCTGCGATGATCTGGGTATCCAGATCGGTCACTGCGAAAATATCAGCGATATCACGGATCAGATCTACACCTCTGGTGCTGATATCATCCAGTCTGCCCAGGAAAGGAGATACATAGGTAGCACCTGCGCGGGCAGCCAACAGAGCCTGGTTCGCAGAGAAGATCAGGGTCACATTGGTCTTGATTCCCTCAGAGCTTAATACCTTACATGCTTTTAAACCTTCTACAGTCATAGGGATCTTAACAACCATGTTTGGATGGATGGCTGCGATCTCACGGCCTTCTTTGATCATGCCTTCTGCATCTGTTGTGGTAGCTTTTACCTCGCCGCTGATCGGTCCGTCTACGATCTCGGTGATCTCTTTGATGACCTCTTTGAAGTCACGTCCTTCTTTTGCGATCAGGGACGGGTTGGTGGTAACGCCGCAGATAACGCCCATGTCGTTTGCTTTTTTAATGTCCTCTACTTTTGCTGTGTCGATGAAAAATCTCATGTTGTTTTTCCTCCCATATTCATACTTTCGTACGGTTTCGGGGCCTGTTGTTTTCCGCAGAACGGCTCCGTTTTTCTGTTATCTCCAGTATAGATATGTTTGGTTTTTCCGTCAAGTCGGCCTCATTTTTATTAATTAATTTTATTATTTATAAATACTATTTCATAAATTACTCTGGCGGATTTTTTCTCATTTTTTCCGGTTTTTCCTTTTCTTTGTGTTTTCCCGGTTTGCGCCGGAGCTGTTTTATTCAAAATTATTAATAATAATTTCAGCCGTCCTATTTATTTTTTAATTTTTCGGTTCTTGCATACGAAGTGCTGCGCCGCACGATCAGTTTCGGCTCATACTCGACATGATACGTGCTTAAGGGTTCATTGCCGTCCTGGCTTTCCCGAAGAGACTGGATTTTCCGCAGGATGATATCGCACGCATCGCGGCCCTTCAATGGCACATAGTGGTCGATCGTCGTCAGGGAAATCGAGCGGAAGCTGGAATAGACGGTGTTGTCACATCCCACTACGGAAATATCCGCCGGAATGCGCAGTTTGCTCTCGAGCACGGCGTCCATGATCCCGAACGCGATCATATCATTCATGCCGACGATTGCCGTAAGGTTCTTGTCCTCCCGCAGCAGTTCCTTCGTCAGATAATAGCCCATCTTGTACTCAGAATCCATGCTCGGGATCACTTCGTCGAGGTCCTCATCCGCCGATTTGACGATCACGCCGTCGCCGTATCCTGCCTCCTCAAACTCGCGCACAAAGCCTTCCACGCGTTTCAGGCGCTGACCCTGTTTGGAAGTCAGCGGAGGTGAAACAAACGCCACATGCCGGTGTCCCAGTTCCAGCAGGTGGCGTGCCATCAGCCTGCCGGGTTTTGCATTGTTCAGCTCGACCGCATCAATTTCCAGCAGTTCTTCCCGGTTGTTGATGATGACAAGCGGAATCTCCGCGGCCAGCTCCTCCACTTTTTCCTTGCAGCTTCTGCTCGGATTGCAGGTGTAGATAATGCCGCGCGGGCGCACACTCTTCATCATCCGAAGATAATTCTCTTCGATTTTCAGGTCCCTCTGCGTATTGCAGACAAAGACCCCGTAATTCTTCTCTTTTGCAACTTCTTCGATGCCGTGCAGCAGCATCACATAGTAAGGATTCGTCAGCGTCGGACAGAAGACGACGATCAGCTTGTTGCCGTTCGACTCTCTTCTCATCTTCCGCCGCGGAATCTGGTAGCCCAGCTCTTTTGCCGCCGCCTCCACTTTTTCTACTGTTTCCCGCGAGAACGAAACGTTTTCCCGCCGGTTCAGGATCATGGAGACCGTCGCCTGGGATACGCCTGAGGCTGCTGCGACATCACTGGATGTCACTTTTTTTCTGCCCATAATTACAGCTCCGTTCTGCCCTCTAACGCACGCAGAAGGGTGACTTCGTCAATATTTTCCAGATCGCCGCCCACCGGAACGCCGCTTGCAATCCGCGTCACCTTGATACCGGTCGGCTTGATCAGCTTGCTGATGTACATGGCCGTTGTCTCGCCCTCCAGGCTGGAGTTCGTGGCAACGATAACCTCCGAGACATCGCCCTGGAGGCGCTGCATCAGCTCTTTTAACCGGATGTCGTCCGGCCCAATCCCCAGCATCGGGGAGATGGCCCCGTGCAGGACGTGGTAAACGCCGTCGTATTTTCCGGTTTTTTCATATGCCGCAAGATCCTGCGTCGTCTCCACCACCATGATCACGCTGTGGTCGCGCTTGACATTTGCGCAGATCGGGCACAGCTCTTTGTCGGTCAGGGTCTGGCAGCACTTACAGTACTGGACATGGGATTTTGCTTCTGTGATCGAATCGGCCAGCCGTTTTGCCTGGTCGGCCGGCATATTCATAATATGAAAGGCCAGTCGCTGTGCGGTTTTCACACCGATGCCAGGCAGATGGGACAGCTGCTCGATCAACTGATTGATGTATCCGCTGTAGTAATCCATCAGAACGGGAATCCTCCGCCCATGCTGCCGAGTCCGCCGGCAAGTTTGCCCATAGCTTTGGCTGCCTCGTCCTCAACTTTGCGCAGTGCTTCGTTGGTTGCTGCCATGATCAGATCCTCGAGCATTTCTACGTCGTCCGGATCTACGGCATCTTCGCTGATTTTAACTTTGGTTACTTCTTTTTTACCGGAAATGGTTACTTCTACGGCTCCGCCGCCTGCTGTCGCAGTGAACTCTTTCTCCTCCAGTGCTTTCTGGTTCTCTTCCATCTGCTTCTGCATTTTCTGAGCCTGCTTCATCAGATTGTTCATGTTGCCCGGCATTCCTCCCGGGAATCCTCCTCTTTTTGCCATGGTAATATCCTCCTGAAAAATTTGTTTTTAATTTATTCTTCCCCGTCGTCGAAGTCGCTCTCGTCGTCCTCCTCGACCGGGATTCCATGAATCGCCTGCGTCAGTGCATCATCCACGGAAATCGTGGAGAGCGCGGCGTTTGCATGCTGGTCTGCTAAAATGAGCTGGACCTCTACGGTTTTTCCAGTCATCTGTTCAATAATGGTGCGGATCTCATCGGCTGCCTCCGGCCGCTCAACGTAGATGGATGCGAGCTGGTCTGCAAACTCAACAAACAGTTTGGCGTCGCCCGTCTCGCTGTTGTATTTCGGAACGGCGCTCTGCAGAAACTGGCGGAACATGCCGCTTGTCTGGCCGACAATTGCCTTCCAGGACGCGCTGATGCGCTGTAAATCCGCCGGTGCGGCTTTCACTGGTGCCGGTGCACTCTGCGGTGTTTCTGCCGCCGCATAGCCGTCTCCGGCCGCTCCGGAGCCTCCTGCACTGCCGTTTCCTGCTCCCGGTGCATTTGTCACCATCATCGGGATTCCGCGCTCCATTTTTTCTTCGAGAATCCTAAGACGCTCCAGCACGGATTCGAGGTTCTGCTCCATCTGCGGTTTGCAGAGTTTGACGAGCGCCACCTCAACGAGCACGCGCTTCTGCGCCGCATAGCGGAGCTGGCCGGAGAGCTCGGATAAAACGCGGATATAGTGGATCAGCGTCTCATCGTCTACCATCGTGCTCTCTTCTTTTAAGAGCTTCAGGTTTTCTGTAGAGACGTCGAGCAGTTCTTCGGTTTCATCTGCGCTTTTTACCAACAGCAGATTCCGCAGATACCACGTAAAGTCGGTAACGAACTGTCCCAGCTCTTTTCCGCGGTTTAAAAGGGTTTCCAGCGTGCGGATGCTTCCCGTTACATCCCCGGCGAGGATCGTGCGGAGCATCTGGCTGAAGATTTCGGTATCAACAGTTCCGAGAACCTCAAGGACTTTATCGTACGTCAGCTTCTGCCCGAGGTAGAAGGCGATGCACTGGTCCAGGAGGCTTAACGCGTCTCGCATGGAGCCGTCGCCCGCCTTTGCGACGTAGCGGATGGCTTTTTCTTCGACGTCCACGCCCTCTTTTTCCATCAGTTCACTAAGACGCGCCGCAATGGTGTCGATCGTGATGCGGCGGAAATCGTACCGCTGGCATCTGGAAAGGATCGTCACCGGGATTTTGTTTGCCTCTGTGGTCGCCAGAATGAAGATGACATAGGACGGCGGCTCCTCCAGGGTTTTTAAGAGTGCATTGAACGCTCCGGTAGAAAGCATATGCACCTCGTCGATGATATAGACTTTATACCGTCCCTGTGTCGGCCGGTAGGCTACCTCCTCACGGATTTCACGGATGTTGTCGACACCGTTGTTCGATGCCGCGTCGATCTCGATGACGTTCGTGGAAACGCCCGCCAGAATCGCCTTACACGTCGGACATTCGTTGCACGGGCTTCCGTCCACGGGATGTTCGCAGTTGACCGAGCGGGCGAGAATCTTGGCGATCGTCGTTTTTCCTGTTCCGCGGGTTCCGCAGAACAGGTACGCATGACCGATGCGGTCCGCGCGGATCTGATTTTTTAATGTTGTTACAATGTGATCCTGTCCTTTTACATCCTCAAAGGTGGAAGGACGGAATTTTCGGTACAGAGCAGTATAGCTCATAAAATTTTTCTCCTTTTATTGCATCGGCATGGAAGCCTGCCGCCGGCAGTTTCTTTTGGACAGCAGTGCAACAGAAGAACGGAGACCTTGTTCTTCTTGCTTTAAGGCCTCCGTTCTTTTTCCCTGCCTTTTTCGGGAACGCATCAATCGCCGAAGCTGATTCCCATCCGTTTTGCCTGCAGGACTTCCTGTGCATTCGGATCTACGGTCTTTAATTTTCCGGCGCACTCGCCCAGCGGAATTTTCTTTACTTTTCCGTTGACCATTCCGACCATGTAGCCGTACTGTTTGTCCAGAATAAGCTGTGCTGCCTCGGATCCGAGTCTTGTGGAAAGGACACGGTCATACGGACACGGGCTGCCGCCTCGCTGCATGTGGCCCGGTACGGTGACGCGGATTTCCATGCCTGTCTTTGCCTCGATTTCTTCTGCGATCTTGTAGGATACGGACGGGTATTTCTTTGCGATTTCTTCCTGACGTTTTTTCAGCTCTTTCTTCGGAAGTGCTGCGTCTTCTTTTGCAATTGCACCCTCGGCAACGGCAAGAATGGTGAATCCGCTTCCGCGCTCTTTTCGTCTGTTGATGGCCTCGCATACTTTTTCAATATCGTATGGAATTTCCGGAATCAGGATAACGTCTGCGCCGCTTGCGATTCCGGCGTACAGCGTCAGCCAGCCTACTTTATGACCCATAACCTCTACGATAAAAACTCTCTGGTGAGAGGAGGCTGTTGTATGGATGCAGTCGATCGCATCGGATGCAATATTGACGGCACTGTAGAAACCGAAGGTCATATCCGTTCCGTAGATATCATTATCGATGGTTTTCGGAAGATGGATAATATTCAGTCCTTCCTCTCTCAAGAGGTTTGCTGTTTTCTGGGTTCCGTTTCCGCCAAGAATGACAAGGCAGTCCAGAAGGAGCTTGTGGTAGGTATGCTTCATTGCTTCCACTTTGTCCAGACCGTTTGCATCCGGGGTACGCATCAGCTTAAACGGCTGACGTGAGGTTCCGAGAATAGTTCCTCCCTGTGTTAATATACCGGAAAAATCTTTTGCACTGAGCATGCGGTAATCGCTGTAGATGAGGCCTTTATAGCCGTTCATGAATCCGTATACTTCGAGATCTTTTACATTGTTTGCAAGGCCTTTTACGACTCCGCGCATGGTCGCATTTAATGCCTGGCAGTCTCCGCCGCTTGTTAACAGACCAATTCTTAACATATGACTTTTCCCATCCTGTTCTTTATTAGATTTTCACGACTGCTTCTTGTTTCTTGGCAGTATTATGGAATGTTTACATTATACCCTATTTTTTTCGTTCTCACAATAGTTCGGGGGAAGAAAGCGCGGGAGTTTCTATTTTTTGTACGAAAAAAGGAAGTCTGGGGTTCAGGCTTCCTTGGATTTTCTTTTTTATGCGCGCCGCACTTCGAACTCTCACCACGAACGTTACTCCTACAGCCTACTCGGCCCAGGCACCCTCACGGCACACAGGAGATTCCACTTAGTGCTGCTGCATTCCTGCCCTGACACGGTTCATGGAGTCCTGTTGCGTAAGACCCAGACGTCAACGTCACTTATAGAAGGCAGCTTCGCAATGAAAGAGCCCTCGGATTGGCATCACCCCCGCTGTAGCGGATTGCGGGTACAGGGCACCGCTATCTCCCCGGCTGCGCATTGTTTAGTATACGGGATTTCGGAGGGGATGTCAAGGAATTTGTGAATTGAAATATTGGTATAGCACGAGTATAATTTATAGTAAGGCCAGAAAATAACGCAAAAATTCAGTACCGCAGAGTGTGAACGACTGCTTTTTTCATTATTTTCAAAATTTGCTATCGATAACTTTTTGAAAATGATATATTTTTTTCTTATAGAAGGAGGGTGGACGAATGATACGAGTTACGGTCTGGAATGAGTTTCAGCATGAGCGAACACAGGAGAAAGTGAAAGAGATTTATCCGGACGGGATTCATGCCTGTATTGCAAAGTTTCTGGGACAAGAGGAGGAGCTTTCGGTTCGGACGGCTGTGTTTGACGAGAAGGAGCATGGGCTGACGGAAGAAGTGCTGGCAAATACCGATGTGCTGGTGTTCTGGAATCATATGCTGCAGGAGGAGTTCTCGGACGATGTGGCCGAGCGGGTTCGGCGTCATGTGCTAGCCGGAATGGGGCTGGTAGTTCTGCATTCAGGGCATTATTCCAAGATTATGCGGAAGCTTCTCGGAACAAGTATGACGCTTCGGTGGCGGCATGGGGATCGTGAGAGACTGTTCTGTACGTGTCCGACCCATCCGATCGCGCAGGGAATTCCGGCATGGGTGGATATTCCGGAGGAAGAGATGTACGGGGAGTTTTTTGATATTCCCAAACCGGATGATGTGGTATTTACGGGATGGTTTGCAGGCGGTGAGGTGTTCCGCAGCGGATGCACCTTTACACGTGGGCTGGGCAAAATTTTCTATTTTCAGCCGGGACACGAGGAATACCCCATTTACCATATGCCGGTGATTCAGAAGATTATCAAAAACGGGGTGCGCTGGTGCGTTCCTGTAGTACGAAGACCGGCACCACTGGATAATGCATGGGTGAATCCATCTACAGAGGAAGTGTATCTTTCTTCACACGAAAAATAGCAACTGCAGTTTACCGATATCTGTATCCCGTTTGATTTTTTCAAAACAGGGGTCTGATTTCACGATCAAAAATGTTCTGCAATACGCGGATGGAATCTGCGTACACATTGCATAAATCAGGAGGAAATGTTATATGAGAAAGCTTTCCGTTTTTTACGAACACATTCTACAGGCGTGTGAGCAATCCGGTAAGACGATTCCGGAAGTGCTCGCGTTCTGCAGGGAGCAGGGAATTTCGGCTGTTGAGATGAACTACAGTCTGTTTGCATCAGAAAAAGAGGTCATTGCCCCGATGCTTTCCGATGCGGGGCTGGTGATCAGCTGTATGCATGAAACCTTTGATTTTTCCCATGATACGGATCTTGGCAGAGCACAGCAGATGCTCGATACTGCGGCATCGCAGCAGGTTTCGCGTGTCCTGTTTGTTGCAGGCGCGCTTGAAACTGCCGAAGCGGCAGAGCTTGCAGCCTGCAGCAGCACCTATGAGGCAACGAGTACTTTTATGGCCGAAAACAAATCGATTCAAAATATGGTACATGCGCTTTCCTCACTCGCCGAATATGCGGCTTTGCGTGGCGTTACGATTACCTTAGAGGACTTTGACGGTTTTTTACAGCCGTTTGCACGCACATATCCGCTGCTCTGGTTTATGGAGCACGTGCCGGGGCTGCGGTATACGCTTGATATCGGAAATTTTGCTTTCAGTGATGAGGATGTTTCGTATGCTGCCTGGCTTCTGAAGGATTATATTGTCCATGTTCACTGTAAGGATCGTGCCGAAAGTCCGCTCGTTCACGGACGTTTCTGCCGCGGCCTTGGCCAGACACCGGCCGGAACGGGATATCTGCCGATGGCAAAGCTTCTTACAGATTTAGAAGCGTGCGATTACGACGGTTATCTCGCCATCGAGCATTTCGATGCGCCGGATCAGTTATCGTTCATCGAACAGTCCGCAGCGTTTCTGCGCCAGTGGGTTTCCGAATAATTCCGCCTCTTTCATAAGCGCTCTGATTTTCGGAAAATTTCGTATTTCCGGGGAGAAATTCAGCAAGGAAAATATGTCGAAAAAATTCTTTACTATCTTTGGTTTTTTCGTATCTTTTCCTTGCTTTCCAGGGAAAACATGGTAAACTAAATTTGAAGCTTTTTGAGAAGGCGTGATTCGAAAAGCAAATCTAAAACAAGAGGGTTTTAAAGTAATGGGAGAAATTATTATTCCGCAGGGTTACAAATCTGCATTAAACCTCCACGATACACAGGTGGCGATTAAAACAGTAAAGGATTATTTCCAGCACGAGCTGACACATCGTCTACATCTGCTCCGTGTAACAGCTCCGCTTTTTGTACAGCCGGAAACCGGCTTGAATGACAATCTGAATGGCGTAGAACACCCGGTTTCTTTTGAGTTAAAGGATCAGGGTACCAAGAAAACCGCTGAAATTGTTCAGTCTCTGGCAAAATGGAAACGGTACGCGCTTCACAAATACGGCTTCTCTGAGGGAGAAGGCATCTACACCGATATGAACGCCATCCGCCAGGACGAGGTGACCGACAACATTCACTCCGTTTACGTGGATCAGTGGGACTGGGAAAAAATCATGTCCCCGGAAGAACGCAATCTTGATTTCTTAAAGAGTACCGTAAAAGATATCTATGAGGCACTGAAAAACACGGAAAAACATATGGCAGACCAGTACGACTACATCGAAACCATTCTGCCGGATGAAATTTTCTTTATCACTTCCCAGGAACTTGAGGATCGCTATCCGGATCTGACTCCAAAGGAAAGAGAGTATACAATCACCAAAGAAAAAGGTGCTGTCTTTATTATGCAGATCGGCGGCGTGCTTGCTTCCGGAGAGCGTCAGGACGGACGTTCCCCGGACTACGACGACTGGTCCTTAAACGGCGATCTGATCGTTTATTATCCAGTGCTTGACATCGCCCTTGAGCTCTCCTCCATGGGTATCCGCGTCAACGCAGATGCTCTCCGCGCCCAGTTAAAGGAATGCGGATGCCAGTCCCGCGCGAAGCTTCCCTTCCAGAAATCCATTCTGAACGGCACTCTCCCGCAGACAATCGGCGGCGGTATCGGACAGTCCCGTATCTGTATGTTTTTCCTGCGCAAAGCGCACATCGGAGAGGTACAGTGCTCGGTATGGCCGATGGAGACACGAGAGGTGATGGATGTGATGAATATTCAGCTTCTGTAAGATTGGTTTCGAATAGACTATTACTGTAAAAGGGATACGTTTCCTGTCCGCCCGTTTTCAGGGTATGACAGAAACGTATCCCTTTTATATTTTCCTGCATTGCTGCTGCATTTCGTCCTTACATCAAATCTTTTTCTGTTTTTCGCGGTTTCAGAACCGTTCTTCCAAAAGCTCAAGCAGTTCCTCTCTCTGAAAGGATGCTGTCTTAATTTCATCACCGGAAAGGATCTCTTCCGCCAGCTCTTTTTTCATCTGCTGAAGCTTGATGATTTTTTCCTCGATGGTTCCTTTTGCAATCAATTTGTATACCGTCACAACATTTTTCTGCCCAATACGATGTGCACGGTCTGTCGCCTGATTTTCAACAGCAACATTCCACCATGGATCGTAATGGATGACGATATCCGCGCCGGTCAGGTTCAGGCCGGTTCCACCTGCTTTCAGGGAAATACAGAATACAGACGTGTCATCCCGGTTGAACTGTTCCACCATTTGTGCACGCTGCTCTTTTTTCGTGCTTCCCTGCAGGACAAAGTAGCTGATGCTTTCTTCCTGCAGACGCGCGGTCAGGATCTCGATCATCGAAGTGAACTGGGAGAACAGCAGGATTTTGTGGCCGGATTCCACGGCACTCTGAATCAGCTCGATGCAGAGATCGAGTTTTGCCGAACCGCCTTCGTAATTTTCGTAAACAAGCGCAGGATCACAGCAGAGCTGACGCAGCCGCGTCAGTTCAGAGAGCACCTGGAACCTGGAATCGGCAAATTCTTCCTCTGTCTGGTTCTGCAGCATAAGCGCCAGCCGCTGGGCATGTGCATGATACAGCTCCTTCTGCTTCTGTTCCATGCAGGCAGCCATATTTTTCTCAATTTTGTCCGGCAGATCCTTCAGCACTTCCTTCTTCAGACGGCGCAGAATAAACGGACGGATCATCTTTTGCAGACGTTCTAATCTTTCTTCGTCGCCGTTCCGCACAATCGGAAGTTCAAACTGCTCGCGGAATTTCTGATATCCATAGAGGAATCCCGGCATCAGATAATCAAAGATGCTCCATAGTTCACTTAACTGGTTTTCTACCGGTGTTCCGGTTAATGCCAGGCGGAACGATGCATGGATCGTTTTCACGGCTTTTGCTCCCTGCGTTGCGTGATTTTTGATGAACTGCGCCTCATCAATGATCTCGCAGAAGAACGGGAGATCCTGATACAGTTCGATATCGCGGCGGAGCAAATCGTACGAGGTAATCAAAATATCCTGCATACCGGCATTTTGGATCATCTCTTTCCTCTGTTCCTGTGTGCCGGCGACGAGTCTCGTCTGCAGCTCCGGAGCAAAGCGGGCACATTCGCTCTCCCAGTTATAGACGAGAGATGCCGGTGCAACGATCAAAGAACGACGATTTGCATCTTCGGGTGCTTCCTGCATTTCAGATAAGAGAAATGCGATGGTCTGCAGCGTCTTTCCAAGTCCCATATCATCCGCCAGAATACCGCCAAAGCCGTTCTGGCATAAGGTTTTCAGCCACCAGAATCCTGTTTTCTGATATTCTCGGAGCTGTGCCTGCAGATTGTCCGGAAGTTCAAAATCGTTCTCCTCTGCAGTTTTCATATTTCGGATCAGCATACGGAACTCGCGGTTTTTCTCAACCTGAAGATCATCCTGCTCTTTTAAACGGGTATCGAGGTAGAGTGCTCGGTATTTCGGAATTGTGATCTCGCCGCTCTTCAGCTTTGCCTCGGAGATCTGCAGATTTTCCCGCAGTTCCGAGAGAACGCGGATACCGTCCTCGTCCATATCCATAAATTCACCGGTCCTCAGGCGGTAAAATTTCTTTTTCCGGTCATATTTTGAAAGAATCTCTGCCAGTTCCTCCATGCCAAAATTGCCCGGATTCAAATGAAGTTCCAGTACATTTTCTGCGAGGGATACACCGACAGAAACTTTCGGGGACGGGATGACGCGGATCGCTTTTAACCGGTCAGAAACAAAAATTTCGCCCAGTTTCTGCAGATCTTCCATACCGCTGCTTAAAAACTCATACATCTCATCGGCTCCCTGGAGAAGCATCTGATGTTTCCGCGCATCATAAGCGCTGAAACAGGATCGAACGAGCTGGTTTGCCGCTGCTTCTTTCCGTACATCACGGCCATGGGAAAGCTGATGGATATCGTTTGCATCTGCAAAAACATTGTATTTTTTCTCGCCATAGACAGCCAGAAGTTCGCAGATAATCATATCATGCTGCGGCGCATCCAGATAAATCTGAAATTCCACCTGCGGCGGAAGATACTGCTGTAATTCCAGCTTTTCTTCTTTTTTTACCTTAAAATGTTCCTCCAACACCGGGAGAAGTCCCTGGCAGAAGGTCGGGATATCTTCTTTTGCAATTTCACAGACTCCGTCCGGACATCGCTCCATATATTTCAGGAAGTCGCAGACTTCTGCTATCTCTTCCCTTGGGATTCGGTAAATTGTATTTTTTTCTGAAAGAAAATACAAATATTTTCTGCCATAAAAAATGGGATCCGCATACATCTGTACCTTTAGGCCATCTGCTTTCCGTAAAAGCTTCATTTCATACTGCGGCATCCCCTCCTGGCAGTGCCACAGTTTTTCTTCTCTCCAGTTCGTACGACAAAAGAACTCCTGGCTGCCAACAGCCTCAAAAAATTCATCCATATTCTGCACGGAAATCATCACATAACGGTCATCCAAACAGGACGCATAGCTGCCGGTACCTATCTGATAGCATGAGCCGCATTCCATGGTATATGCACTCAGAAATTCTACCATCGGACGGCTTTCTTCTTCAAAAGCATCCATACAGTGCAAAAAAGAAAGCTGCGCACCGTAGCTGACCGTTTCCATATTTTTTACAGCTGCTGTCATTTTGGAAACACTTTTTAATACATACATCCTTTTGCTTCCGATTTTAAATTCTGCCCGAAAGGAATCGTCAAACTGGCTCTCCAGATGAATTTCCAGTTTAACCTGACCTGCTTTTGCTTTCGGCAGAAAAGCAACCTGATCCCGCATCACATAATGTGAAAGCAGTTCAGAAAAACCGGGGCTTGTCTCTGCTTTTGGTGTTGGTTTTACTACTTTTCTGACAATTTTATGTTCTCCCTGGAATTCTTCCATTCCTTTTTTCACGCCGACAGCACGAAGAAGCTGCTCCAGTTCCTGATGTTCTTCGTCATTTCTCACTTTTTCTTCCAGTTTTTTTCTCTCTTTTTTCCGCCATTCAAGATAGTACAGCAAAACAGCGACACAATGTTTGCACAATCCCCAGTACTGCTCATGTGCCGGACAATCACAATCATCTTCCATAATTTCAGACATTTCTTCATCTACAGAAACGCTGACACAATACATATTTTTTCCGCTTCCGTCTACGACAGCTGTAATTTTATGCAGTTGATATCCGAAAATATCCTCCATTTCCTGTACCTGAAAAGCATGCACTTTCTGTTCTTCATAGATCTTTTTTCCACGGTTATATGATACGGAATTCGTCTCCTGTTTGATGTCCGCCTTTGTAATCATGCTGGTAAAATCCTTTCTGTTCTATCTTTTCCCATCATTCACAATTCGTATTTTACAGATTCTGGTTTTGATCCCATCCGGGTCAAGATCTCCACTGTAGTAAATGGGAATCCCACTCTGTACGATCAACGAAATCAGTTTTAATGCTGCATACCGCGGCTGTCCCGACGTACACAGCAGCGACACATTCTTTCCCTGCACCTGTTCCATAAGATAGCTGAATACCATTTCGTTTTCCACAATGTATACACACGTTCCGACAGGCCGTACTTCTGTAATACCCTTCAGATTTTCCATGGTAAGCACATACGGTTCCCCGCATCGGCAAAAGGCTTCATATGCCGGATGCCATATCTCCTGTTTTTTCAAACGAATTCCAAACGCATGTACCAGGGAAGAAATGTTATCCGGCACAATTCCCACTCACTGCAGCAGTTCTCTCCATTGCATTCGGTACTGATAAATAAGAGGTTTCATCAATTGCCTCCAAGTAGTCCATCCTTTTTTCCTTTCTTATTCTCTTTTATTTCAACTAATAAAAATTATATCATATCCTGCTATATATGATAAGTTTCTTTTGGTTAAAAACAGAAAAACCCCGGCCGCCTTACGGCGCCGGGGTCTCTTACGTTTGAGCACAAGTATCTTTCGATACAATTATATTTTATTTAGAATAGTCTACCGATAATTAGTCGATCAGAGTAGCAACACGGCCTGATCCAACGGTACGGCCACCCTCACGGATAGCGAAGGTAAGACCCTGATCCATAGCGATCGGGTGGATCAGTTCGATGGTCATCTCTACGTTATCGCCAGGCATGCACATCTCAGTTCCTTCCGGAAGAGTGATAACACCTGTTACGTCAGTTGTACGGAAGTAGAACTGCGGACGATAGTTGTTGAAGAATGGAGTATGACGGCCACCCTCGTCTTTTGTCAGAACGTATACCTGAGCGGTAAATTTGGTATGGCAGTGAACGGTACCTGGTTTAGCCAGAACCTGTCCTCTTTCGATCTCTGTTCTCTGAACACCACGAAGCAGAGCACCGATGTTATCACCAGCCTGAGCCTCATCGAGGAGTTTACGGAACATCTCGATACCAGTTACAACAGTTTTCTTGGTCTCTTCTTTCAGACCTGCGATTTCAACTTCCTCATTCAGATGAAGAACACCAGCCTCAACACGGCCAGTAGCAACAGTACCACGACCAGTGATGGTGAATACGTCCTCTACAGGCATGATGAAGTCTTTATCTGTGTCACGCTGCGGATCCGGGATCCAGCTATCTACTGCATCCATAAGCTCCATGATTTTATCTCCCCATGGGCCAGCCGGATCTTCCAGAGCTTTCAGAGCAGAACCCTGGATGATCGGAGTGTCATCTCCCGGGAAGTCATACTCGTTCAGCAGCTCACGGATCTCCATGTCTACCAGCTCAAGCAGCTCTTCGTCGTCTACCATATCGCATTTGTTCATGAATACAACGATGTAAGGTACACCTACCTGACGGGACAGAAGGATGTGCTCTTTTGTCTGAGCCATAACACCGTCTGTAGCAGCTACTACAAGGATAGCTCCGTCCATCTGTGCAGCACCAGTGATCATGTTCTTTACATAGTCAGCATGGCCTGGGCAGTCAACGTGTGCATAGTGACGTTTTTCTGTCTCGTACTCAACGTGAGCTGTGTTAATTGTGATACCACGCTCTCTCTCTTCAGGAGCCTTATCGATGTTAGCGTAATCAACGAAGTCAGCGTCGCCTTCTAAGTTGAGAACCTTTGTAATTGCAGCTGTAAGTGTTGTTTTACCATGGTCAACGTGGCCGATTGTACCAATGTTTACATGGGGTTTATTTCTTTCGAATTTTTCTCTTGCCATTGGAAATTTCCTCCTTAAATATGGTAATTCATTGTAATTTACATTACAATAGATTTAATGCTATTGTACCAACAAATCAGCAAAAAATCAAGAGGTTTTTATAAAAAACCTAATATATTCAGCAAAAAGGATTAATTAGTCCTTCTTAGCTCTCTCGCTCATAATCTTTTCAGCAATGTTCTTCGGAACTTCTGCATAAGTATCAGGCTCCATTACATACTGACCACGGCCCTGTGTCTTAGAACGCATATCAGTAGCATAACCAAACATTTCTGAAAGTGGAACATGAGCTGTTACTCTCTGTGCACCGTTCTCTGCTTCCATGCTCTGGATCATACCACGACGAGAGTTAAGGTCGCCGATAACATCACCGAGGTATTCGTCAGGAACGATAACTGTAACCTTCATGATAGGCTCAAGGAGAACAGGATCAGCTTTTCTCATAGCCTCTTTGAATGCCATAGAACCGGCAATCTTAAATGCCATTTCTGATGAGTCAACCTCGTGGTAAGATCCATCATAAAGCTCAACCTTAACGTCAACTACATTGTAACCTGCGAGTACACCGCTGAGCATTGCGCCCTGGATACCCTGGTCAACAGCAGGAATATATTCCTTAGGAATAGCACCGCCGACAATGTTATTAACGAATTCGTAACCCTTGTCCTTGTTAGGGAATACATTAATCTTAACATGACCGTACTGACCCTTACCACCTGACTGACGAGCATACTTCTCATCAACAGAAGCCTCTTTACGGATTGTTTCTTTGTAAGCAACCTGCGGAGCACCGATATTAGCCTCTACCTTAAACTCACGGAGAAGACGGTCAACAATAATCTCAAGGTGAAGCTCACCCATACCTGCGATAATTGTCTGACCTGTTTCTTCATCAGTATAAGCACGGAATGTTGGGTCTTCTTCTGCAAGCTTTGCAAGAGCAATACCCATCTTTTCCTGACCGGCTTTAGTCTTAGGCTCGATAGCTACTCTGATAACAGGCTCCGGGAACTCCATAGACTCAAGAACTACAGGATTCTTTTCGTCGCAGAGTGTGTCACCTGTTGTTGTATTCTTAAGACCAACAGCAGCAGCAATATCACCTGCATAGCAGCAGTCGATATCTTTTCTGTCGTTAGCGTGCATCTGAAGAATTCTGCCCATACGCTCGTTGTTGTCTTTTACAGAGTTGTAAACTGTATCTCCGGCCTTAACAATACCTGAGTAAACTCTGAAGAAGCAGAGCTTACCTACGAATGGGTCAGTTGCAATCTTAAATGCGAGAGCCGCAAATGGCTCTGTATCAGAAGAATGTCTTTCAACTTCTTCGCCTGTTTCAGGGTTTGTACCCTTGATAGCAGGAACATCGGTTGGAGCAGGCATATAATCGATAATAGCGTCAAGGAGCATCTGAACGCCCTTGTTACGATATGAAGAACCGCAAGTTACAGGAACCATTGTATTGTCGATTGTAGCTTTTCTGATAACTTTCTTAATTTCATCTATAGAAATTTCCTCGCCGCCGAAGTATTTCTCCATAAGATCCTCGTCAAGCTCAGCAACTGACTCGATGAGTTTCTCGTGATACTCGTTAGCAAGGTCCTGCATGTTCTCAGGAATTTCTTCCTCACTGTAATCTGTACCGTCTTCATTGTGGTAAATCTCGGCCTTCATAGTAACGAGGTCGATAATACCTGTGAAGTCGCTTTCGGCACCGATTGGGAGCTGAATCGGAACAGCGTTACATTTAAGTCTGTCCTTCATCATCTGTACAACATGGTAGAAGTTAGCACCCATGATGTCCATTTTATTAACGTAAACCATTCTCGGTACGCCGTAGTTGTCAGCCTGACGCCATACGGTTTCAGACTGAGGCTCAACGCCGCCCTTAGCACAAAGAACTGTTACAGAACCGTCAAGTACACGGAGTGAACGCTCAACTTCAACGGTGAAGTCAACGTGACCAGGTGTGTCGATGATGTTGATTCTGTGTTTCTTGTACTGATGCTTGCTACCGAACCAAAATGCTGTTGTTGCAGCAGAAGTGATTGTGATACCACGTTCTTTCTCCTGAACCATCCAGTCCATAGTTGAAGCACCATCGTGTGTTTCGCCGATTTTATGGTTTACGCCAGTGTAATACAGGATACGCTCTGTTGTTGTAGTTTTACCGGCATCGATGTGAGCCATGATACCGATGTTTCTTGTCTGTTCAAGTGAAACCTGTCTTGGCATAAAATCCTCCTCTAAAAATTACTCCGGTAATAAAAATTACCATCTGTAATGAGCGAAAGCCTTGTTTGCTTCAGCCATCTTATGAGTGTCTTCACGCTTTTTGAAGGCACCGCCTGTGCTGTTAGTAGCATCAAGAATTTCTCCTGCAAGTCTTTCCTTCATTGTTCTTTCATTTCTGGCTCTTGAGTAAGTTGAAATCCAACGAAGACCGAGTGTCTGTCTTCTCTCAGGACGAACCTCCATAGGAACCTGATATGTGGCACCACCTACACGGCGAGCCTTAACCTCGAGAACTGGCATTACATTTTCCATAGCCTGCTCGAAAACCTCAAGTGGGTTATTACCTGTCTTATCAGCAATGATTTCAAATGCACCGTAAACAATCTTCTGAGCAACGCCCTTTTTACCGTCATACATAATGTTATTGATAAGACGAGTTACAAGTTTTGAATTATAAAGCGGATCCGGTAATACGTCACGCTTCGCAATAGAACCTCTTCTTGGCACTTTGCTTCCCTCCTTCACAATAATTGAGATATCATAGGTACTCGAAAGCGACAAACTCCCGTATGCCAACAAGAAATCCATAAATATATATAGAAATCCTGCCGCATAGCAGAACTTAAAATCAATTTAAGCCGAAGTTATGTCAATTCCTTATTTACCTGCCTTTGGACGCTTTGCGCCATACTTAGAACGGGACTGCATTCTTCCTGCAACGCCCTGTGCGTCGAGTGTACCACGAACAATGTGATAACGAACACCAGGCAAGTCCTTAACACGGCCACCACGAATAAGAACAACGCTGTGCTCCTGAAGGTTGTGACCAACACCTGGGATGTAAGAACTAACTTCGATACCGTTAGAAAGTCTTACTCTGGCAATCTTTCTGAGAGCTGAGTTAGGCTTTTTAGGTGTAGCAGTCTTTACGGCTGTGCACACACCTCTCTTCTGTGGTGAGCTCTGGTTGATAGCAACACGCTTCTTAGAGTTCCAACCCTTTAAGAGTGCAGGAGCCTTAGCTTTCTTTTCGGAAACCTCTCTGCCCTTTCTTACCAACTGGTTAAATGTAGGCATATTTTTCCTCCTTTCCAAAATATTAAGAAATTGATTAACCGCTCTGACAAGCAGAGCCGATTGGCGAGCAAGGTGCAATTACACATTGCTCTGCAATTTAGTATTATAACCCAACAAATATCATTTTGTCAAGCATTTTTATCCCGATTTTACGGCATTTTTACTTGAGTTTTTTAAATTTGTGCCGCAGCAGATACTATTTTACCACAAAATTTTCTTTATATACCGAAAAAGCCGCCCTCCGTAAAAGCAGAGAGCGGTTTTTGTTAAAATTTTAGTTTGTTAATAAGCAAAAATGTTAAAATCAGTTGTTTTCGACTTTGAAATTGTTTTCCTTTGCAAACTGTTCCGCAACTGAATTTTTCTTTGCAACTACTACGAGATCTTTTGCAGGAGTGTAGTCATAGCTCATACCGTCAGAGCTTAAGAAACCGAATGCATATTCGCCGAGAGTTGTTGTGGATTCAGGAACTGTAATTTTCTTTAAGTTCTCACATTCTACAATAGCCTCGTTCTCAAGTTCTGTTACACCGTCTTCAAGAACGAGCTCTGTAAGGCTTTCGCAATTGAGGAAAGCATATGCCTGAATAGTTTTTACACTGCCCGGAACGGTAACCTTGATTTCAACATCTTTGCCATCGTTGTTTGTAGGATTGTAGATATAAGCGTTGTAAATATCTGTTACCTTTTTGCCTTCAATTTCACTCGGAAGTGTAAATTCAATGTGCTTTGTTGTGTAATCGCCGTCAACGACATCATACATATTTACACCTGTGACAGAAACTTCGTTGCCGTTAAATACCTTGTAAAAGCAACAGGTGCTTTCATCATAAATTTCACCGTCATTGTCTGTAACTTTTGACACATCGGAATCTCCGTCTGATGTTTCCCAATTATAATATGAACTTTCGTTGTGATAACCGTTATTATAATCGCTTACAAATGTACTGATATTATCTTTTAATCCGCTTTCAAGAGACTTATATGCATGGCAAGCAACAGCACTGATAATGATGCCAAGAATGAGAATGATACCGAGAATAACGCTGATTACAATAGCCGCAATCTTACCGCCGCTCATACCTTTTTTAGGCTGATTAGGCATATTGTTGTTAGGAACATTTGTAAACTGCTGACCTGTGTAACCGTTATTTACAGGCATACCGTTTGGCTGATTAACAGATGAATTATACTGATACGGCTGTGGTGCAGGCTGTGCATTGTTTGCGTCGGCACCAAAACCCGAAGGTGAATTATATGCGTCCGAACCGAAATTGTTTGGCTGTGTGTTGTAATTATCCGCACCGAAGCTGTTTGGCTGTGAATTGTTGTCAGCAACATTCTGCTGTGCAGGTTCGGAATTATAATTGTTTGCCGCAAAATTATCCGACTGTGCAGGCTGTGTTTGAGTTTCCTGCTCTTTTACAGGCTCTTCGACAGGAGCGGGTGTGCCGCAGCTTGTGCAAAACTTACCTGTGATTTCATTTCCGCAATTAGGACATTTCATTTACTATACCTCTCCTTAAATAAGCAAAATATATTTGCCATACTATTGCATAATTATACCATTTTGTTTATGCAAAAATCAATTGCTTTTATTTACATATAAAAAGCAATATATTGTATATTTTTATAATTTCATAACAAAAAGGTTCTCCGCAGCAGAGAACCTTAAGTTTATTATTTTACATAATTTCATCTAAGCAATTATCTCAACCTTCGATAAAAGCCTTTAGAATTTAAACGCTCACGATTAATCAAAGCATCAGTTATATTCAATATACAAATCGTTATCCTTAGCGTATCTGTCGGCAGCCGAGCCTTCTTTAGCGTATATGTGAGTAAGCGGAGAACGGGTATATTCTCTTTTGCCGACAGGCTCTGAAAATGTATCTCCCGCAATATTAAAGCCTACCGCATGCTTGCCAATAACGGTCACCGATTCCGGAATATTAACCCTATCAAGCGAATAGCAATCCACAATAGCGTCAGGCTCAAGAGTTTCAACACCGTCTTCAAGGGTAATTTCACGCACATATTCCGACAGGTTAAAAGTATCGCTCTGTATTGTCTTTACTGTACCCGGTATTGTAATATGAATATGGAGAATACCCGAGGAAAGAGGATTGGACGGATTGATTTTTTCGACAGCAGTTACGGTTTTGCCGTTAATTTCACTCGGAATATTAAAATAAAAATTGTAAGTATCATCTACAACTTCATCCGTAAAATTATTGTAGTAATCCCAGGTGTCAATGCCTGTGACTGTAACAGTTCCGTCATCGTTTTCAGTGTAATAGCAATACGAGTTTTCGTCAAAATCAATACTCACGGACGAAACGGCAGCAGAGTCATCCGCACCCGTAAGCTCACCTGTTCCCATATTAAATTTATTGTTTTTGATTACATTCGTTATGACGGTATATCCGATAACACAAAGGCTGATAATCAATACACTTGCAATAACAAGAACAACTATGAGAGTTGTTTTTGATTTTTTCTTTTCACGGGCATTTACAACATCCGAAAACGGCTGATTTTGATTAGTATAACCGCTCGGCATTGCGCTGTTGCTGTAATTAGGGTTTCCGTAACTATGCTGTGAATTGTAATTTTTTTTGAGCATAGTTGTTTACAGACTGCGTGCTGTAACCGTTTTGTGCGTATTCGTTTACAGGCTGAACACCGGCACTGTTTAAAGCAGTATTTTCAACTGCAGATTTCGACACTTCTTCAGAATTATTTATATTTGCCTGTTCGTCGGATTTTTCCTGAACGGCTTTTTCCTGTTCTAATTCTTCTTGCGGTACGGGTCTGCCGCAAAAGGTACATATATTACCCTCAAATCTTTCTCCGCAATCCGGACATCTGTACATTTTTCTGTTCCTCCAAATTTCATATCAATTACATTCCATAGAACAGCATAATTATACCATTTTAATACATATAAATACAAGCATATTTTTGGATATAATAAAGCATAAAATTACAATTTATTTAACTAAAGTGCATAACAAAAGGCTCTCCGTTCAGAAGAGCCTTAGCTTTAAAATTATGTTTCAGAAAAACATTTCGTAAAGCGATTATAAGATTTTATCTTAAATTTGCGCAAAGTCATAACTTATTATTCACGCAAGTGCTTTTTCGATTTCCTGTGCGGCATCATCAAGGTAGTTGCCCTCAAAGAGTTCTACTCTGCCCTCGTCAACACACTTGGCAAGGTCGCTGTCAATAGGAAGCTTTGCAAGTACCTTTGTATTGTAACGCTCGGCAATTTCATCAATATGGCTTTCACCGAAAATATTATGCTTTTTGCCGCAATCGGGACATACAAAATAACTCATATTCTCAACAAGACCGAGAATCGGCACATTCATCATATTTGCCATTTTTACCGCCTTTTCGACAATCATGGAAACAAGCTCCTGCGGAGATGCAACTACAATGATTCCGTCAATCGGCAAACTCTGGAATACGGTAAGCGGAACATCTCCTGTTCCCGGAGGCATATCAACAAACATATAGTCCTCGTTTTCCCAGATAACATCTTTCCAAAACTGCTTTACCGTGCCTGTAATGACAGGTGAACGCCATACAACAGGGTCGGTCGGATTTTCAAGCAAAAGGTTTACTGACATAATATCAATTCCCGTTTCGGTTGTAACAGGAATAATTCCGTATTCGTTGCCCTTTGCTCTTTCGTTAATGCCAAAAGCCTTTGGAATTGACGGGCCTGTAATATCTGCGTCAAGAATAGCCGTTTTTTTACCAAGACGATTGAAAGTTACCGCAAGAGTTGAAGTAACAAGGCTTTTGCCTACTCCGCCCTTGCCAGATACTACGGCAATTACTTTCTTTACACTGCTGTATTGATTAAGGCTTTCACGCAAACTTTCCGAATTTTTTGACTTGCAGTCAGAGCTGCAAGATGAACAATCATGACTACATCCCATATTTTTTACATCTCCATTTTATACAATTTGTGTTGTTTCGTCGGGAACATACTCCGTTACAGGTTCTGTATCCGGGGTAGATTCGTAAGTTTCGGGTTCGGTATATTCTTCTGTGTAAGGCTCTGTTTCCGGCTCGGTGTACTCCTCTGTGGAAGGCTGTTCTGTGGTTTCCTCCACATTCTCCGTGTAATCGGGAACATACTCCGATTCGGTTTCAGGCTCGTAATACTCGGTTGTCGGCTCTTGAGTTGTGGCAACAGTCGCTTTCGTGGTAGGTGCAGTTGTCACCGTCGATTTTTTATTGTCAAACGAACATTTTGAAAGCACAAAAGCAAGCACACATACTACTATAACCGCAACGGCTACCACTACGCATACCATAGCCGCCTTACTGTTTTTCTGCTTTTGTTTTTTCGCTTTTTTCTTCTTTTTCGGCTTTCCCGAATAATCGTCCGTATCTGCATTATTCTCATAATAGTCGTCATTATTCGGTTGTCTGCGCTTAAATTCGTGTCTGTCCTCACCCGTTTGAGCGTCAAAACCGTCACCGTAATCTCTGTTGCTTTTTTTTGGATTATCCGACGGTATATGATTTTTGCTTGCTATCGATTGACAGTCAAAATCATCGCCGTAATTATCGCTGTGAACATCAAAATTCTCTGTGCTGTCTATGGCAGGCTCATTATTCGGTACATCGTTTGAATTTTTTTCAACTTCTTTATTTTCAACAGTTTCGGTATTATCAACATCAAAATTTTCAATATCCGCAAATCTGTCCTCTTCGTCTTTTTTTGCGTGACGGGCAATATATACTTTTTCTTCTTCCTCTTCAATTTTTTCTGTTCCGTCAAACTTATCCTTTTCGTCCATAAATTCACCCTCTTTAATTTGGTTCTAAATGTTGGGGTAACAATAATAAATTATTGTTTGGCTCACGGTTTAGTGTAATAATTTAAAAATTTAGGTCAAGCCTTTTCAAAGGTTGACCAAACTTTTATAATTACTTGGCTGATGTATTCCGCTAAACTATAAATTACCCAAACTTATGATAAAAAGCCTTTAATTCTTAAATAACCGTATAAGGCACCGCTTAAATAATAAAACAGCGGCTCGATTTTGTCAAGTCGCTGTCAAATTAATAAGTAAAACAAATTATTCTTCTGTGTTTTCTTCGCTTGTTTCGGTTTCTTCGGCATTTTCGGAAGTTTCCTCTGACTCTTCTTCATTTTCAACATCCTGAATGTCAGCTTCTATACCGCCCTCAACGAATTTTTTCTCGCTTTCGTTCTCTTCCTCGACAATTTCAAAACCGCTTAAGAATGTGTACGGAATACCGTAACCGAATACAACGGCTGCAAGTGTTGTTACAATGCTGATTGAACTGTCATTTATAACAAATGCGCTGTGGAGCGGCATACCACTTGCTATGCTTGCAATCATTATGTAAAGCGCAGGCAATACCATAATTATTAATGTAATCGGTGAAAAACGCTTTACAGGCTTTCCGTCGCCGACTCTTGTTGCGTAGAACAAAAGCAGACCGAACACTGTGTAAACAAACAACTGAATTACATTTGAAAGCACCTGATTCTGTCCAAGTGCAAAATTAGAGAAAAAGTGTGCGCATACTACAAACGCAAGAATAAGGAATGCAGAGAAAAACAGATTTACTGTATTCTTTTTATTTGGTTTTTTCATAATCGTGCCTCCGAGCATCAAAATTATTTAGATTTTATCACACTATTGTGACAGTTTTATGACAAATGTTCAGTAAATATCGCACTATACAGCACATTTATTACCTTATTTTTTTGCTTTTGCGGCAAGGCACACCCAACCTTTTTCAAGGTGTTCTTCTATAATGTCAAAATCCTTGCCGATTGATTCCTTTACCTCTTCGGCACGGGTATCAATAATACCGCTCATAATATAAACCGCATCGTCTTTCATAAAGTCTTTTACACCTTTTGAAAGGAACATAATTGCGTCTGCTACAATATTTGCAAGTACAATGTCATACTTACCTGTTACTTTATCTGTAAAGCTGCCGCAGATTGCAGTAAAGCGGTCAGCCACATTGTTAATTTCGGCATTTTCTTTTGCGGTTCTTACCGCAACATCGTCAATGTCAACTCCGACGGCACTTTCTGCACCCATAAGCAAAGACGCAATACCGAGCACACCGCTGCCACAACCCACATCAAGCACTTTGTCGCCTTTTTTCATATACTTTTCGCACATTTCAAGGCAAAGTCTTGTGGTTTCGTGACTGCCTGTGCCAAACGCAAGACCCGGGTCAATATTCAAAACTATTCTGCCCTGCGGATCGTAATCATCTCTCCAACTCGGGCAAATAAGGAGCTTTTCTCCAACGGCAATCGGATTAAAATACTTTTTCCAATTGTTTCTCCAATCCTCTTCGGCACAGTCGAGCAATTCAATTTTATGCTCAATGCCCTCTTCATTATACCTTTCGGACAAAAAGGCTACAGCCTCGTTCGGAGAAACATCAGGCTCAAGGTAAATATGAACATAGGCAACGCTCCTGTCTTTCTTGAGCAAATCCTCATCTATAAGGTCAATGTGTGCAATCTCCTGCACTTCCTGCTCAAGAGCAGTGTAGTCCTCAATATAAATTCCGTAAGGCACTACAACATTCGCAATGTCGCCTGCCCTGTCTATATCCTTTGCGTTTACCGCAATTTTTATTTCTGTCCAAGACTCCATTTGTTAAGCCCCTTTATATACTGTTATCAGAATTATTCGTTGAACATTCTCTTTATTTTCTCAAAAAAGCTGTTGCGCTGTGCGTAGTTCTTTTCGTTTGTAACATTCTCAAATTCTTTTATAAGATTTTTCTGCTTAGCGTTAAGATTCTTCGGAACTTCAATGGTTACACGCACATACTGGTCGCCTTTTCCTCTGCCGTTAAGGCGCTGAATGCCTTTGCCCTTAAGCTTAAATACATCGCCCGGCTGTGTACCCTCGTGAACCTGATACGAAACCTTGCCGTCAAGAGTAGGAACAACCACCTCTGCGCCGAGAGCAGCCTGAGCAAATGTAAGAGGAAGATTGCACCATACATCATCGCCTCTGCGTTCAAATACAGGATGCGGCTGAACATTTACATATACATGAAGGTCACCCGAAGGGCCGCCGTTATAACCTGCGTTGCCTCTGCCGCCGACATTAAGAATCTGCTGGTCTTTAATGCCTGCCGGAACTGTAATATCAACAGTTTTAGTCCTGCGCTTTCTGCCCGAACCGCCGCACTTAGGGCAAGGACTGTCAATAATCTTGCCTTTACCGTGACAAGCGTCACAGGCACGCTGTGTCTGAACAACTCCGAAAGGTGAACGCTGGCTGATTGTAACTCTGCCCGAGCCTCCGCACACAGAGCAGGTCTTAGGCTGAGTACCGGGTTTTGCGCCCGTACCGTGACATTCGTCACAAGAAGAAACGCAATCGTAGCTTACGGTCTTTTTACAGCCCTTTGCAGCCTCTTCAAATGAAATATAAATGCTTGCCTCAACATCGCTGCCTCGGCTCGGAGCATTAGGATTATTGGAGCGTCTGCCTCCGAATCCGCCGAAAAAGCTTGAAAAAATATCATCTATATCAATGCCCTGACCGTATGCACCGTAACCGCCTGCGCCGCCCGCACCGAAGTTAGGGTCTACGCCTGCGTGACCGTACTGGTCATAGCGGGCTTTTTTATCTTTATCTGAAAGTACCTCGTAAGCCTCGTTGACTTCTTTGAATTTTTCTTCACATTCCTTATCTCCCGGATGGAGGTCAGGGTGGTACTTTTTAGCGCTCTGACGGTAAGCCTTTTTAATTTCATCTTCGCTTGCTCCCTTAGAAACGCCAAGCACCTCGTAATAATCTCTTTTATCTGCCATCATTCTCACCTTTTAATAACTTGTTATCAGCTGTATAAAGGTTATCTATATACGCTGTATACGCTGTCAAAAATCCATACAGTGCTAAAGGAGCCGTTGCAAAAAACAGCCCCTTTAACAAATTTTAACAGGAAAAACAAATGAAGTCAATCATTGTGTAAATCTATTTATAGGCTGCCGTTTTTAATCAGTTGCCGTCAACATCCTTAAAATCGGCATCATATACGTTAGGGTCACCGTTTGAGCCGCCCTGTGTGCCCTGCTGTGGGTCACCCTGCGGAGCCGCACCCTGTGCACCCTGCGGATTTGCCTGCTGATAAAGTTTTGCGGAAACTTCGTAAACAGCTTTCTGTAAATCCTCCTTAGCAGTGTCAATCATAGACTTGTCGTTCTTAGTGATAGCGTCCTTAACTGCAGCACACTTTGTATTGATTGTATTCTTTTCGTCCTCTGAAATCTTGTCGCCGCTCTCGTTTACAAGCTTTTCAGCCTGATATACAAGGTTCTCTGCTTCGTTCTTAGCGTCAACCTCTTCACGGTGCTTCTTATCTTCTGCGGCGTACTGCTCTGCTTCCTTAACAGCCTTGTCGATATCTTCCTTGCTCATTGAGGTTGAGTTCTGAATCTGAATCTTCTGCTCCTTGCCTGTACCGAGGTCTTTTGCAGATACATTAACAATACCGTTTGCATCAATATCAAATGTTACTTCAATCTGTGGAATACCACGCATAGCTGGAGCAATGCCTGTGAGAGCAAACAAACCGAGCTGCTTGTTATCTCTTGCAAATTCACGCTCACCCTGTAAAACATTGATTTCAACCTGTGTCTGGTTATCAGCGGCAGTTGAGAAAATCTGGCTCTTCTTTGTAGGAATTGTTGTATTTCTCTCAATAATCTTTGTCATTACGCCGCCCATTGTTTCAACACCGAGTGAAAGAGGTGTAACATCGAGGAGAAGAAGTCCCTCTACCTCGCCGCCGAGAACGCCGCCCTGAATAGCAGCACCTACAGCTACGCACTCATCAGGGTTAATGCCCTTGAACGGCTCTTTGCCGATAAGTTTCTTAACAGCTTCCTGTACAGCAGGAATTCTTGAAGAACCGCCGACCATAAGAACCTTGTCAATCTGACTGATCTGTAAACCTGAATCAGAGAGAGCCGAACGAACCGGACCCATTGTAGCCTCTACAAGGTCTGCTGTAAGTTCGTCAAACTTAGCTCTTGTAAGTGTTAAGTCAAGGTGCTTAGGACCTGTCTGGTCTGCTGTAATGAACGGGAGGTTGATTGAAGATGTTGTAACGCCCGAAAGCTCTATCTTAGCTTTCTCTGCAGCCTCTTTGAAACGCTGCATAGCAACCTTATCTGATGAAAGGTCAATACCTGTTTCGTTTTTGAATGATGTTACCATCCAGTCGATAATTCTCTTATCGAAGTCATCACCACCGAGGCGGTTGTTACCTGCTGTAGCAAGAACTTCCTGAACACCGTCGCCCATCTCAATGATAGATACATCGAATGTACCGCCGCCGAGGTCATATACCATAACCTTCTGGTCTTTTTCTTTATCTATACCGTATGAAAGTGCAGCTGCTGTAGGCTCGTTGATAATTCTCTTTACATCAAGACCTGCAATCTTACCTGCATCCTTAGTAGCCTGACGCTGTGCGTCTGTAAAGTAAGCAGGAACTGTAATAACTGCCTGTGTTACCTTTTCGCCGAGGTATGCTTCAGCGTCTGCCTTTAACTTTGAAAGAATCATAGCTGAAATTTCCTGCGGTGTGTACTGCTTGCCGTCAATTGATACTTTATATGATGTACCCATTTCTCTCTTAATAGAAGAAACTGTCTTGTCAGGGTTTGTGATAGCCTGGCGCTTTGCAACCTGACCTACCATACGCTCGCCATCTTTTGAGAAAGCAACAACGGAAGGAGTTGTTCTTGCGCCCTCGGCGTTAGGAATAACTACAGGCTCGCCGCCTTCGATAACTGCTACACATGAGTTTGTTGTACCTAAATCTATACCTATTGTCTTTGCCATAATGAATTCCTCCTGAATATATTTGTTTTACTTTTATACTGATTTATTTATATAAAGGTCTTAGTCGCAATTTGCAACCTGAACCATTGCATGACGAATAATTTTATCGCCGATTTTGTAACCTGTCTGGAACACCTGTGAAATACAGTTCTTTTCAAAATTCTCATCGTCAATCTTTGAGATTGCGTTGTGAATTTCCGGATTAAACTCCTCACCCTGCGCACCGAAAGGCTCAACCTTGAGCTTTTCAAGCGACTTTGCAAGCTGATTTGAAATAAGCTCAATGCCCTTTAAAATTTCGGGGTCACAATCTTTTAAATTTGTAATAGCCATCTGAATACTGTCTGCTACAGGCAAAAGCTCTGTAACCGCCTTTGCTGTTGCGTCATCATAAATAGAAAGCTTTTCGTTTGCTGTACGCTTGCGGTAGTTGTCATACTCGGCACAAAGGCGAAGATATTTGTCTTTCTGTGAGTTGAGCTCCTCCTCAAGTTCAGCTATTTTTTTGGCGGTTTCATCAATTTCTTCCGTAACCGCTTCAGCTGTCTGTTCGGATGTATTCTCGTTTACAACAGCTTCGTCTTTTGTCACTTCTTTTTTCTTTGACATATTACCTTTCCTTTCTATATTAATGCTCTATAAGCTCGCTTATTATTTTACTTACACATTCGCTTATACATTCTATAATCGAAATCACTCTGCCGTAATCCGTTCGTATCGGAGCTATTACGGCAAGCGTACCGGACGGTGTATCTTTTACGCTGTAGCTTGAAGAAATTACCGAGCTGTACGCAAGTTCTATACGGCTGTTTTCTGTACCTATACTTACCGAAGTACCTATCGGCAGGCTTGTAAGAACACCTGCAAGATCTCCTTTTCTTGAAAGAAGTTCAATTACATTTCTTGCCGCAAGAAAATTTACATTCTGCATAAACAACGGCTTTGTCTGACCGCTCAAAAAGATTCCGACTTCGTTTGCCTTGTCTGCCGCATCTTTTATCGCCGTAAGCACACTTGGCATAAAGAGCGATAACTCGCCAAATCTTGCCGCTGCCGTCTGTATAAACGGACGATTTATCGAAGAAAGCCTTACTCCGTCAAACAATTCGTTAAGCGCTTTGTCAAACACTTCAAGGATTTCGGGAGTGATTATAAATTCGCATCTGAAAAGCTGATTTTTTATAATGCCGTTTGAAGCAATTACAACAGTCATTGCCGTGTGCGAACCCGTCTGCACAAAGCTGATTTTGTGAATCCTGCTTTCTGCGGAATTCGGTGCTGTGGCAACTGCGGTAAGTCCTGTCAGCTCCGAAAGAAGATCTGCCGCCGATTTTAAAATATTTTCGGGTGATTCGGCATTTCTGTAAAGTTTATCCTCCACAAGTTCTCTGCCCCGCTGTGACACCGCCACAATCTTCATAAGATTGTCAACATAGTATCTGTAGCCCTGCTGAGTAGGTATTCTGCCTGCCGATGTATGCGGCTGAACAAGATAACCCTTTTGTGTGAGGTCTGCCATATCATTTCTTACCGTAGCCGATGAAACTTTTAAATCCGTTTCGTCTATCAGAGTTTTTGAACCTACAGGCTCACCTGTCTTTATAAAGTTTTCAACAACAGCCGAAAGAATTTTTTGCTTTCTTTCCGCAAGCTCCATAGGTATCACCTCTCTGCCTGCGTTTTTGTTGTTTTAGCACTCTCTATGTGTGAGTGCTAACTCTTATGCTTATACTATAATCTTAAAGTCAGCAAAAGTCAAGAGTTTTATCAGAAAAATTTTACTTTTCAAAAACTTTTCACAAATCCGTCACCATTATTGACATTTCAGCGCAAAATATACTATAATGGAAGTTATATTGACAAATACACCCTTAACTACACAAAATGGCTTAAATTAGCCGTAATTTTGATACAACTAAGATACAAAAGAGGTTATTATGAGAATCGGTTACTTTTTCAGAGTTTGCTCCGGCGCAACATTCAGCAAACTTTCCGGCGCAATAAATACCGTTCACACAAAATCTGGCAAAAACAAAGCCGGCATTTTCTTTGATATGGTAGGTTGCTTTTTTAAATACAGAGCGGGATATAATGACTATGTTCTGTTTGAATACTACAATATGACTGCAGACCAGCGCAAAACATATATGACACGCTTTAAAAACAAGCGTTTTATGTTAATGCAGAACGATCTTACAAGTGCCGAAATATTTAACGATAAAAGATTATTTGATACCAGATTTGCAAAATATCTTGGCAGACGGGTACTTGTAATTGAGGAAAAGATTACTTTGGAGCAATTCAGCGAATTTATTAAGCCTTGGGATGTTTTCATTGCAAAGCCTGCTTTCGGCGAATGCGGCAAAGGCATTGAAAAACTTGTTAAAGCGGACTTTAAGAGTGACGAAGAATTTTATAATTATGTTTTTGACAAAGAAAACGAATTCGGTGTACTTGAAGAGGCAATAAAACAACACCCCGATGTTTCAAAAATTTATCCTCACTCAATTAACTGCTTAAGAATTGCCACACTTGTGGTAGACGGCAAGCCGAATATTTTGTATGCGGTGTTTAAAACAGGAAATAACGGTAAATTTGTAGATAATCTTGAAAACGGCGGTTTTGCCTGTCACTTTGACCTTGATACAGGTATGGTAACAGGGCCGGGACATACTTCCGATATGGAAATTGCATACGAACACCCGTATTCGGGAATAAAATTTAAAGGTTTTAAAATTCCTTACTGCGAAGAGGTCAAGGAGCTTGTTAAAAAGGCGGCACTGGAAGAACCCGAATTTAAGTATTGCGGTTGGGATGTATGCATTTCGGAGAACGGACCTGCGATTATCGAGGGCAATGACTATGCGGCATATGACTTTCCGCAGTTACCCGACGAAGATACTCCAAAGGTCGGATTAATTTCAATTATAAAGCAGTATATTCCCGACCTTAAACTTTAAATCATTAATACATTAGATTTATAGGAGATCAACAAATGGAAACCATAAAATCCTTTTACTTTATATTATGGGCAATAATCGCTCTGTATATGTTCGTATCGGCAAAAAAGCTCGGTTCTTTGTGCTACATCATCGGGGGTTTTTTCAGCTTTATGACTGTATGGTACGCTATGAACAGTTTTTCGGGAATTGCAATGTTTGACGGTGTGCTCGGCATTGTGTTTAAATGTGTAGTAGGTGCTTTCCTGCTCGGCTTTGTACTGATTTATGTAATCGGTAAACTAAAAAAGAATAAGAAATAAAATTTTAAATCAATTACAGGCTTAAAAGCATAACCCCTCCGGCAACGCTGTTAATATGCGTTGTCGGAGGGGTTATTGTTGTTGTCAAACTTTGCATATACAAAAAGCTTTTCAAAATATGTCGCATCAGAACAAATTTTAAAAACAATGTAAAAATAATTGACAGCGACTATATCTGATTTTATAATATTTATATAAATACATTCATACAAAGGACTGATATTATGATAAAATTCAATAATGTTACAAAGGTATTTAACAACACTTTAAAAGCAGTAGACGATCTGTCTTTTACTGTAAATAAAGGCGAAATTGTAGGATTTATCGGACCGAACGGTTCGGGCAAAACCACCACAATCAAAATGCTTACAGGTATTCTCTCAAGTGACAGCGGTGAAATAAGCATCAACGGTCACGACATAAAAAAAGAACCACTTGAGGCAAAGAAAAGTATCGGTTACATTGCCGACAGTCCCGATATGTTCTTAAGGCTCAAAGGAATTGAGTTTCTCAATTTCATCGGTGACATCTACAAAGTTCCGTCAGATGTGCGCAAAAAGAGATTTACCGAAGTTTGCGACAGATTCGGACTTACCGACAGCTTAAACGCACCTATGCTAAGCTACTCGCACGGTATGCGTCAGAAAATTATGGTTGCCGCCGCACTTGTGCACAATCCCGATGTATGGATTCTTGACGAACCACTCATCGGTCTTGACCCTAAGAGTGCTTTTGAACTGAAAGCTATGATGCGTGAACACGCAGATGCGGGTAACTGCGTATTTTTCTCCACCCACATACTTGAAGTTGCCGAAAAACTCTGCGACAAGGTTATCATAATTAAAAAGGGCAAATCGCTTTATGACGGCACTCTCGATAATCTTTGCAGTCAGAACACAGGCAAATCACTTGAACAAATCTTTTTGGAGCTGACTGAAAATGAGTAATTTTTTTAATTTATTAAAAACCTTTATAAAAACAACCGAGCTAACCTCCGCAGAAAAAAAGCGTTCCAAACATTTTTATACAATTATGGGTACGGCGGTTGTGCTTCTTATTATGATACCGGCAGGTGCGCTTGTCGGAATAATCACCTATGCCCTAACACTCGGCGTAATGACATACGGCGGAGCAACACAGGGTGCGGAAGTAATTTTACATATTATTTCTATCCTTTCCGTAGTATTCGGAATTAATGTAATTATCAATATATTTTATTTTTCAAACGATATTGAAAATCTCATTCCTCTTCCGTTAAAGCCGAGAGAAATCGTAAGCGCAAAGTTTGCTTATTCCCTGCTTTCGGAAAACATAATGGAATTTATCCTTATTCTCGGAGCTTGCGTAGGCTTTATGTCGGCAAAGGGATTTTCGCTTACAGGTGTTATAACTTCAATAATCGGCATACTTACCGTTCCCATTATTCCTCTTGCTTACTGCGGAATTATTGCCGTTATATTTATGTACTTTACCCACTCGGTAAAAAATCGTGATTTCCTCAATAAAATTACAGGTATCGGCACTGCCGTGCTTATAGTCGGCGCACTGGTTGCCCTCGTAAGCATCAGCGGATTTAATCCCGATGCAATCGTTACTTCGCTTGCAAGCGCAGACAACGGATTTTTAAATGTTATGAACTTTATTTTTCCGCACATTCCGCTTATGATGGATTCTATCTCAAGCGAATCCGTATATCAACTGCTTTTATACTTGCTTGCAAATGTAATTTTTGTTGCAGTCTTCCTTTTCCTTGCGTCAAAAATGTATATCAAAGGTGTGTCGGACATCAATACCACAAAATCCAAACGCAGTAAAAGCATTGCAAGTCAGGCTGTTGAAAAATCAACCCAAAAAGGAGTTTTTGCAAGTTATTTGAAAAAAGAATTTCTTATCCTTTTCAGAACTCCGCCTTTCTTTATGGACTGCATAGCCATTAACCTTTTGTGGCCTGTTTTTATGGCTGTTATTATGATTTTGCAGGGCAGTACAAACTTTTTGTCGGGCACACTTACACCGTACCTTGCGGGAGATCAAAAAAGTATCACTGTAATTACCGTAGCGGCTGTTGTAATTTCCGCCCTTGTCACGGCAATTAACAGTATCGCTTCTTCCGCAATTTCAAGAGAGGGCAAGCACTTCCAATTTATGCGCTATATTCCCGTTACATTAAGAGTTCAACTGAATGCAAAAGCACTTACAAGTATAATCATCAGCGGCTCTGTTATGGTGCTCTATGTAATTGCATTTAATATTTACTGCGCAATTCTCGCAGACAGCTTTAACCCGTTTGTATTCATCGTAATTCCGCTTATACATATTCTTTTAAGCCTTATCTGCGTTGTTTTTGTAACCTACCTCGGTATATTCTTGGACACAATAAACCCTAAACTTGTATGGGACGATGAAATCAACGCTTTGCGAGGTAACTACAATACCGTAATCAATGCAGCCATAATTATAGCAATTACCGCCGCTATTTGTGCAATTTCTCTTGTATTGCTATGGATTTTTGGTGTTGAACCTGTTATAATTAACCTTGGACTTGTTATTGTTATGTATGTGCTTGCGGTTTTTGCACAAAGGCTTTGCCTTAGCAAGGGTGTAAAAAATCTTGAACAAACCGAAAGCTGATAGATTCGAAACATAATGCAAATCAAATTTTATTAAGGTGATTTATAATGACAGAAACTAACTATTCCATGCTCTGCGATTTTTACGAGCTTACAATGTCAAACGGCTATTTTAAAAACGGCTTTTACAAAAAGACTGTTTACTTCGACCTTTTCTTCCGCAAAGTGCCCGACAACGGCGGTTTTGCCATTGCGGCAGGTCTTGAGCAGGTAATTGACTACATCAAAAATCTCCACTTCTCCGAAACCGATATTGAATATCTTAGAGAAAAAGGAATTTTTGACGAAGAATTTTTAAAATATCTTTCAAATTTCAAATTCACAGGTGATATTTACGCTATTCCCGAGGGAACTCCTATCTTCCCTAACGAACCGATTATTACGGTAAAAGCTCCTGCCATAGAGGCACAGCTTATCGAAACATTTTTACTTCTTACAATCAATCATCAGACTCTCATTGCAACAAAGGCAAACAGAATTGTTCGTGCCGCACAGGGCAGAACGGTTCTTGAGTTTGGTTCTCGCCGTGCACAGGGCGCAACAGGTGCCGTTGACGGTGCAAGAGCCGCATACATAGGCGGTTGTGCCGGTACAGCCTGCACACTTACAGACGCACTTTACGGCGTACCCGCAGGCGGCACAATGGCTCATTCCTGGATTCAGATGTTCGACAACGAATATACAGCATTCCGCACCTACTGCGAGCTTTATCCTGAGAACCCGACGCTTCTTGTCGATACTTACAACACGCTTAAAAGCGGCGTTCCGAACGCAATAAGAGTATTTAAAGAAGTGCTTGTTCCAAAGGGCATTAACAAATTTGCAATTCGTCTTGATTCGGGCGATATTTCTTACCTTTCTAAAAAAGCGAGAAAAATGCTTGACGAGGCAGGACTTGAAAACTGCAAAATTGTTGCATCAAACTCACTCGACGAGTACCTTATCCGTGACCTTATGATGCAGGGTGCACAGGTCGATGTTTTCGGAGTTGGCGAAAGACTTATAACTTCGTCAAGTTCGCCTGTATTCGGCGGTGTATATAAACTTGTTGCCGTTGAAGAACCCACAAGCGGCGAAATTATCCCGAAAATCAAAGTCAGCGAGAACACAACAAAAATCACAAATCCTCATTTCAAAAAACTTTACCGTTATTATGACAACGAGAGCGGCAAGGCTCTTGCCGACGAACTTTGCGTGTACGACGAAGTAATAGATTTCTCAAAACCACACACCATTTTCGACCAGAATGCAACATGGAAAGCAAAAACTCTCACAGACTTTACCGCAAAAGAATTACTTGTACCGATATTTAAGGACGGCGAGTGCGTGTATGAATCGCCAAAGATTGAAGATATTGCAAAATACTGCAAAGACCAAATCGGACTTCTTTGGGACGAGGTAAAGCGATTTGAGAACCCGCACAACTACTATGTTGACCTCTCGAAAAAACTTTGGGACATCAAAAACATTCTTTTAAATATCTATCAGAGTTAAAATCACAGGAGTTCATATGATAAATTTAAAACAAATTATCGCCGTAACACTTACCGCCACAGCAGTAGCGGCAACTGCAATTGTTTCGGCATCAGCACTTGATACGCAAAAATACGACTTAAACGATGACGGCAGATTTGATGTGCAGGATGTTACATACTTGCAGATAAAAATAGCAGGTGACGGAGAACTGACAGACAATCAGAAAAAAATTGCCGACTATAACAATGACGGCAAAATTGATGTTCAGGATGTAACCTCGGCTCAAATGCTCATTTCGGGAGGAGAAACTCCGACACAGCCTGCAACACAGCCGACCACCGTACAACCGACTTCACAACCGCAGCCGACCACACAGCCGAGCGGATCTGCAAGCTATAATAAAGAATTTGCTGATAAGGTAATTGAACTTGTAAATGCGGCACGGGCAAAAGAGGGACTTTCTCCTCTCACAAAAGACACAACTCTTACAAACCTTTCAAATATTCGTTCAAAAGAAACAGCAACTCTGTTTTCACACCAGCGCCCTGACGGCACAAGCTGGTCTACGGTTTTAAAGCAGAATAATGTTTCGTACACTTCGGCAGCCGAAAACATTGCCGCAGGACAGAACACACCCGAAGCTGTAGTAAAAGAATGGATGAATTCTCCGTCGCACAGAGCAAGCATAATGAACAGCAAATATAACAAAATCGGTGTTTCGTGTTATGTTGACCAAAATGCTCCGTACAGATATTATTGGGAACAGTTGTTTATTAAGGGCTAACGCAAACTCCGATAGCCAACCGACTTGCTGTTTGGCAGCTTAAACACAATAGCGAAAATCTTTCAATTATGAAAACAAACAAGAAAATAGGCTTTTTAACACCGTCAACACTTTGCGCTGACGGTGTTTTCTTTGCATAATAATTTTTCACCTGTTTTGTGAAAATCGATGCAAAAGCTCTGATAAAAAATTCAACTGTTTAATTTTGCTAAAAATATTGACTGTTATACGCAGAATTGATATAATTTTGTTATAAAAGGCAGGCGGTGAAGATATGAAAAAAACTCGGCTGATAAAAATTATACTTAAACGGACAGGAGCACTTAAGTTTTTGACAACATACATAATAATATTTGCAGGTGTAAGCATTGGTGTATGGATAGTTGAGCCGAACATAAAAACTCCGATTGACAGTGTATGGTACTGTTTCAGCGTAGCCACAACCATAGGTTTTGGCGACATAACCGCCGTTACGATACTCGGCAGGGCAATGTCGATTTTCCTGTCGATATGTTCCATACTGATAATAGCGGTAGTACCGGGAATTATTACAAGCTATTATATTGAGAGTACAAAGCTAAAGGAACAGGAAAGTATAGCAAAATTTCTTGACGACCTCGAACATCTGCCTGAACTTTCAAAAGAGGATTTACAAAGCCTTTCGGAAAAGGTAAAAAAGTTTAATAGGAAGTAATATTAAATCATTTTAAAATTTTCGTTCCGATTTAGTCTAAACTATTTGCTAAATTATGGTTTAGCAAATTGATTTGCCAATCAATTATAAAAGTTTGGTCGACCTTTTCAAAGGTCGTGGGTGTGGGCAAAGCCCA
>ENA-ORTS01000391-ORTS01000391.1-human-gut-metagenome-genome-assembly--contig:-NODE-391-length-35791-cov-8.326254_pt1 | contig 35791 bp, 66 predicted proteins | sample MGYA00241911_ERZ509186 | MGnify/ENA primary metagenome ERZ509186 (study PRJEB26280, sample SAMEA2338852) | human gut metagenome | biome: human gut; feature: human-associated habitat; material: faeces...
CATATATGTGCTGCGGCTTTCTCTGCTGCGGCTTTCTCTGCTGCGGCTTTCTCTGCTGCGGCTTTCTCTGATAGCAGTAGACCTCCGCCGAAAATTGCTTTCCCCATCGGGCGCTGGCTATCCAGCTTCGCAATCTGTGTGCAGTCCTCGCGCTTAACCGCAAACTCTACACCGTAGTGCGCATATTTCTGCAGCATGGCTGCCGTCAGCACATGGTCCGGATATGTATATTTCGGCAACTCCCGTTTCGTCTGCGACTTTATCTGCTGCATCGCCCGCTCGACTGCCCTTCCGAGTGATGGGGCGCTCTGCGCGACGTTTCCTCCGAAACTTGTTACAAACGCCGTGCGAACGACTGCGCCATTTTCATACGTGATGTCTGCATCGCAAATGATATGGTTCATCCTCAGCACAACTGATCGGCCGCAGAGCGCCGTGAGCGATGGCGCAAAAAGAAAGAACGCAATCCCTCTGTCTATGTAGAATTCGCAGATTTTTGAAAGAATCGAAAAAGGCGGGTTGTCCAGCACGACGCAGCCGTCCGGATAGTCAAAACGCTCATAGTCCCCACCCGGATAGAATGGCCGCACGATGCAGGCCGGGTCAATCCCATACTCACTGCACGCCCAATCCCGGATCGCATCATAAACAAGCGGTGGCGTGTAGCAGTCGTCCGTTGTCTTTTTGGGTTTGAATTTCTCCGTGAACGCATCGTATTCCGGGTTGTCGTCGAATAAGCATCCCTGTTCCCATTGCATGTTGTAGCCCTCCTTTGTTTTTTCTGCCCGCTCAAAGCGTGGCCGGAGATTCCGGCCATGCGTTCAGCGATCAGCATCGTTCGTTGTTTCTTTCTGCATGTATGCACGTTCGTTTTCAGATATCGCCCCAAGCCCATACAATGCACGCACCTCATTCATTGTCGGTTTTCTTTTCGGTTTCTCGCTTTCTGGCATAACCTCTTCCAGTCCGAGCACCTCTATCGTCTCTATCGCCTCAAGCGAATCCATCAGATCCATCGCTCGCCGTTTCAGGCTGCGCAGCTTGAAAAATACCAGCACGCCCAGCGCGATCCACTCCAGCGCAGCAGCAAGCTCCAAAATCTCAATGATCATTTTCTTCTCCTTCTATCCCTTCCAGTGTTGCTTGGCAGTATTGGCACCGGCGCGGCAAAACGCGCTTCACGCCGCCATTTTTCCAGACTTCGATATGTGGCTTCTCCGGCCTGCCGCAGACCGGGCAACGGTAGACACGGAAGATATCATCCCAGCGCCACCAATTCCCGGTGCGGCACAGCTGCTTCTCCGCGTTTTTAAGCAGCACGGCATAGCAGTCCGGCACATCCTCCGGGAACCATCCTGCGATAGGGCCGCCGTTCAGCAGGCACTTGTCGCAGGCGTCCGCCCTGCACGCCCCTATTGCCTGCATGATCTCCGCAAAGCTCATGTCCTTTTTGCCAAGCCGCAGCGCTTCCCGGCGCTTGTCTTTCTTACTCATCCCTGTTCCGCCTCCATTTCCTTGCGCTCCTGCATAAATGCGTGCAGGTAAAGCTGCAGCAAGCCCTGTGCAGTATTTACGTACTTGGTCAGCTCTTTTTTGCTGATCAGCAGCCTTCCGGTCGTGATGATCCGCATGTCCGGCGTGCCGATCACCTGTATGCACGCCGGGTCTTCGGTCTTCTGGCCGTCTGGTGTCATCTCAAAAAGCGGCGGTACAAGCTGATCCATCGTGATCCTCGGCGGGTATTTTTCATCCCGAAATTCAACCTCCCACTTGTCGTCTTCCATTTTCGCCTGAAACGCCCCGAGCTCTCCGTAAAAAAGCTCCATGATTTTCCCCATTTTTGATACTCCTTTCACACTTCCACGCACTCATTGGCGCGGATATTGATTCTTTTGCCGCCGGACTCGATCACGTAGCCCGGCGCTTTGAACATTGGGTACCGCTCCGCCCGGTATGTGGCTCCGATCCTTGGCTGGTATTCCGGCCATACCGGGACTTTGGCTGTTATGCGGATTCGGACGAGCCTGTGCGGCAGGCGCTTTTCTCCTTTCGGGCTCTCGGTGCGCAGGTCCTCCATCTCCTTTTCCAGCTCCCGGCGGCGCTGCTCCAGTCTTTCTGCCTGCACTTTCCCGCGGCACTCCTTCGAGCAGCACCTTGTTGCCATTGTGATCGCGCTCGGCACTTTGTAAAATGTGGCCCCGCAGACCTGGCAGACCAGCGCGACCTTGTTGGATTTGCCCATAGTTTCACGCTCCTTCGTCTGGGGGCCGGTATTCCGGCCCCCGTAGGCAGGGCGGAGTTCCACCGTCCGCGCCCGGCGCGCCGCGCTCGCTCGACTTACGCTGCGCATTTCCGGGCGATCCGCCCTTGACTGCCATCAGGCGGCTTTGTAAAAAAGGAGGCAAGCGATGCACGGGGCCTATGCGATACCCCGTGTGGGATGACGTTTTTGCGCACGTCTCACACGCTTTCCCGGCGCACGTGCTTGAGGGATTTGCCGTGCGCCGGGTGCAAAGCCGGGGTTTCCTTCCGCAGCCGTCTCATGGCGGAGCGCCTGCGGCATAAGTCCGATAAAATATGGTTCCCCGGCTGATTGCCTATTCCTTGGTGCTGATATCCTTGTGCAGCAGGCCGTCCGCGCCCTTGACGAGCGGCAGCGCCCTGCGCCGCACCTGCTCATCCGGATTCCAGCCACATTTCAGGCAGCAGGCCGTCGTGCGGTTCATGCAGACGTTCCCGCTTTTCGGCAGGCCGCACGGCATTCCCGGACTGCCCTCGTTTTTTTCTTCCGGCATATTAAACCTCCTGTATCTCTACCCCGAATTTCGAGCGCATGAATTTTTTATTGCGCAGGTATTCCTTTGTCCGCGTCGGCTTGGACTTGACGTCCTCGACGACGAGCTTGCCGCCGAATCGGTAGGAAAAGTCCGCCGTGTACCGCACTGCGCGAATGCGCTCACCGGCCTCGGTGATGTAGCTCTCCTGCAAGGTAAACTGCGGCTCCAGCCGCAGATCGGAGATGATCCCGGCCCGCAGCATCACCATCAGCTCGTCATACCGCCGCGCCTGCTTCCGGCTGTCAAACTTGATCCCGTTCCGCTCAGCCCGCTCGTTGTGATACTTTGCCTTCCCCTGGCTCCCCTTGTGAAGGGGAACTGGCGCCGCAGCGCCTGAGAGGTCGATCTGCTGCATGGCATACAGCTCCCGCATCCTCGGCGGCATGTCCGCCATCGATTCAAACCGCAGCCCGCTCATTCGGCTGCACCATCCATCTTTGCCCCGCATAGTCTGCAATAATAGCTGTCGTTAGATTCTGCGTTGCCGCATTCACTACAAGTGAATACACCGTCTTCATGGTGAATCCACCGCCCATGTCGCACCTCCGCAACGTCGGCGGCGGGCGCGTTTCTTATCTCTCTTAGTGCAACTGAATACGCATAATGCTCACCAGATTCTTCCGTTGTGTGCTCCTCGTAATACTTCATCCGCGCAACTAAACTGCTCCTATCAAGATACTCAGCGATCATTTGAATGGTTTGCCTCCTTATCGAACGATGAAAGCACGCTGTCGTCCAAAAACGCACGCGCCGTGTATTTCCCGCCGCATTCGCACGGCTCTTTTGTCCGGTAAACTGTCCAGTTCGGAGTCGATAGCTTGTTGTCCACCGGCGCGACCTTCCCACACCGCTCGCAGACCGGCGTCATATCCATCATGTTTTTACGTTTTTCCATTCTTCTTGCCCTCCATTCTTGCCCGCAGCAGCTTCGCGTACAGTTTGATCGCCAGCGTGTCCTATACCACACCGGCGTTTGTCTTCCAGCGCGGCTTTGCCGTCAGCCCCCAGTTTGCATGGTTCCGGCTCGTGCCGATAGACATGAGGATCTTTCTTGCGCGTTTTCTGGTCATGCCTTGCCCTCCGTTTCCTCGGCGGAATTGCGCGTCAGTACCCACAACTCCCCGGCTCTCTTGAGCCAGTAGAGCCAGTCCGCCATAATTGCATCAATCACCGCAGCCGCCTTGTCGTGCGGCATGGCGAGAATCGCCTCCGAGGAAAGCTCCGTCGTATTATCTTCCATCACGGATTCATACAAGCGGCTACGGATTGGGATTCTGCAATACTTTTCCTGTCCATCAATTGTCCCACGGATTACTCCCTGGTTGCTCATGCCTTTCCCTCCATTTCCTGCAAAGCCTTCTCGGCTTCTTCTCGGGTTAAAAATACGTACTCGGACTTGAATTTCGTCTGGATGCACCAGTCCAGCGCACCCTCGGACGGCTGCCTCGGCAGCCGCTCCTCATAATCGATCTGTTCGCTCATCCGAAGAAATCCTCCAGATTCACGATGTTTCCGGCCGGAGCAGGCGGCGCAACGGGCTCCGGCTTCGGCGCTTCCGTCTGCTCCGGCAGGCCGAAGTATTTGCGGATGATCTTCTCTGCCTCCTTGCCGGTGCAGCAGCTGCCGTTTTTCTGCGCGAACGCTCTGATTTCGGCCTCGCAGGCCTTGAGGCTCATGCCGCCGTGCTTCAGATCGTCCAGCACCAGCTTTGCCGCCGCCTCATCCGGCGCGATCATCCGCAAGCAGCTGCTCGCCGCACATCCACACCGGGCCGCGCGGCCCCTGCTGCTTGCGGATGATCTCCGTTGCCTCTTGCAAATATGGATTTTTCATGCTATACTCTCCTTGTACTTGATTTTCACAGAGAAGCGCAGGCTTCTCCGCCCTCGACCGGTTCCAGCCGGACGAGGGCATTTTTTATCCGAACATCCTGTCCGGTTGATAGCCGAGCTTGGCCACGCTGGCCGACTGGTGGTATTCCGGCCGCTTGAAGCTGTAGCCCCAGCGTTTTGCCGCCCAGAATAGGGCCGCCGTTTCGTCCGCGGCGTGTACCGTCAGCTGGCGGCCTGCGTAATCCACCACGAAATAGTGCTTCCCGGCGTAGCCCGGCTGCTCGACGATATCCGCGCGCCTCGCGGGCCGCTCGCCGGGGTAGTTGATGCTATTTTGCCGCATAGCTCTTGCCCCTCCTGTCCTTATTTGCCGCCCGCTCGATCTGCCTGATGGCGGCTATGTCCGGCTCCAGACTGATCTTGTCCCGGTGGTTGATGTCGTAGATGTGGTTCCGGATGCTCTCATAGAGCGCCCAGCTGCAGCAGCGTGCACTGCATCCCGGCTCCCGGCCGGGGCAATCCTTCGCGCACGGCGACGGGATCTGCCGCATACGCGGCGCGTAGATCTGCGCCGTCATAGCGCTTCGTCCTGCACGCACTGGAGCCAGTACGCCAGCTTTTGCAGCCGCGTCTCCTGTTTGAGCAGTTCGTCGGTTGTTTCATGATCGACGCGCGGCATTTCGCACAGGAGCGCCCGATCATTCTTGAGGTCGTCCGCGTAGGCGTTGACCGCCTCGATCACGTCCGCCAGCTGGTCAGGGCGAAAGTCGACCGTGATCTTTCTCTCCTTCACAGGCATATCCCTGTAAAAAACGTCATCAGCGATACGCCACCGAGGACGGCGGCGATCTCTGTCGCGTGGGCGCAGCCCGCGATGATGCACAGCGCGAAGCCCACGCCAGATAGCCAGATGCAGCCCACCTTCGCCAGCCGCCTCATGGCCTTGTGCCATTGGTAGATCGCCCGGATTCTCGCCCGGCGCTCCTCCAGGCTTTCCCCTTCAGGAACTTCCGGCGGCTCATAGCCGATCCGCCGCTCTGCAAGATTGGTTCTCATTCTGCCAACTCCTTCCTCCATACCGGGCTGTCCTCCCGGTTCACGCAGTAGCGCATGGTTTCCTTGAATTCCTCGCCTATTCCCCGCTGGCAGAACGCGGCATAAAATATGTTAAGGATTCGCGCGGCAGCAGCGCTCAGTTCCAGCGCGCTGCCGGATAGCGCAGATACCGTTTTTTTGCCGTCCATGCCGATCTCGACGTGTACCTTCCCGTTATCCATTGGTTTCCTCCTTCGTCTCCGGCAGGCGTTCTGCCGATTCTACCAGCGCTATAATCCGCTTGCAGTTCTCCGTCCTTTCCCTTCTGCGTTTTGCGAGGTTTGCATACCGTTCAGAAAATTCCGCCACTCGCACGTGTGCAGCCATGTTCTCGTACTCATTCGCCGCGTTGTTTGTCTCGATCACAAACAGCTCCAGCGTGTGCTTCAGCTCAAACCAATCGTCTCCGCTGAGAATCAGTTTCCGCATTCCGCTTATCCTCCCTTCGTCTCCTGCATCCGCCTGATGAGCCGCGCCAGACGGGCGTTTTGTGTAATGAGCTTCTGCGCGTCCATGTCCATCCCCTTGCGCTTCAGCCCGCCGATGATCTGCGCCGCCTGGCACTCGCAGACCAGCACCGCCTCGATCAGATCATGCAGCTCCTGCGCATCCAGCGTCAGGGTGTATGTACGGGCATTTGCCATGGTTAATAGCCTCCTTCGTGTTCCAGCAGCCAGTTTTTCAGCTGCACCTGCGCAACCGCGAAGCACAGCTCCGCGTCGCAGTCCTGGACGTTGACAAGTTCTTCGTCGTCCCCGTCGTAGGCGGTTCCCCTCCGCCACACCCGGACACCCCAGTCCGTCACTTTGCTGTAGGTGATCTCAAGGTGCATCGGGTAGGTCTTCACCTTCTCGGCAAAAAACTTGAGGAAATCATCCATTCCCAAGCTCCTTTCTGAGTCGCCCCGCGATGGCTGCGCAGCGCTCTGCGTGCTCACATCTAATCACTGTATCAGCAAAGCCCTCAGCGTGCCTCTCGCATGTGCTCCCGTATGCCGTCAGCTTTTCCACTTCCGCTTCAAACAGCGGGCAGTTTTGGCAATAATCCTCGACGGTCAGCTTTATCACGTCTTCTTCTCCTCCTTCTGTTCCTGTTCCCGGCGGTATCGTTCCGCCGCCCAGCGGGCAAAAGCGTCGATCACGGGCTCGCCGTTTTCTTCGCCGGGATGCTTAAATTCAAAAGTTTCGCCGGGGAGAAATCTCCCGTCCGGCCCCCGTTTCCCAAAAACGGCGATCATGGTCTCACGCCTCCTTCCGCTCCTCCTGCTTGGATTCCTTCGCCAGCATCATGCCATAGGCGATATCGCTCAGGCGCTGCATCTCTTTTGCGTTCAGCTTGTCTGCGATCTTGGTCAAGCTCTCGTTGACCTGTTTTTCCTTTTCGGACATTGCTCTCACCTCGCATTGGTTTCTGTGTTCTGTAACCTAGGTTCATATTATCACGCCTAGGTTTCATTGTCAAGCATTATTTTGAATCTTGGTTTCATTATTTTCTTGACTTTTGCGCTCACGTGTGGTAACCTAGTTTCATAAGGAGGGATGGCAATGGACACCATCAATCAGCGAATTGATTTTTTGATCAAAGCGCTTGGTTTCACAAAGACGAAGTTTGCGGAATCGCTTCACGTCTCATCTCAGTTCGTTTCGTCGCTGTGTTCTGGCGCAAAGCAACCAAGCGACCGCACGATTGCTGATATCTGCCGCGAATACGGTGTAAGCGAAACATGGCTCCGCACCGGCGAAGGCGAGATGAAGCAGAAGCTGACACGGAATCAGGAGATTGCGGAGTTTATGGCTTCCATCATGCGCGACCCGGATGACGCGCCGCGCAAGCGGTTTATCTCCATCGTCAGCAAACTTGGCGTTGAAGAATGGCAGTTGCTCGAGGATATCGCAAAAAAATGGACCGAGGACGAATAACCGTCCCCGGCCTATTTTTGTTTCCGCGTCTATGCGATCAGCGTCCGCATAAAGCGCCAGATCAGATCCAGATCCGCATCTGTGGCCAGCCGCAGCAGGCGCTTGATCTCTTTCAGCAGCAAATTCCGTTCCATTTCCATAAGTGCCTCCATTCTTTCACAAAAATCTCTTCTATTTTTTGTTTACTATTGCCGTTGAGGTTTTCTTCCATTTGATTTACAATTTAGATAAGATGTTCCTTTTCATCGCATGATTATCATAGAACATCCGTTCTATAATTACAATTATAAGATTTTACAAAATTATCTTATAATAATTGGAGGTTTTGCCATGAGGCAAGCATGGCGCAAGGTTTTGCTTGTGCTGGTCTGCTGCGTACTGGCTGTTGCCGGATGGATTGGGCTTTTGAATCTTGCGGAGGTCGTTTCCGCTGCCCGCTCTTACAGGGCTTCGCCCGCAGAGCTCCGCGCGGCTGCGGATGCTGCTGTGCTTCCTGCCGCAGACCCGGCGTTTTCCGGCAGCGGGGAATACACAGACGTGGAGCAGGCCGAAGCGCAGGCGGAGTATTATGCCAGCATCGGCGGCGACCCGCTTGATGTAGAGCCGCTGGAACCGATCATCGGTAAATTTGTATCCTATATCCCCGGCACGCTGCCCGCCGAGGCTCCGCAGATCTCCGCCTCGACGAGTGAAAACGTGCAGACATTTATCGTAAATACATCCAGCGGCGTTTTTCATCTGGCCAGCTGCTACCACATCCGCCAGATGGACTATGCAAACCGCAGCAGCTACACCGGCACCCGCGCCGAGGCTGCGGCTCTGTATACGCCGTGTAAGGATTGCAATCCATAGGAGGGTTTATGTACTGTAACAAATGCGGCAAAGAGATCGACGACGAGGCTTTGATCTGCCCGCACTGCGGCTGCGGCACCGTGAATTATATCCGCGATCAGGCAAAGGCGGAGGCCCGCGTGCAGGTGCAGGCCGCACCGGCGCGGAAAAAGCGCTCGACTGCTCTGCTGCTTTGCATTTTTCTTGGCGGCCTTGGGGCGCACCGGTTTTATGTCGGCAAGATCTGGACGGGGCTTCTTTGGCTCTTTACGCTCGGCTTTTGGGGCATTGGCACGCTGGTTGATTTTTGCCGAATCTATGATAACAAATTTCCAGATGATGCAGGCCGCCCGCTCTATGACGAGTATACGGATGGTTTAACGCCCGAGGAATACGAGGAGGCCGTCGCCGGGCCGCGCAAGGTGCGAAAGATCGTGATCGTTGTTGCGCTTGCGCTGTGTGCCGGCTGCTTCTTGATCCTGCGCGTCATTCCGAGCCTGATGTACGCACTCGGCTTTTGAGATTCGCCCGCGCCGCTGGCCGAACAACGGCGCGGGCTTTTTTGCTTGCGCAGGCGACCGGGAGCCGTCTGTAACTATAGGATAGCCTGCCCATGGTAGACTTGTAAAGATATGACAGCTGCTTTTTGCAGTCAGACGTCTTGCTTTTTTAGGGGGAATGACATGTTTTGAAGGAAAAATTATCTGATTTGTGCCGTGAGCAGAAGCAGACGATCACTCCGCACAAAACAAATCAGGATGTAGCCGAAAATACCGACCTTTCCGTCGGCACCGTATCCCAGTTCTTTCGCGGCGACATCAAAAATCCGTCTGTTTACACGGTCGGCCCGATCTGCCGGGAGATGGGCGTTTCTATGGATGAGTATTTCGGCATCCCGCATGACGAGCCTGCCGAGCCTTCCGATTCTGAAAAACTCCTCGCCGAGACTGCGGCGCTTCGTGCGCAGCTTGCCCAGCAGCAGAAGTCCCTGCGCATGCACCGGCTTGTGACGCTCATCCTCTTGGGTATTCTTTTGCTGTGTGCCCTTGCGCTTGTGGCCGACGTGCTCATCCCATCGATCGGCTGGATCCGCACATGAAAATTACCGCCCCGGCCCGATCAGCCAGAGCGGTATCTTTGGAGGCTTTTGTGGATAATTTGAATCTTGCCAACGTCGTGATCTACGCCCGGTATTCTTCCGCCGGGCAAAATGACCAATCCATAGACGGCCAGCTTGCCAAATGCCGCGAATACGCGCAGCAGCGCGGATACCGCGTTGTCGGCGAATACTGCGACCGGGCGCTGTCCGGGCGATACGCCGAGACGCGGCCGGAGTTCCAGCGCATGATTTCGGACAGCGCGAAGCACGCTTTTGATTTTGTGCTCGTGTGGAAGCTCGACCGCTTTTCCCGCGACCGGTATGACAGCGCGATCTACAAAAAGAAACTGCGCGCGAACGGCGTGCGCGTCTTGTCCGTCACTGAGGGCGTCGGCGACAGCAGCGAGAGCGTGCTGCTTGAGGCGATCCTGGAGGCCATGGCAGAGGAATATTCCCGCCAGCTTGCCCAGAATGTCCGTCGCGGGATGCGCCAGAACGCCGAGAAGGGCCTGAGCCTCGGCGGCCTTGCCCCGCTCGGCTACCGCGTCGTGAATAAGCAGTACGAGATCAACGAGGACGAAGCCCGCATCGTCCGCTTTATCCATGAGCAGTATGCCGACGGCGCAGGGCAAAAGCAGATCGTGGCCGACTGCGCACGGCTGGGCTACCGTAATCAGCGCGGGAACCCGCTCACATTAGCCTCGGTAAAGCGTATCCTTGCAAACGAGCGGTATGCCGGCAGGTACGACTACCTCGGCGAGATCGTGATCGAGGACGCATTCCCGGCCATCGTCTCAAAGGATCTGAAAAAGCGCGTGCGCGACCGGCTCAAGGCGAATGCCAGGGCTCCCGGCCATGCAAAGGCGAAAGTTGAATATCTGCTGCATGGAAAGCTGTTCTGCGGCGAGTGCGGCGCGCCGATGATAGGGGAGTGCGGGCGCGGCAGGCACGGAGCGACGTATTACTATTACACCTGCGCCGCGCGGAAGAAGCAGCACACCTGCAAAAAGCGCAATGAGCGCAAGGACGAACTCGAAGCCAGTATCGTGGATTATATCGGCTCCTGCGTGCTGACGGACAGCTGGATCGACGGCGCAGCCGAGCGCGTTGTGGCGGAGTATCAAAAGAGCTATGACGCATCCGGCATTAAGCCGCTGGAGAAGCAGATCCGCGACGCCGACAAGGAGATCGATCAGCTTGTCGACGCTCTGATCTCCGCAACGGCGGAAGCCGCCCGCCGCAGGATCAACGAGCGCATTGAAACTGCCGAGGCCCGAAAGCAGGCGCTGGAAGCCGATCTTGCATCCCTCCGCATCGCCAGCCGCGTCCAGATCAAAAAAGAGGACATCGTCGTATGGCTCAACCAGTTCCGCACCGGCGACCGATCCGATCTGGAATACCGCAAAAAAGTCATAGATTTATTCGTAAACGCGATCTATCTGTACGATGATTCATTCAAATTATTCCTGAATGTAGCCGATTCCGCCCAAGTAACCTACGCCGACGCCCTCGCCCTCGCGCCGCCTTCCGTTTCGGATTTCGGCGCGTCCGGTGTACCAGAAAAGCACTTATCCGAACACATCATATTTGTAAATGGTGTTATTGGGATGATCGTGCAAAGATAAAAAGATTCCTCTCCAAGTCGGAGAGGGATCTTTTTATTATTTTACCACATGCTCATAGTATTTCATGAGCTTGCGCACCGGGCCGGGGCCGTCTTTATCGATCAAAAACGCCTTTGCCAGAGCAGCGTAGAACTCCGGGCGGTTGAGGCCGAATTCTACCGCGACGGGGTAGTAGTCCGAGTACATCATGTTCATGGTTACGCCCCACGCCCAGCGTGGGACCACAGCTGCCTGAATGCCCATGCTCTCTGCCACGGCCGTCGTCTGCTCCATCGTCCAGTGCGGGCCGGTCGAGCCGTCGGCATTCTGCATGCGCTCGGCCCACTGCATGGCCGTCTCTCGGTCAAATTCTGCCGCATCCGGTTCGTCTTCGCGGCAGTCCAGCTTTTCCAGCCTGCGGATCGTCTTTGCGTACAGGCCGACTTCCTCCGCGCTGCCCAGCGTCACAGGTTTCTCCATTGCCTCGTGCAGCTTCGTGTAAAGTTTTTCGATATATTCTTTCATCGTGTCATGCCTCCTGGATATACCGGTAGAGTTTATCGACGTCATTCTGATCAAACCGCATATCGCCCAGCAGCGGGACGGATACGGTCAGCTTGTTCTCAAAGCGCGGGCGCGCCGCGTTGTAAAGCTTATCGAGATCGATGTTTCCGGCGTCGTCGAAGATCTGCATCATCTTTACCGCCGGATTTTCGCGCAGCGCAAGGATCTTCTCGCGGCTGCCCTCCATGATGAGTGCAAGCATGATCCCGGCCCCGATGCCCTTTCCGCCCGGCAGGTGCGGGATGACCTCATTGTCTGCGTAGCGCATCGCGCCGCGCATGGCCTGATCTATCGTCACTGTCATTGCAGATTTCCTCCTTTAAGGATGGGGCGGCTATTGCCGCCCCTTTTGCTTAGCTGTTGCAGCACCCGCCGCACTTCGGGATCGGGTTGTAGAGCGACTGCGCCGTGGTCGCGGTGCCCGTGGTGACGTCGGCGACCTGCTTGGGATAAAAGGTCGCGTTTACGTAGGTGACGATGGAGTTGTCACCGCAGCAGCGGCGCTCGGCCTCCATCTTGACCGCGCCAAGGGCTTCCTTGCGGACAGACTCGACGTCCTGCTTTACCAGCGCGAAGCTGTCCTCGGTGCGCTGGTTGTGGACGGCCTGCTTGCACAGTGCCTCACGGACGTCCTTGAGCTGCCCGTCGATATAACCGTACACCTCCAGCATCTTGCCGTCGTTGTACGTGTTGGCCTTGAGCAGCGCGATCTCGCTGTCCTTCGCGGCCAGCTGCTGCTCCCGTTCGAGATCGTAGCGCGTGACCGGCATGTTCTCGCTGCACGTCGGCTCCTGCTGCCGCGCGGCGAGCATGGCGGCGACCGTCATGGCAGGCGCAACCGCTGCGGCTACGTCAGCGGCTTCCGATCTCTTGTTCTGGTTGAGGCCGCCCAGCAGATTGCCGAGGCCGCCGTTCGCCAGCCCCAGTGCGGCACCGCCGATGCCAAAGCCCAGCGCAGTCCCCGCGAGTCCCTTGCTTGCGTATTCCATAAAAAAATACCTCCGGTAAAAATAAGTAAGCTGGCCAGCTCCTATCCTCAGTCTACCGGCTTCACGCTTTTTCTGGGGGACATTTATGGGGCATTTGTGTACCAAATTTTTTATATTTTTTTGCATTTTCCTCTTGACTTTTGCGCCCAATGGGCGTATAATAAGACCATAAGATAAAGCAAGGCGAAAGCCGGGAGGTACATCATGGAAACCAAGATCATCAACAACCGTTACGAACTCATTGCTTGCACTGCCGTTGCCACCGAGGCTGGCGACACGGAAGAACAGTCCGCGATCCTCTGCCGCGATATGGACGCCTGCATGGGCGACGCATTTTGCGTGTACTTTGGCTACACGCTGGACGAGCTGGCGGACAGCATCGAAGACGCTGACTATCCCGATTTCAGCGACGATACGCTCGCCACCGTCCGCATCGACGGCCAGCCCATCAGCGCGTATTGCTTCTGAGATGAAGGGAGAAATCGGAACCACCGCCATTTGCGAGATGTGTGGCAATGAGTACACCGTGACAGGTACACGCCAGAAATATTGTTTGGCCTGTTCGTCAATTCGCAGACGCGAGGCCGCCACCGCCAGTTTTCATCGAAAGGCCGCCGGAACTTCTAGAAAAATCGGGTCTGCGGCTATTTGTGAGCGCTGCGGATCTGAATACACAACAACCGGAGGAAATCAGAAATTTTGCCCATCCTGCGCACGCAGCCAATGGGGCCGTGGAGAGCTTCGCCACATTGGAAGCGCCGCAACCTGTAAGCGCTGCGGTGAATCGTTCATTCTGACTGCTACGGGGCAGAGATACTGCCCTGCTTGCGCCGCTCTAAAGAGATCGCCGCGTGTTGATGATTCTTTGCTCGATTTATATGCATTTTGCACATTGCTGAAAAAGCACAGCATCACACAAGCTGATTTCGCGCGCCGTTTTTGTATCAGCTCAGCTCTCATTAGCAGATGGTGCTCAGGGGAGCGCAGATGCCCGACGTACGTGCTTTCTATGGCAGATGAACTTCTCTCCATTGACGCCGAAAAAAGAAAGAATCAAAAGGAGGAACCCACATGAAACTCACCCCATTTATCCGCTCCGCCCTCTACGCCGAAACCGGCGCATACACCGACCGCGATGCCTACATCTCCGATATGGCACTGTCCAGCGTCTGGGGCGATGCCGAAGACGAAGAGATTCCGGCGGAGCGGCTGGCGCTGCTCGGCGGGATCTGGGACGGCACGCACTGCACGATCCCGGAGCTAATCGAGAAATACGGACTGACGCAGACCGGCTTTGCGCAGTATTTCAACGTTCCTCTGCGTACCGTGCAGCACTGGTGCCTCGGCGACCGCGCCTGCCCGCCGTATGTGGCCACAATGGCAGCCGAGATTTTAGCCTTGAACAATCAATAAAAAAGCAAGCGCCGTGGGCTTCCGGCGCTTATTTTTTATAACTTTTTTCATTTTCCTCTTGACTTTTGCGCCCAATGGGCGTATAATAAGACAATAAGATAAAGCAAGGCGATAAGCCGGGAGGGAACAAAAATGAAACAGTACAAATACTTCTACAAAGTCACCGACGAGAACGGCCAGATCATTTTCAACCATCGTTCCGATTATGCGTACCGTCTTCTGAAGCTTGCCGGTAAGGAGAGCTGCGACAGCGACGGCAATATGCTTGCCGCATGGTACTTCGGCAAGGTTGAGCACAACATCCCCGAAGACGTGCAGGAGCGCGTTCAGGTTTACGGCGATAGAATCTGAGGTATCGAAGATGACTGGCTATCAGCAAGCGATCCTCATGCTGCTCGGCGTTGATACCTGCGGCAAGTTCCTTGTGCGCTGCGTTGACCGGTGGTACATCGACGCGGTTTCCGAGCTTTTCCCGTCTGCGCCATACCTCCAGCGCCGCGCAGACGGGAAGAAAGACTTTTGGGTTTTGAAATCCGCGAGGGTGCATCTTCTCCAGTCCCTCGCAGACGTGACGGATTGGCAGGGATTTTGCCGCGGTGTGGTGGAGCTGCAAGCTTGCCTTGATCTCTGGCCGCACAAGGTACGTGGCAAACCCACCAGGACGCCACGGCTGCGGGTTTACGGGCAGCCTGAGCTTTTAACGCACGTATCCTCGCATTTTCCGGCAGGGCCGAAAAAGCTGCAATTTCGGCGCACGCAGACCGGCGAAACGTGCGTCCTGTACTATCAAAGCCCGGCAGAAGTCACCGATATTCTCGATTCGCTGCACGGCGAACCTTGCAACCGCGAACTCTGGGCCCGCTGGGACGCGCTCATGCAACAAAATAAGCCCGCAGGATAACTGTGGGCCTGATACAAAAACACCCGTGGGACGAATCCCACGGGTGTTTTGCGTTATGCTCCTGTCAGACGGCGGGCGGTGTTGTAGATGTGCGGCAGGCGGCGGGAGATGGTTTTGCGGTCGATGCCGATTTCACCGGCCGCGTCCAGCTGCGGGAGCCTGCGCACGATATAAAGTCTCACGATCTGCTGATCGATCACGTCCAAAAGTCCCTCGTCAGTGATGCGCTCCCAGTCGCTGCGCGTGAGGTGTTCCAGCTCCTTCGGCAGAGCCAGCCGCGCAGTTATTTGCTGTCACTCCCTTCGGCCCGCCGCCGGGCGGGGCTTACTTTTCCTTGTGCGTCAGCACGGCGATATTGCCCTTGTTGCTGACTTCGAGATCCAGCGCAGCGGCCAGATCGCGCACCTTGACGTAGTTCGTGCCGTCTTTTAAAATGCGTTCAACGGCGACCTCCTTGCCGTCCACGATGATCTTGCTCTTTTCTACCATTTCGGTTTCCTCCTCTGCATTTTTTCCATTTTCGAGGGCCATCACGGTATGGCCCTCGCTTACCAGTACGTCCCCGCGCAGGAGATTCGCGTCCGTCGTTAGATACTTGCTGCCGATCAGCAGCTCGAAGTCTCCCGTTGCGGGCCAATCGTGCAGCATACAGTAGGTGGTGCAGGAATTCCCCTGCTTTTTGTAGAGCGCTTCGACCGACGCGCAGCCTGCGGCCACGGCGCAGAGCATCATGAGCGCGGAGCAGTCCGTCTCCACGGGCTTTGTGATCTTGCTCACGTCCCACCCGACGGCTCTGGCTGCCTCATACGCCGTGTTCCTGTTGTCCATGTCGTAGCCGATGTTCCGGTTCTTAATGGCCGCCTCGCACGTCTGCGCGGCCCGCTCGGCCTTTTTGCGGCTCTTGTAGCGCAAGATTCCGAGCCAGCGGCCATTGTACCAGTTGGAGATATTCAGTTCCCGCCCGGTCTGGTTGCCGGGCTGCTGGTTGCGGCCTCCGGTTTCTCCAAGACTGGCCTGTCCGATCTTGATGCTCATTTCTGCGCATCCTCCTTCGTGGCGTTGTCAATCGCGTCCTGCGCTTTCTGGCTCTGTGTGCCAAAGTAAAACGCGATCACGACGGTATACACCATCATAAAGTCCTGCGAGATCTTCCCGGCGACTGCCATGTACGCAAATACCGCCGTCAGCACCAGCGTGACGATGGACTTGACACTCAGCAGATTGCCGAGCCGCTTTTTGATGTTTTCCATAAGTATGCTCCTTTCAATCTTTCAGCACGATCTCCGCGATGCGTGCTGCCGCTTCCGGGCCGTACTTTTCGGCCCATTTATCCATGTACTTCTGCGCGTACTTCGCGCGGTTCTCATTTTTGGCCTTCCAGAGGTAAAAGCCGCTGGAGGCCGTTGTTTCAGCCAGCACCGCAAGCGTGATCTCCGTCAGATCTGCGCCTGCCGCGCAGGCGATGATGAGCGCGAGGCTGACGAGCGCGCTGCAAATCAGCCACTTTTTACTGAATTCCATTGCTATGTCCGCACTGCGCCTCCAGCTGGTGCAGGAATTTTTTCACGTCGCCGTTCCCGCCCATTTTTTTATACTTCTCTCCGGCAATCAGGCGCTCGGCCATTGGCATTTCCTCGCTCATGATCGTGAGGCGGAGGATCGCCAGATACTGCTCGTTCTGATGCGTCTGCATCTTGTCGAGCTTTTTGTCGATCTCGCCGAGATGCTCATCCTGCGAGGTGGCCTTGCCGCGCTTTTTTTGTATCGCGCCGACGACGGCGTTGACGACCGCCGTCAGCGCAGACGAGCCGAGCACGGCGCAGACGAGGGTGACGATGATGGTCTTGGTGTCCATGGCTATGTACCTTCTTCCGTGATCTTCTTCCACCCGTCCGGGTTAACGGATGGGTTCCAGACGTTGGCGGCGAGCAGGGATTCGTAGAGCTCGTCCTGCCACCAGCCTTTTTCGCCTTTGGAGAAGGCAAGGCCGGCGGTGATGGTCTCGGGGATGAGGCGGAATCCCTGCTTGTAGGCGATGTCTTCCCAGAGGGCCGGGGCGGCGTCCGGGGTGTTCTGGGCCGTGTCCCAGAGGTCGGAGGCGGCGCGCTTGATGGTGCCGCCCCAGTTGATGCGCGTGCCGACTTTGACGAGGCTGCCAGAGCCGGTCAGGCGGGTGAAAAGCTCCGGCGCGAGACTCGCGTCGGCGTCGGTGAGACTGGCTGCGCTTTTGACGATATAGGGGCGCAGCGCCCGCGCCCGCTCGGTGTAGGTGCTCATGTTATTCCGCCTCCCCAAGTAAAATTTTCGCCGCGTTCTCTGCATCTGTGAGTGGCAATGCCGCGCCCATTTCATCATAACTGCCTTCTGGCTCAGTGCCTTTCAGCGTATGGTCTGCGAGATGAAACACCATGTCCGAAAGCACCTGATGCTCAGTCCCTTCTTCATCCGTAATAGTCACAGCCATCTTCGCGCAAAATCCTTCTGCCTGATCTTCCTTGCACGGGACATAACAACCGTTGCCGTGCAGTCGGATGGGCACAATACTGTCCGCATACCCGGCAAACGCGCCGTCCTGTTTTACTGCATACATGGCGTCCCTCCAAATTTCTCTTGATAGATTTTCTCCAATCGCTCTGTACTTGCGGTTCTCAACCGATTTTTCCAGTAGCCGTTTTCCTGCCCCGGCCATTTGTCATCCGTAAAGTCTTCACCGCATCCGTTTTTTTCATACCAGCGGTAGAGGCGTTCAAGCATTTCTTGCCGCATCGCGCCCTCAGGTGTATTCTGCCTGAAATGCTCCCATCCGTTTTCACTGGAAACAGCGCATATCCGCCTGCCGTCCGCTGCAAACAGGAATCCTTCGATCTCCGATACCGCAGTTCCGTACCGGAGATTAAATTCTCCATCGATGCCATGCCCACGGAACCGCTTATACACGATATACTCCATGCGCTTTTCCCTCATACGCAAAAGCCGGGCGCGAAGCCGAGGGAATAGTACGCGATGTTGATGTCGACTGTCCCGCCGGTGGTCACATCCACGAAAACGTTGGAGGAGATCGTAGACGGAGAACGGAGCCACCAAATAGCGGCTGCCGCCGTTCCGTTGTGCTTGTACTTGATTTTGCTGTTCCCGGCGGAATAATAGGCGTACTGCGCTTGCTTGCTCGCCTCGTTCGGGTTTGCCCTCGAAATACTCCCGAAAACCTCAAGCTCGGAGAGGAGGAAAAAGTAATCCGTCGTCGCTGTTACGTTGTTCGCCGATGGATTTCCGCCGCCGCCGGTGTTGTCCGTGTACTTCGTCACGGATTTCAGCACGGCTCTGAGCGCTGCCGGGATGGCCGCAATGATCGTACTAGAGTAGCTTGATAGGCTTGTACCGCAAGTTCCTGTTCGCATATTTGACGATGCCCAACCGCCCAAGTTTGAGTTTCCGGTATTCATGACGAATCCGACACCGATATTGTTGTAACTGCTGTAATAGCTGTCGCATAGCGCAACGTCCGTACCGCCGGAGAGCGCCGTTTTGCCTAACTGGAAATGAATACGGTTTTCCCCTTCTAGGCTCGCATTATGGTTAAATCCAATAATGAACGCATATGTTGTGTAATTAGATAGTGTAAGATGTCCAACCGTGCCGTTTAGCGTTACAGCCTTTCGGTCACCGACGCTCCAATAGTTCGCGCCCTGTCCCGCGTCGGATATATCTTTTATTGTTTCCCAAGTATTTTTATTCAGTGTCGGATATACAAAATTAAGCGACACCGCGTAACTGTCCGTGATAGTTACGGCTTTTGTGTCAGATGTTTTCCCGTCCAGCGTGGCAGATACGCTCCATGTTCCGGCTTCCGGTACGGTAAGCGTGCAAACGCCGGTGCTGTCAGATGTTCCGGTAATTGTTTTGGAGCCATTTGTCGCCGTGACGGTCGCACCGGCAGATACCGTTACGACCAGTTGCGGAGCTATGCCGGTCTGAATCGTACCGACTGCTGCGGCAAGCCCTTCGATGGTCTGTGCCGCAGGGGCTGTGCCTCCTTTGGCCTCCACTGCGTCATATGCCGCGCCGACTGCCGTTATAATGCGGTCGATTTCTGTCTGTACGCTCATGCCTGTTCCTCCTTTAAATCGCGGCGAGGGCGTTTTCGATGTCGTCTGTCAGGCCGACTGTGCCGCCGGAGGTATAGCCTGCGGGAATGGCTACGCTGGTCTGCGTGAGGCCGTCGATGGTCTTTGCAATCGCGCCGTTGTTGGCCATGGTGCCCTCTACCTTGCTGCCATTGGCCAGCACGATGAACTTTCCGTCCAGCACGTCAGCGGCTGCGGCCGTGACGCCGGAAACGTCCTTGTATTTGGCCGGGATCGCGCCGACGGTTACCTTGCCGAGAACCTTGCCCTTCGTGGGCGTGATGTCCTGCGCGGCCTCGGCAGGCGTGGCGGACTTGGTTTCCAGCGCGATGGCTACCTTGCCCGTTCCGGAGTGCTTGCCCGCCGGTACGGTGTATTCCTGGTTCCCGGTCGTGGCGTCCAGCACCTTTTCGACCGCGCCGTTGTCCGGCATGGTGCCTGCCTGCGTTACGCCGTCGGCATCGATAAAGACTTTATTCGCCAGCACGTCGCCGGGCGCGGCGGTCGTGGCGGAGACGTCCTGATAGTTTTCCGGGATCGCGCCGACGGTCACACCGGACAGGCCGTAATAGCCCTGATCGGGCGTGACGGCCTGCTGCTCCTTCGTCGGCGTTACCGACTTGGCTTGCAGCTGGTAGTTGCCGCCGCCTCCGACGCCCTTGACCGTTCCTGTGCCGTCGTGGTAGCCCTTCGGGACGGTATAGCTCTCGCCCTCCTTGACCTGCGCGTCGACCGCGCCGTTATTCTTGATGGCGGCGGCCTTGTCGGCCAGCGCGCCGAGCTTGTCCGTGCTCGCGGCGAGGCCGAGGCCGACGAGCCATGTGCGCAGCTTGTTCCGCGCGGTCTGCAATCTTGTAATTTCAGTCTGTGTGCTCATAAAATCCTCTCCTTAAATCGTCGCGAGCAGCGCGTTGATGTTGCCGACCTCCGCAAACACAGCGGCGGACGTTACGGGCTTGGTGTTGTCCTTCTCCACGATCTCCGCCGTATCGACGGAGAGCGTATTCGTTTCCGCGTCCAGCTTGAGGCCGGAGCCGATCTGATAACCGCCCCCGCCTCCGCCGCCCGACTGGCGGGCTTCGTTGATGGCGGCGACGAGGTTGTCCTTGTTGTAGGTCTTAAGATCGTCCAGGTCGCCGATCTGCTTCTGCAGCTGCGCCCAGATCGGGAGCGTCGGCTCCGCCGCCGGGTCGCCGGACGGGTCTGCTGCGGGCTGCACCTTGCCGAGCGTCACCCATACCGTCGGGAGGACGACGCCGGAGGCGTTGGACCCGTACACACCGACGCGGGCGATCAGCCCGGCGTCAGCAAGGATCTCATACGGTACGATCAGACGGTTTCCGTCCCACTCGGATTCCAGCACGTCTACAGTTTTCTTCCTGTTTGTAAAGACTGCCGTCTTCGTCAGGCCGTCCCATTCTTCGGAGAACGCGAACCGGACGCTGACGGCCTTCGCCATGCCCGCCGTCAGAAGCTCCGGCGGCGAGCACAGATGCGCGCAGGCTTTGTTGATGTGGATCTGGATCATGTTATTTCGCCTCCTATGCAATCACTGAGCCGTTCACGAGCAGCTTCCCGTCGCTGTTGCACCTTAATGCTGCGTATTTGCTTGCGTTATAGCACAGCCAAACCCTATTTGCAGCCACCCCGTAAAACGGCACATTTGTCGCGCCGATGCTTTCATTCCCGTAAAGTGGCAGCAAAAAATTGCTTTTGACGTACATGCCGTAACTATCTTTTTTGATTCTGTCTGGCGGAGCGCTCTCTCCTCCGCTCCCGCCGCTTCCCGGCGGCCCGACAACGTACTCGACGATATAGCTGCCGGAGATCCGCGCGACCTTGACGCGGTCGCCTGCGGCGAAGGTGGCCGACGTGTTGCATTTGTAATGCTTCGTCGTGGCCTCGGTCTGCCCCTCCAAAATGAGGGACAGGCCGTCTTCGTAGACCGCGCCGACGGTCGCAAGAAAGGCTTCCGGCAGATTCTCGTCCGGCATCTCGATATTCGTCACAAACAGGCTGTTGATGCCCTCCATTATGCGATCACCGTCCTTTTTGCAGAATGTGTCATAAGGCTTCCGGCCTGCAGTGTTACCGACCAGCCTGTTTCGAGGTAAATTCCGCCAATTTCGTCGTGCGTCAGGGCGAGGATATCGCCGACGCCGTGCCCCGGCTCATTGAGCGTGTAAAATGTAATGGCGCGCGTAGCAAGCAACGACTCGTTGCGGCGCTTGTCGGCGTAGGCCTGCAGCTCCTCCTGCGAGGCGATATTGTCTACCCGCTCGACGGAGGTAATGCGCATGCCGCGCTTAAAGGTGGACTTCTTGGAGGCCGGATTGTCGTTGACGGCCGTCGCTACCATGGCCGCGTCCATGTCCGGGTTGTTGCAGGTCACGATGAAGACGTTCGGCGCATCAAAAATGTCCGTTTCGTCCGACCAGTCCGGCCCCGGATGTTTCTCCGGGAGAAACAGGTCCGTCACGCCGTAGCGCCAGTCGATGATGGCGGCGGACGGCTCCTGATACGGTTCGAGGCGGCACACGCCGTCGGCGTCGAACCAGAGGCTTTCATAGTTGATCTCCGAGAGCAGCGTGTTGATGATCGTCAGGTAGCTTGTGCCGATTGGCCAGTCTTCGCGGTCTGTCGCCAGCACAGCGGCGTTCGGCGTTGCGATCACGAGCGAGATGCCGCAGTCTGTCAGCAGCTTGCGGATCTCAGTGATGTACGACGAGCCAGCGGCAAGATGCAGGATCGTCTCGGTTTTTTGCGTATACACGCGCCAGCAGCGGTCGTAGGCTTCGATCTCTATGCGCGTGCTGCCCGCGCTTCCTTTTTGGCTGACGGTCGCAGCCTGATAGATGCCGAGAGAGTGCTCCGTCCCATTTACGATGATCCATGGCCGCAGCTCGTCCGATTCCCACGCCGCTACGGCATTGGGAAGAAAACTGCCCTTGAGCGTGCCGTGGATGTTCGCGGCGCGGTCGCTCATGATCTGCGGTGGGCTGCCTGTGTCCCATTGCAGCTGCGTGATGGGTGCGCCGTTCCGGAGCACGTCGATGCGGAAGCGGACGTCACGGGTCAAGGGTGATCGCCTCCTTCCGGTTCGTGTGCGAGATGGTGAAGGAATAGCGGCGCATGAACTCGTCGCAGTTGCTCTCGAGCGACGGGAGCGAGCCGATGGCCATGTTGCCGTAGCGGTCCTTGAGGCAGACGAGGCGGCCTACAAGGGCCTCAAGCGCAAGGGCGGCGGCCCGCTGGCTGTGCGGCCAGGCGCAGGCGACGGAAATGGCGCGGTCGCGCTGCTCGCTGCGCTCTTCGACGGGGTAGGCAAGCCCAGCCAGATGGACGGTCGAGACGCCTGCGGCGAAGCTTGCGCGATTCGTCCGCAGCTGCGTCTCGGACAGGCGCATTTCGAGCCACACGCCGGTTTCGAGGTCGCAGATCATGTTCGTCTCCGGTAGGATCTCTGCGGTGTCCGAATTGGACACGCCGTAATTGTCGCTGTCTGCGTAGCAGCCGCGCACGCGGTAGGTCACGCTGCCGATGCTGGTGTGATCGACGTACTGCTTCTGCGCGGTGCGGGCGATGGCGATTCCGTCCCGCTCGATCAGATAAAAATCATAGCTGCCTGCGGTCTGCCAGGTCAGCGCGGCTTCATGGCCCGAGTCGACCGACAGTGTGATCGCCTCGCCCTCGGTGTGTGAGATCGGCAGGGCAGCTGCGCTCCACTCGGACCACATACCGTACTTGTTCTGCACGCGCACGCGGACAGTGTAGCTGCCGTCGGCGAGGTAAACAGGGGAGTACCATGCCTTTTCTGTGCCGTAGACCGTGCCGGAGGCGTAGCCGCTGGACAGCGTCAGCTGATAGGCTTCCTGCTCAGAGGTCTGCCAGGTGATGCGCGGGCGCGGGCCGGTGGACTGAATGACAATGGACGGCGCGGATGGGGCGTTGATGGCGATAAACTCGGCCTTGTCGCTCCATTCGGACGCCGTGCCGTCTGTGTTGTAGGTGCGCACGCGCCAGTATTTTGTTCCGCTTGTGAATTTGTTCGCCGGAACGTCGTAATACTGATTTTCGCCGGTTACGGTCGCGAGCGTGTTCCATGTCGTGCCGTCGGCAGACCATTGCAGATCGGCCTTGCTCTGCGGCGTGCCGGTGGAAATGATGTGCTGCCATGAAAAGCGGTTGACGATTGTCGCGTCGATGACGATGCCGGAAGGGGAGACAGGCTTGGCCGTCGGGGTAACGTCTGTTGTCGTGATCTCCTGCCATGCGGACGTCGTTGTCGTTCCGCTGTTTGCCGTCACCTTTACGCGCCATTCGAGCGTTCCGGACGGGAATGTGTTCGCCGGGACTGTGCAAGCGGTCGTCGAACCAGATACGCTTATCGTTTTTGATGTGCTTGCGTTTTTTACGCGCCACTCAAAAACAGCGGAGGTTTGTTTTATCTCCGCAAAGCACGTCTGTGTGAGATCTGTGTCGTCAGTGGTATCCCATGTAAATGTATTTTTTTGCGTTCTGTTTACAAAAGCCCCTGACGACGGTGCGAAATTCTCCGCCTTTATTCCTACATTATCATTAGAGTATTCGCACTCAAGGAATGGTTTGTATGATGATTTTGCACCATAAAAAATCGCCTCTGATGCGTGTCCTTCTCCGCCCGTTATAAAAGCAAACAAAAAGCCGTTGCGCAGACCGTGCTCAAGTCCATTCTTCTCCGCTGCATTGTATTGCGACATTGTGAATGTCACCTGCGCCTGTACAACTTTATTGAGTTCGTTCCAACTTGCCGACCCGCTTGTTGATCCATCCTTCAACTGCTGCGGCTGCGTCGCATATGTCGCCGTACTTACATCAAGCGGTTCTTTCAGCCCGAGCGCATAGGCTGATATATACGCTGCCCCCCAGCTCCCCAAGGTGCCTTTCGTTGGCATTGCATATACTACAAGCTTAACCTTTGTAATGCGTTTGTACTTGTACGCTGCTGCCGGTTCTCCGAATTTCAGTAGTATGTTGTCCCACCCGCCGAACGTTCCGGAATGGTTTGTAAACGGCTCCACAAACAACTTGTATTGTGTAAGATCCGAGAAGTTCGTGTTCGGATAGTTCTTCGCGACTGCTGTTGATCCACTCGCCGGTACTGTAAAGGTTGCCATTTACTTTGCCCCCATTCTGGCTGTGATGCGTGCGTTTTTGGCGATGCGGAGGATGGTATCGAGGTCGTCCACATGATCAACGTAGACGGTGGTGTTGTAGGTATCGCCGGAGGTGTAGCGCGTTTCGCTGGCTGTCTGGATGCGGGAGCCGGACGGCAGGAATATCCGCTCAAGCCCGTTTTCGTTCACCCGCGTCCATCCGCCTCGCCAGTTGTCCGTGCCGGAGGCGTTGCCGCCCAGATAGCGGCGAACCCATTCGTCCTCTGTGATGCCGATGGTGGACGGATCGCCGCGTGCAACTGCATCCTCGTAGGCTTTGGCGAGGTCTGCCGCGCTCTGCCCCCACTGCTGCTCTGTGTAGCTATCGAGCAGATTTTGGTAGTTGTTGCCGTTGCCGCTGGAATAGCCAAAGCCGAGCGCGTGCGTCATCTGTCCCCAGCCCTCGCTGATGTGGCCGGTGCTGAAGTTGATGACGCCTTTTAAAAGCTCTGCCGCGTCGGCCATGAGCGCCATGACTTTTGCGAGGGGCTGCAGCGCTTTGGTCAGCGCCGGGACGCGGTTGTTGGATAAGTCGGACATGGGGTTCAGGATATCGCCGACGGTCTCCAGCAGCATACCGAACGCGTCGACAATGCCGGAGTCCTTGAGCGCCTTGCCGCCGTCCTTTACCATGGTGGTCACGTCGCCGTAAAACTCTTCGAGATAAGGGGCAAACTCGGCGGACAGCTGGTTTTTTACGCCCTCCTGCGTCTTTTGCAGGCGCTGGTATGCGTCGTCGACCGCGCCGAGCGCGGAAAGCGCCTCGTCATCCAGCACATAGCCGACGTTGTGCGCCTCGTCTGCGTAGGCCTTGAGGGTCTTCGAGCCCTGAATGATCAGCGGATTCAGGTCCTGCGCGGAGCGGCCGAAAATGTCCATGGCCATGGCGTCCCGCTCGGTCTCGTTTTTTACCTGCCCGAGCGCGTCTATCGTCTCATAAAAAACGTCGTTCGCACTGCGCATACTGCCGTCGGCGTTGGTTACAGAGACACCCAGCGCCTCAAAGGACGCCTTTGCATTTCCGGTGCCATTCATAGTATCCTGCATATTATTGGTCAGCTTTCGGAGGCTGCCTTGCAGGGTGTCGACGGATACGTCGATCAGCTCGGACGCATAGGCAAACTCCTGCAGCTGCTGTGTCGATTGCCCGGTCTGCATGGAAAGCGTGATGATGTTGTCGGCAAAGGCGGCGGACTCCTTTGTCATGGAGATCATGGCTTTTTCCACCTTGACGATCGCCGCCGCGACGGCAGCGAAGCCGCCCGCCAGCGCCAGTGACTGCGCATCGAGGCTGCCCATGGCGTTCATGGAGGACTTCATGCCGTTCGGCAGCTGAATGCCGAGCTTGGACGTCAGGCCGTTCACCACGTCGCCGAGGTTGCCCATCTCTTTTCCGGAGTCCGCGATCTTCTGCTTGTTCTCGTCAAACTGGTTGTTGAGATTGTTCAGCTCAGCCTCGGCGTTGTTGAGGCTGGTCTGCCACTGCATGGTGCGCTTGTCTGCCTCGCCGTATTTTTCGGCGGACTGCTGGAGCGCAGCCTTGAGATACTCGATCTTCTCCACCTGCGTGGAAATCTTGCGCTCTAAGACGTCATTCTTGGCGTTTAGGGCCTCTACGCTGTCCGCGTTCTGCGCGTAGGCAGAGGATACCTTGCGCATTTCCGAGTCCAGCACCTTCATGCCGCTGCCGATCTCGGAAATGGCCTGCTTGTATTCTTTTTCGCCCGAAAGCGTAAATTTTGTATTGATGTTCGGCATGTTAGGTGCCTCCGTTCAGATAGGCCGACAGGCTCTGCGGCTGTTCCTGCTGCTCCGGCTGCTTTTGCGGCGCAAGCGCGTCAAGCAGGAGCGTTATGCGGCGCGGGCTCATGGTCTTCCAGAAATCCCGCTCCGGCAGATGCAGCCGGAAGAGCCAGATTGCGAGGAAGCCGGGGAAATCAAAGCCCAGCTGCTTCGGTTTCCCCGGCGGTGTCAGTTTTTTTCGTCTTCCGACGTTTTTTCACCGAGTTCTTCCTCCGTCGGCGTGACTGCAGCCTGAATCATCGGGTAGATCCGCGTCCCGGCCTCCAGCGTCTGGTGCATGGTGAGCTTCCGGCCCAGCTGCTTGCTGGTAAAGCGCAGCGGAAGGCCGTTTTCATCGGTGATGCCCTGCGTGTCTGCGGCGTCGGTCAGCATGGCGGCCAGGAAGGCCAGCGTGCTTTTGAGGCCGTGCACCGTATTCAGCGCGCGCAGCAGATTGCCGTCGTATTCGTCCTGCACGTCGGCAAGGACGTTCATGTTGCAGGAGAGCCGGTATACCCGGCCCTCGAATTCATAGTCAATGGTTTTCAGTTTGGTCGTCTCCATCAGGTTTCACCCAGCTTTCCCTTGATCCATGCGACGGCTGCCTCTGCGGTGTCGACGGTTTCAGTTTCGAGCAGCAGCTCGTCGGCGGAGTCGTCTGCGAGGAATTCGCCGGTCGTCGTCGGCGTGTTGAACTGGATGTTCTCGCCCTTGGTCTGGTAGGACAGCGAGGGCGGGCCGAACAGCGCTTTCGGTACCCAGACGCAGGTGTATTTGGTCACGCCGTCGATCTTATCCGGCGCGTAAAAGCCGACGCCGACATAGTTTGCGATGTCTTTTGCCGAGAATTTCAGATTTTCCTTGCTCGTATCGGATGTGCATCCGTAGAGCATCGCCTGTGCGGCCCTTTTGATGTACTTGACGGCCAGCGAGATCGTGCCGCCGGTGGCAAGCTTGATGTATTCGGCAAGCTTGGATTCTGCGTACAGGCGTCCCTCGGCGAACTTGAGTTCCAGCTGCGCGCTCATGGCGTCGCCGACGTCGGTCGGCTCTGTGTAGGTCACGGTGCCGGACGTGTTTTTATACTTTCCCGCCCGGATGCCGCGTAAGTCAAAACTAGGCATTACAGTAAGCCCCTTTCTTTCAGCTTTTGTGTGAGAATTTTTTCGAGTTCCGCGTTCACGCGCTTCTGCGCGCTGCGGACGCCCTTTGTCCAAAAATAAGTTCCTGTGATCTGCCCGTACTTCTTCGCGCGGCCGTAATTCAAAACAAAAAGCACGGTCGCCCTGCGCGTTCCGTGCTCGTTTTTGCCGACTGCCGTGATGGTGATATACGGATCTCCGTTTTTGTCCTGCTTGATGGTTTTGCGGTATTTCACGCTGGATGCGTAGGCTTCCGTTCGGAACCCGCTCGCCCGTACGGCATTTTGCAGCTCCTCGACGATGATATCCCCGGCGGCGTACAGAAGCTCCTGCTGCATGTCCTCATCAAAAACATTCGCTTTCTGGAGCGTGGCCATGAGCTCGTCGACACCGGTGATGGAGATGTTAGCCATAGGCTGCGCCCTCCGTCTCGGCGATGAGTGCGATCTGCGTGCGGCCTGTTTCCTTGTCGTAGGTTTCCATGTCGACAGTGACGATGTAGCCAGCGGCCTCCAGCGCGGCTTTCACGCGCTTTACAAGCCCGGCGGCAAATCCCTCGGCAAAGATGGAAACGGCGTACTGCACGCCGGTCTCGGCCTCTCCGCCCTCGGCGTAGAACTGCCCGGACTGGCCGAGCAGCTGATAGGTGATGTAGGTTTCTTTTCCGCCCTTGTATGGCGGGTGGCAGACCGGTACGCCCATGTCTGCCAGCGCCTCATAGATCATCATGCGCCGTCCCTCCGTTTGCAGGTCAGCTCGATTTCCTCCGTCTCCGCGCCGTAGGTGCGTATAACATCGAAGGTCTTGCCGCCGCAGACGAGCTGCTGCTCGCCGCCGTATTCCGCGCTGTGCATGCGGAAAACTGCGTCCGTGCGCTTGCCGGCTTGCGCGGCCTGATAATACTCGGCGCGGTTTACGGACTTGCGGGCAGCCCAGACGGTGGTTTCGCGTTCGAGCTTTTCCGCCGTCTGGCCGTTTACGATGGGGTAGGAGAACAGGCGCAGCGTGATTTGCGTATCAAAGATCACAGCACGCGCCTCCTGTTCCGCCGCTGGCCGGGACTTCCCGGTAATCGTCCGAGAGTCCCATGGCGTCGCGGATATCTGCGAAGCAGGTCTTCCATTCCTCGCCGCGTCCGCAGAAATCATGCTGCCAGCGGACGTAGGCGCGGACGGCGTCCTTTACCAGCGGATCTTCGTCCGCTCCCTCTGCGCCCGCAAGGTGCAGGCGCATGAGGCAGGCGTCGATCTCGTCTTTGAGCTCGTCGTCAAGGGCGTTTGTGGTCAGCCGCAGGGCGGTTTTTGCAACGTTGATCAAAGCCAATTGTCATCCCTCCCTGTTGGTCGCGCGCTGTCAGGCCTTCTTCTTGGTCAGCGTGACGAGGCTGTTGACGTCGGCGCACGCGCCGTCGGCGATCTCGATGGCCTTTGTGACCTCGTCGTCGGTGTCCTCGTCGGTGTAGCGCTTTACCGTCATGCCCATGTTCTCGTTCCAGAGGTAGTACGCCGGATCGAACATAAAGGCGAAGACGGTGTCGGCCGTGACCGACTCCGCAAAGGCCGGCAGGTAGTCGCCGGTCAGGATGACCTCGCGGCCGAGGATGTAGTTGACTGGCTTGCCGTTGATGCCGTAGTTGACGCGCGCGACGGGCTGGCCGTTGTTGTCTACCATGCCGACGATCTGCGTCTCGAAGGTCTTCTTGGACATGAACCAGACCGCGCCGTCATATGCCTGCGGCAGCGCAGCTTCGGCCTTGCACAGATCCTTGTAGGTCAGAGCAGTTGTCGCGGCGGCAATGTCGATGTTCTGGCCGGTCGGGGCGGTCTCCGCAAGGATTCCCTTCGGCATGCTGGAACCGGTGCCGTTGATGATGGCCTGCTCCTTCGCCTTTACCATCGCATTTGCGACGTTCCGGACAAACTGTGCCTCGAACATCGGGTATGCCATAATGGAAACTTCCAGCGACATGGAGATCGCGCAGCGCAGCTTGTGGTACGCAAAGACGATCTTGCCGGTCGAAGTCTTCTGCTTGTCAGAGCCCTCGCCCTCGGCGACCCAGGAGGCCGTCGGCTTGGCCGAGCTGGTTGGGACCTGGACGCCGCCCGCGTAGGACGTGTGTGTTACGCGCGGCAGGATCATGCCGATGGCTTCCATCTTCTCGTAGATCTTCTGGATGGTCGTGGTCGGGATGACGCTGCCGACGTCGGAGGTCTTGGTGTTGGCGTCCACGTTGGTCAGCTCTGCGGGGATCTTCTTGCCGGTCAGGACGTAGTTCATAAAGGCTTTCTTGTACTCGTCGGTGTCGTACCGGTCGAGCACGTCCGGAGTCTTCGCCGTGCCGGACAGGTCGACGGACTGTGCCGCCGCAGCCGGGGCCGCGACTTTCTGACCCGCAAGTGCGTTGAGGTTCGCCTGGATCTTGGCTTCCTCCTCAAACTTGGCGTCGAGGGCCTCGACTTCCTTCATCTTGGCCTGCGCCTCTGCGGTCTTGCTTTCGTCCAGCAGCTTCTGGGCGTCGTCCATGAGCTTCTGGCGCTGGATGTTGTAAATTTCCTTCGTCATTTCAATTCTCCTTTGAGTTTTAAAAATTTCAGTTTTGCTTCTGCCTGCGCCCGTTCGGGCATAAAAAAATCAGGCTCTGCGGCCTGACCTTTTAAAAAGTTTTCCGCGCGCCGGAGCGCGTCTTCGCTGAGCATGCCGGAATAAAAATCCGCTGCCAGCGGCTTCTGGCCGGTATCCGGCTGCATCACGCGGTCAACGAGTCCGAGTTCTACGGCCCGCTCCGCTGTGATCCATGTTTCTGCGTCCATCATGGCGGCGATCTCCGCTTCCGGCCTGCCGGTCTTGGCGACGTAGGCCGAGATAATGGCGTGATTTGCGTCGCGCAGCGTCCCTGCGGTGTGCTCCATTTGGCGGTAATCGCCGCTGGCCTCTGTCTGCACGTTGTGGATCATCATCATGCCGGTCGGCGTCATTTCCGACTCGCCCGCCATGGCGATGATGGATGCGGCCGAGGCCGCGAGACCGACAATGCGGATGTGGACGCCGCCCGCGTAATTGCGCAGGGCCGTGTAAATTTCGCTCGCCGCAAAGATCTCGCCGCCGCCGGAATTTATCTCGACTTCGGCCCGCTCGCCGTTTCCCTTGGCAAGTGCGTCGGCTACGGATTTTGGGCTCGTCGCCTCCATTCCGTAAAACTGATAGAAGCGGTGCTGATTGCTGGATACGATGGGCCCGCGAATGCTGATTTTCATGTGGTTTCATCTCCTTTCTGCGTGGTATTCCGGTCGACCGGCTGCGTGTCAAGCCTGCGGATGGGCTTGTCTCCGCCGTCGACCGGCGCAAGGTTAAACGCACGCCGCCACTCGTTCGGCGTCAGCGCACCGCGGTCGACCAGCTGCAAAAGGTTTAATTTCGTCGAGGTCGACGCGAAGTCCCACGCGGACGCCTCGAAGACGATGCGGTTGCCGCAGCCGCGTTCGCGCCTGGAAAAGAGTTTGCGGGTGTATTCTCCGCTCAGCTGCTTTAAAACCGGCTCGATCTCGGCGTCAAAATAGGCGCTCTGTTCATCCTCCGTCGCAATGGACGTGACGATATGCGGGTTCGTGTTAAACAGGGCGTAAATGCGCTGCGTGGTTTTGTCCATCTGGGCGGCGTTCGGCACGTAATCCTTGGGGTCGATCTGCTTTGCCTCCGCCTTTGCGTCGACCGCCGCGACGCCCGTGCCGTTGGAAACACTGAGGAAGCTGTCGGCAAAGTCCTGCGCGCGCTTCTTGATATCCTCCGCGCGCATGGAGGCTGCGAACATCAAAAGCCAGCGGATGACGGCGCTATTCCGGATGGCCTTGACGATGCCCTGATCCGTCGTGGTGACGATCTCCATCAGTGGCACAATGGCCGGAGCAATGGGGTCGCCGAAGATATCATTCTCGTAAAAGTCCCCGCGCAGGTGGATGATATCGTCATAGGCAAACGTCAGGACGTTGCCGTTCTGCATGTAAAATTTCAGATACAAATTCCCGCCTGCGTCGTAAACGGCGTCTGCCTGCATGGCCGCGACTGGGAAAATGGCGTTCGGCAGGCCGTTTTCATCCCGCAGGATCACGGCAAACGCGTTGTTGTTGAGTACCAGCTGCGCGGCCAGTTTCTCCTGTAGCAGCTGGCCCGTCATATACTGGTTCGGTTCCTCAAGCAGGAACCGGATATACGGCTCCGGATTTACGGCGAGCTTCCGCGCCGAGGCCGTGACTGTCTCCCGGATGTGCTTTGCCGTCAGCTTGCCGATGGCCTTGATCTTGGGGCGGATGCAGGCGCGGACGATATCGGATTGGTACATCTTGCCGTTGTAGCTGTAAAATCCGTTTCCGCGCTCCTGCACCATCTGGACGGTCGAAACGCGCTTGGTCGTCGTGATATTCGTCAGGAGGTTTTTTAAAAATCCCATTGTCTCACTCCTAGAGCATACTGGTGTATTCCGCCTGCTTTTGATCGTAGATCGTGTAGGCGTCGAGCAGAGCCGCCGTGCCATCAATTCGGCGCGTGGACTTGCTCGTTTTGTGCGGCTGGATATTACCGTTTTTGTCCTCGTCGTAGGCGGTGTTTGCCAGGCACCACTTGTCGATGGGGTTGTTGTTGTAGACGATCCGCTTGGATTCCAGATCGTTCCCGCAGCGCTTCATTGGCTCGGAAAGCGTTTTCACGCCCTGATGCACGGGGAGCATGGCCTCGGCTCCGAAGTAGTCCGCCATGCTGTCCGTCCAGTAGGTCGCCGACCATGCATCATAGCCGATAAATGGTATAAAAATATCGAGGTCTTCCTGCACCTCGACAAACCATGCTTTGACGTCCTCATAGCGGATCTTGTTTCCCTCGGACAGCCGGAGCAGCCCGCGCTCATTCCACTTATCGTATGGTATTTTGTCCTCGGTCACGCGCTTTTCCAAAAGCTCCTGCGGCAGCCAGTACATCTGCAGCACAAACAGGATCTCTGGCAGCTCCGGCACCTGAAACAGCACCTTCGCCGCCGTCAGGTCGGTGGTCTTGGACAGATCCGCGCCGCCGATGCCGTATCGCGGGTAGGAAAGCACGCGCTCCTGCGTCTTGCCGTCCGCCATGTGGTGCGTCCAGATCATGCGGCGGCCAGATTTGTCCAGCGTGAAGGTATCCCGGTTGTCCAGCTGCTCAAAGTTGAGCCACGCTTCGGAGGACGTTTCGCGGATGTTGAAATCCTTGCATACGAGGTTTCGGACGAGCGCCGGATTTTTCTTTGCCCGCTCGACTCGTTCTTTCAGGGCCGTGTAGGACTTGATCGTTCCGAGGCCCGGATTTGCCTTCTTCCAGCAGTCCGGGTCCGTCCACTCGCTTCGCTTGTCGAGCTCGTAAATAAACGCGATCCGGCGCGGGTCGTGGTACCCGTCCGGATCTTCGTAGCCGTTGATGATGCGCTCGGCCTCTTCGTATTTTTCGTCGTAGATGTCTTCTCGAATTGTGCCGGCTGTGGAGGTGATGAATCGCAGCGGCTGCGCGCGGGCCTGATCGCCGTCGGCAATGATGTCGTACAGCGGTCTGCCGTTTTTCCACTGATGGATCTCGTCCATCATGGCCCCGTGGATATTCAGGCCGTCGAGCGTGTCGCTGTCCGAGGACAGCGGCTTGAATACGCCGTCGTTATAATCGCTGTCCACCTCGCCGACCAGACAGCGCGTCCGTTTGCGCAGCGCCGGTGATTTCTGCACCATGCGCTTTGCTTCCTGCCAGATGATCTTCGCCTGGTCGCGCTTGGTCGCGACGGCGTAGACCTCTGGGCCAGCCTCGCCGTCCGCCAGCTGTAAATACAGGCCGACGCCGGATGCCAGCAGCGATTTTCCGTTTTTCTTGCCGACGATGAGGATGGCCTCGCGGTACTGCCGGTTTCCCTCGATGTCGATAAAGCCAAAGATTGTCGCCAGCAGCGCCTTTTCCCACAATTCCAGTTTGACGAGTTGTCCGCCCGCCTTGCCCTTGGAGTGGTGGCAGTAGTTTTCAAAAAATTCTAGGACGTGATTGGCACGTTTCGGCGAGTAGTAAAACTCGGAGTTTTCCGCTCCCAGCCGCTCTACAACGTGCCGGTAGGTTTTCTGCACTTTCATGCTGACGGTCTCGCGGCCCGACTGGATCGCGTCCCAATACTCGAGGATCGGGTTGTAGGTCTCCGGATAGCGCGTGAGTTTCATTCCTCGTCACGCTCCCGGACAAAGCTTGCAAAGCCGTCGTCCTCCTGCTTCTGCGCGGTGTCCGGCTTCGGCAGGAGCGCCGTGAGCTGCTTGATGATCTTCTGGTAGTTCGCGTTCGTGGAGTTGTACGCCTGCCCGATGGGCCGGGCGCGGTCATATGGTTCCAGTCGCTCCGACTGCTGGAATTTCTCCGTCCAGCCGTTTTCCCGCAGGTCGTCCGCCATATCCTCGCACTCGATGCGCATAAAGGCTGCCTGATCGATGAGTCCCGCGACAGTCCCTGCCGCTTCCTTCGGCAGAAGCTTGTAGATCCTCCGGAGTCTGGTCTTCTCGGCGCGGATACGCTGTTCCTTTGTCTTTTCCTGCCTGTTCTCCACAAAAACCGCCTCCTTTTCGCGTGATTTTTGCCGTCTGTCCGCGCGTGCGCGTAGATTACTTATCGCCGCGCTTTTGTAGGGGGGCCTCGTGAACGGCCTGCGTATTCTTCCGAGGTAGGGCGTGCGGTGATTCATCCGGCGCCCCGGCCTCGCGCGACGGGGGGATCGGGTCGCCGGCGGCGTCGAAGAAAATTTTTTGCGTCAGAGATTTTGCGACGCCGTGCCCGTCAAACTGATCGTGGCAGTCCTTGCAGACGAACTCGAGGTTGGAGTAGGACAGGCTGATGTCCGGGTCGGTGATGTTGTCCGGCGTGAGCGCCCGCTTGTGGTGGACGATATAGCCCGGCTTGTCCCTGCACTCCTCGCACAGCCCGCCGTCGATGGTCCGGCGGAACTTGATATACCCGGCGCGGCATTTCTTCCAGCGCGCGGATGCGTAAAAGCGCGCGGCCCATGGCTGCATCCTGCTCCCTCCAATTCTTCACGTTATCACTGTAGCATATTTCTTTGGCCCTGTTGGCTCAATTTTTGCGATAGCCAAGCTCCCGCGCCGCTTCGTATACAAAACGGCTGTACATGCGCTTGGCTGTCGACTGGCTGACATGCACCCGGCGCGCGGCTGATTCCAGGCTTTCCCTCGGCCAGATCCATGTGTGCAGGCGCACGATCTCCAGCACGTCGGCTCCGTCCCGCCATGTCTGTGCGGTATTGATCGCGGCTTGCACAGCAGCATAGTCCTCGTACTCCCGCGAAGATAAAACGCGCACAGCGATATCCTCGACGGCGCGCCCGGAGGAATGTCCGCCCGGCTGTGCAGAATACCCCGGCGTAATCTTCTGACGGCTCATATCCCGAACCTGTCTGTCCAGTTTCGGGAATTCGCCTATGGTCCTGCATACATTCCAGTACCACCAGTATCTCGGTTTCGACATCTGTTCAGCTCCTTCCTTCTTCGTTGCAAAACTCAACACATTTACAAGGCTTAAAGAAGGCGGCTCCCGGTCCGCTTATGTGTCTCGTTTTTGGGATCCCATACATATTTGAAATATAGGAATCCATACTGCGTGGCTCTGGACTCGACGAGGATGTAGCCGCGCGGGGCGACTGGCGGGCGCGTCAGGCTGTAGTCCCGGACCGCCTCGGTCGCGGGCTCCGGCTCCGGCCGGACGCAGCTGCGGCTGGCCTTGTACCGGTGGCCTCCGAACTCCTTGCGCCAGTGGCCGTGCAGGTAGTTGGCCAGCGCCTTGTAGTCCTGCCCGTGGTCGACCTTATTTCCGTTCTCATCCAGATAGTAGTTGTGCTTCCGCAGTGGCTTGCAGTCGATGACGCTGCCGAGTCCCCAGAGCTGGCCCAGCGCATCGGCAGGAATGCCGTCTGTGATCAGGTGCAGGTGGAAGCGGTTGGTCGACTTGCCCCGGCCGTAGACGATGACGATCTTGGCCTCCGGATACCGGTAGACCATGCGGCGGTAGAAATTATCCCGGATCCTGCGCATCTCCTGCGCGGTATGTACCTCATGTTCGGGGTCGAGCGTGAGTGTGGAGTAATAGCTCGACGGAGAGAAGTTGGCGTTGACCAGCGCCGCGAACTTTGCAGCCGAGATCCTGGTGTTGAATTCCTCGCGTTCTTCCTGCGACTGGAACCGCGGCTTCTTCGGTCGGCTGGTCTTCGGATCCGCGCCATCGGACACGGTATACACGATCTGCGTACATACCGCCCCTGTAAACAGCCTGCGCTTGTGCCTCTTTGCCATAATTTCTCCCGCCCTGTCTTATTTTCCGAGGCTTGCGACAATTTGCCGCTCGCGCTCTGATAATTCCCATATATGTGCTGCGGCTTTCTCTGCTGCGGCTTTCTCTGCTGCGGCTTTCTCTG
>ENA-ORTS01000395-ORTS01000395.1-human-gut-metagenome-genome-assembly--contig:-NODE-395-length-35743-cov-21.786595_pt1 | contig 35743 bp, 29 predicted proteins | sample MGYA00241911_ERZ509186 | MGnify/ENA primary metagenome ERZ509186 (study PRJEB26280, sample SAMEA2338852) | human gut metagenome | biome: human gut; feature: human-associated habitat; material: faeces...
TGGGCACACGCGCGCCAGCGCGGAGGTATCCGACCGGAGGAACAACAACGAAATGAAAGAAATTAGGAAGAAATACCCCCGGCGGGAGTTGAACTCGCAACCTTCTCCTTAGGACGGAGCCGCTCTATCCATTTGAGCTACGGGGGCGTAAAGGGTTTACTTTTTAAGTGTCTTTTTGGCCGGCTTTTTGGCCGCCTTTTTAACGGTTTTTTTTGCACCGCTTTTTGGGGCGGACTTAACGGCTTTGGGGGCCGTTGCTTTTCCGGCGGCGCGGGCGGATTTGTTTTTTACCGCCGCAGTGCTTGCTTGTTTTTTGGAGCCCTGCGCGCTGGCCTTTTTAGTAGGGGCGTTTGCCGCGCCTTTTTGTGCCGGCGCGCCGGTCTTTTTAGCCGGAGCGGATTTTTTAAGTGGCGCACTTTTTTGTTGGGCGGCGCGGGCGGCCTCAGCCATGCGCTTTCTAATCAGCCGCGCCAAGGGGCTGCGGTCAATTACTTCGCCCAAAATATTGGTTTTTTGGTGGTGCGTGTGCATGGCGCTATGCAGTTTGCGCGTGCGGAAATCCGTTGCGTTCATTTCCAAAATGCCCGCTTTTTGGGCCGCACGGCGCAACGTCATTACGGCGCGCTCCTCTATTTGGCGCACCCGCTCGCGCGACAGGCCCAGCTTTTCGGCTACTTCGCCCAAAGTTTTGGGTTCGTTATCCGCCAGGCCATAGCGCATAATTAAAATTTCTCTATCGCGCGGGTTCAAAAGTTCCATACTTTTTTTGATAGTTTCCTGGTTTTCCGTTTGCAAAAACACATCATGCGGGTTGCCTTTGCCGTCGTCGGAAATCATATCTTCCAAAGTCAGTTCTTCTTCGTCATGCACCAAAGATGTTAAAGAATCCACCCCTTTGGCCGCGCTTAAAGTATCCATGATGGACTTAACCTGCCGCGCCGTTAAATTAAGCTCTTGGGCCATTTCGTTCAAGGACGGGTCCCGCCCATTGGCCTCTTTTAAGTTGTTCCACGCGCGGAACCATTTTTTCAAATTCCCCCACGCGTGCGACGGTATTTTGATAGAGCCGGATTGTTCCTCTATATATTTGCGGATGTACTGCTCAATCCAATACACGGCATAGGTGGAAAAACGGTAGCCTTTTTCCGGCTCAAATTTATCAATGGCTTGCAAAAGGCCCAAATTGCCTTCTTCTATCAAGTCCATTAAATCCATACCGGGGCGCTGGAAGCGTTTTGCCGTGGGGATAACCAGCCGCAAATTTAATTCCATCATTTTATTTTTGGCTTCTTTATCGCCTTGTTTAATGCGTTTCCACAACGCGGCAATTTCTTCGCGGTTCAGCTCTTGGGTCACTTGGCCCAAATGCTTGAAATATTCGTTTACGCTATCCAGAGATTCGTTTTCCATATATTAAATCATATCATACTTTGGCGCAAGGCTCAAAATAAAAACGTAAAAAGGGGCCCCCACTTTTTTTGTAAAACCCTAATTTGCCGGATTGTTTTGTTTTTGTAAGGCCCGGAGGCAGCGCGTTTATGGGGCATTGGGCGCTTTATTGGTACGCGGCAACCCTTTTATACCGTTTGAATTTACGCGGCTCCTGCGGGCGGTTAGCGTGTGTTCCGGCCGTTTTATAATTTTACACCCCAAAAGCAAAATCTTCTTTTTTAGCGCTACAAGGTCTGCCGGGCAAACCCCATAAAAAAAGACCCCTTTTTATGGGGCCTTTTTGGGAGCGCTTAAAATTTATTCTTTATATTCAAATCCGCGCGCTTTTAAGGCGTCGCACACTTGGCGCCCGACGGCGCTGGCCGGGTGGCAGTATTTATACACAATGTGCGGTTGGTGTACGGTTTGAATTCCCAAAGAATACAATTCCGCCGCCGCGCCTTGGGCCGTTTTTTGAGGGTTTCTGCGCCACAAAGTAGCGGTGGTTCCCCCCACCAAATTGCCGCTGTCCGTTTGCATATTCAGGCTTAAAATATAATCCATCGTATACGCATCCGAACCGGCAAACGCATAGCCGGGCAGTTGCATATCAATCAAATCCAGTACATGCTCGGCGGAGGTTTCAAAAAGTACCTTGTCCGTATTGTGATAATAACGGTGCATCCGGGCCGAAACTTCTTCCAACAGGGTGGCGGCCTCTTGCGCTTTGGCAAGTTCTTCCTGCGGTTTTAAGGCGGCGCGCCCGGCACACCCGCCCACGCACACGCAAAACCCCAATACAGCTAATAAAGTATGTATTTTCATATTGAATATTATAACCTATTTTCCGCATACAAAAACAGGGCCCTTGGGGAGCCCTGTTTGCAAATCGGCCGCGTGGCGGCTTACAGCGGGATATTGCCTTTTAACGGATTTTTGGACGGCGTGCGTTTGTGGCGCAACACCTGGAAAGCGCGGATAATTTTTCCGCGCGCTTCCGCCGGTTCAATAATCTCGTCAATAGAGCCGTTGGAGGCCGCCTGATACGGAGAGGCAAACTTGTTGGAATATTCCGTGGTCAGTTTTTCCTTCAAAAGCTCTTTTTTCTGCGGGTCGGTTTCCGCTTTCAAATCGCGCGAATACAAAATTTCCACCGCGCCGCGCGGGCCCATAACGGCAATTTCCGCACTGGGGAACGCAAAGTTGAAATCCCCGCGCAAATACTTGGAGCCCATGGCAATATACGCGCCGCCGTACGCTTTGCGCAAAACGAGCGTCACTTTGGGGATAGACGCTTCCGAATACGCATAAAGCAGTTTGGCCCCATGGCGGATAATGCCGCCGTGTTCCTGTTGCACGCCGGGCAAATAACCGCCGATGTCCACCAACGTCAACAGCGGGATATTAAACGCATTTAAGAAGCGGATAAAGCGGGCCGCTTTGTCGCTGGCGTCGCAATCCAATGCGCCGCCCAAACAGGCCGGGTTGTTGGCCACCACGCCCACTACTTCGCCGCCCATGCGGATAAACCCGGTGACGACGTTTTTGGCAAAATTCTGGTGGATTTCAAAAAAGCCGAAGTCGTCCGCCAACCGCCAAATAACATGATGAATACGAAACGCCTTTTTGGGGTCCATTTCGCACACGCGTTCCAAAACGTGTACCGGGCGGTCCATAACATCGGACGTAGATTCCAGCGGGGCTTTTTCATAGCAGTTTTGGGGCAGGAAAGTAAGCAGTTCGCGCACTTGGCGGAAGCAGTCCTGCTCGGACTTGGCTACAAATTGGCACACGCCGCTTTTTTCGCTATGCGGGCGGGAGCCGCCCAACGTGTCAAAATCCACTTCTTCGCCGGTGGCCGCTTTTACCACGCTCGGCCCCGTGACGAACATGTGGCTAATGCCTTCCACCATAAAAATAAAATCGGTCAGCGCCGGGGAATATACCGCGCCGCCCGCGCACGGCCCTAAAATAACGGAAATCTGCGGGATTACGCCCGAGGCTTTGACGTTGCGGTAGAAAATTTCGCCATAACCGTTTAAGCTGTCCACCCCTTCCTGAATACGGGCACCGCCGGAATCCAACAGGCCGATAACCGGCACTTTGGCTTCCAAGGCGCGGTCCATTAAATCGGCAATTTTGCGCGCGTGCGCCAGCCCTAACGAGCCGCCCAACTGCGTAAAATCCTGTGCGTAAACGGCTACTTCGCGCCCGTTAATGCGGCCGAAACCGGTAATTACGCCGTCGCCCTTGATGTGTTTGTCTTTTACACCAAAATCACTGCAGGAGCTTTCCATTAAACTGCGGATTTCAAAAAAGCTGTCCTGGTCCAACAAATAAGAAATACGTTCCCGCGCGGTAAACTTGCCCTTATCTTTTTGGGCTTTGATACGGGCTTCGCCCGCACCTTTCAGCGCGTCTTGAGAAATCTGGCGGAATTTAACCAAACTGGCCGGAGCGGGCCGGTCTGATTTTTTATCCTCTCTGGGGTCTTCAAATAGTTCAATCATGTGCCCTCCAAAAGCTGTTATGTATATATTTTACCAAATCTGCGGCGTTGTATCAGCGCGCATACGCGGCGGAGAACATAAATCCGGCGGGTTCTTCGTGCGTTTGCAGGGTGATTTGCGGCGCGCCTAAACGTTGGTACACCTGCAAGGCTTTGCCGTAAAAAGCAATCTGTTGGCCCGCACAGCGCAAATCAAAGCTGTTTAAGGTCAGCCCGGTGCCCAACAGTTTTACCACGGCTTCTTTGCGGGTCCATAAAGCGGTTAAAAAAGCGTCATCCATGGCCGTAAGCTCTTGCGGGTGAAAAAAGTCTTCCGCCCACGCGCTGATACGGTGCTGGATTTTTTCTAAATCAATCCCTAAAAAGCGGCACTCTTGGCTGATGGCCGCCGCCGCCCAACCGTGGCTATGCGTAATGCTGTACGCCCATGTAGCGCTTTCCCCCCGCACCAAAAGCTGCGGTTTGCCGCTGGTTTCTTGCGGGAGGACTTCCACTTGCGTTAAAGACACCCGCGCCGCTTGTGCCGCCAATGTTTTTAACGCAAGTCTGCCCCCGAGCCATTCGGTTCTGCGCTTGGGGAATTTTAACGTTTGGAAAAACGCCAACTCCTTTTCGCTCAAAACACGGTCGGCCGGGGGCAGACTGGACAAATCAACAAACTTTACTTGATACAACATGAAACCCCGGGGTTATTGGCCGATGGCCTGATACCCGTGGATTTCTACCCACACGTTGCCTTTTTCATCAAACACATAGGCATCATGCAGGGTTTTGCCGTCGGCCGTGAGCCCTTTGTTCACGCCGTACAAATACAGCGTTTGCGGCGGGACTTCACGCTTGAAAACGGCCACTTCTTTAATGCCGTCCGGCAACGTCATTTTGTTGGCTACGGACATATCCTGGAAACCACAGCACTGGAAAGCCGCCTCAATAAGCATAGGGTTGGCCAACAAGGTTTTGGCTTCCGGCCATTGGGGCTTGGGCGTGGTGTGGTAAACGGCTAAAGATTCTTTTTCGTTTACGCGCAAAATGCCGCCCAATACCTGAAAGCTGGGGCCGTGGAAGTATTTTTTGTAAATTTCTTCCTTCGTCACCACCGGCGCGGCGTTTACGTCCAAATGAATATCATTTTTCACTTCGTCCCAAGTAGAGGTAAAAGCGTTTAACGTCTTGGCCGTAAAGTGGCGGCGGGTGTTGCCCATTTTAACGCCTTTGCTGTTGATAAAATCGGACTCAATTTCCATAGTGGCTTGCGTGCCATCGGACGTGCCAATAATACGAACAGCCTGCGGACGGTTGCGCAACAGTTTAATAGGCAGGAAGAAATGCACATCTTCCAACCCTTGCGGCGCTTTGCCCATTAAGGCGTTGGCGGTTTCCATAAAGGTTTCAATACCCATGACGCCAGGCACATACGGCGTGCCTTCAATGGCGTGGTCCGCCAAATACGGGTCCGCTTTCAAGTTAAATTCTTTTTCTCCGCGCAGTTCATGCCCCGCTTCCATTTTTTGCACGTTGCCCAAAAAGTGGGTGGCATCTTTAGCGGCGGCCGGTTCGGCGGCGGGAGTTTGCCCCCCGCCGTTTTGCGAACCGTCGTCAGAACCGTTATCGGAAGAATCACTGCCGAACTTTTGGTCCGCACCGATTTCGTCCATTTCAAACAACAACTGATGGTCCCAATCCAAGCGGCCCAAAGAGCCGGTCAGCACGATTTCCGGCACGCGGCCGTAGACGATTTCGTCCAAGAAAATCTGCATACCGTCTTCGGGGTCTACAAAGTCCACCCCGTTGGAGCGCAGGAAGGTTTCCACGCCGGCACGCACGCCCATACCTACATTTTTGTAAGCACTCATGGCAATGCTGATGGCGCGGTAGCCTTGATTGGAGAGCGACAGGGCCGATTTAGCCAAATAGTCGTTGGCGCTGGCGTAGTCGCTCTGGCCTAAGTTGCCGTATTTACCCGCAATGGAAGAAGCAAAAGCAAAGAAGCCTTTATCTTTTACCACATTGTTGGCTAAGAAGGAAGCAAAGCTGGTGGCCTTCACGTCAAAAATGCGGTAGTATTCCATGGGGTCTTTATCGTAAATCAGTTTGGAGCGTTCCAACCCCGCAAAGTGAATCAACCCGTCCACGCGGCTGTTTTTAGCCTTGATTTTGGTGCAAACTTCTTTCATCATGGAGGAGTTCATCACGTCGCAGTGGTAGTATTCCACTTCGCTGCCCAAATCACGCAGTTTTTGCATATTGTTGTACAGCGTGACGGAATCTTTCACACGCCCGAAAGCGCGTTCCAGCATAACCGGGGTAGCTTTTTGGGTGTGGTCCGCGCGCATTTCTTCCCACATTTGTTTTTTGAGCGCGGCCAGTTCGGCTTCGTTCATCGTGGCCCACACGGGGGTCTTTTCTTGGATTTCAATAATATCCAAGATGATGATTTTGCTGTGGTACTGCGCGGCAATTTTTTGCGCGAGCATGGCCCCAATCCCGCGGCCGGAACCCGTAAAGATAATGGTTTTGCCGGCAAGGTCAAAATGTTTGACACTGCGGTCCAAACGCATCGGCACGGACAGAATGGTGGAGCGCACTTTTTGGCGCGTACCAATCATCAGGCGCATATCCCCATGGAGTACTTCGTCCATGGTCATTTGGGCCATTTCGTCCGGCGTGGTTTCGGGTTCAAAGTCCATTAATTTAGAAATAGCACCCGTGCGTTCGTACACGTCTTTGCGGTAGCAGGTAGTACCGCCGGTAAGGGCGCCCACAATGGGGTTAAATTCGTCCTTAGTGGTATAGCCGAAATTACCGTCAATTTTGGTGTTGACCGCAAAGAAAGTATCCGCATCCGTACGGTTAGACAAACCTTTTTCAAATACGCGCAACGCAATAAACAACGGCATGACGTATTTGGTCAGTTCGTTATGCGGGCTTACTTTTTTATCAAACTTTTTAACGGTAGCACCCAGCAGATACACAATACCTTGGATGTTGGGGTCTTCCGCCGCGTATTCTTTTAACTGCTTTTCGGTTTCTTCGTAAGATTCCCAATTTACAATGGTGGTGTTTTTGCTGCGGGTTTTAAGCGTGGTAAACACATGCGTTTTAACGCCCAGTTCTTTGAATTCTTCCTGATAGGCTTTAATCAGCGCGGAATTATCGGCAAAAATGAGTACCGTGCGGTCCTTGGATAAACGGCGGTTTTCGCGTTCCGTCAGCGGAGCATCCGCCACCATGGTCACATAGCGCAGTTTCTTTTCGTGGCAGTGTTCACCCTTGTAGCCGGGGGCTTCGGGGCGTTCCGCCAAAGATTCATGGCGCTCAATGGGCGCGGTCGGGTTGGTCGTCAACGCATCGTCGGCCGGTTTGCCGATATGTTCCGCCGTCGGCTTGCTGACAAACGCCGGTTTAGCAACTTGCGCAGGCGTTTGTTCCGCCGGGGCCGGTTGGGCCGCAGGAGCCGGAGCCGCCACGGTTTCCACCGCCGGAGCTACTTGAGCCACCGGGGCCGCCGCTTGCACAGGGGCCGCGCCGTTTTCCGTATTGGCGTTAGCTATGGCATACTTAATAATGGAGCGAATCGTCGGGTAGTCTTTCAACTGCACGCCTTCTTGTTTGGCAATATGGTACGTTTCGCGCATAATGGCAAACAGTTCGGCTTGTTTGACCGTATCAATGCCCAAATCGGCTTCCATATCCAAATCTAAATCCAACATATCTTGCGGATAGCCGGTCTTTTCGGAAACGATATTTAAGATGTTCTTTTTCACATCTTCTTCGTTCAACGAAACCGCCGCTTTAGGAGCCGCAGGGGCCACTTGGGCCGCAGGAGCCGGGGCCGCCGCAGGGGCAGTTTCCACCGCAGGAGCCGCCGCTTGCACAGGGGCCGTATGGTGCATGGTTTTCACTTTATCTACAAACGCTTGAGAGCCTTCCATTACCAAAGAGGGTTTTACGCCATGTTTATAGTTATCTTTCACGCGCAACGTGTTTTGCACCACTTCCAACACCGGGTTTTGCTGGCCGGAAATTTCTTTCAGCCACGCATCATGGCGGGCCGCATCAATAATGCGGGGTTCGTTTATATCCCACACTTTTTCTAACAGCGTCATGCCCAGCTGGGAGCCGAAACCGGCCGCCAAGCGCAACGCATATTTGAAGTTATAGTGGCCGCCTTTGCTAAGCGTAATGCCTTCCAGTTCGGGGTCGGCTTCCTTAAAGTTGGCAATCGGCGGAACGAGGCCCGTATTCAAGCAGTGTACGGCAATAGCGTCTTCCAAACCGGCACCCATGGAGTGGCCCGTAAAACCTTTGGTATTGCTGACAATTACCTTGCTTACATCCGCCCCGAAGGTGGATTTAAGCGCATAGGCTTCCGCACTGGCAGAGCCGCCGCGCGCAGGCGTGTAGGTTTCGTGAGAGATAAACACCAACTGTTTGGCAATATCCGCACGGGAAACACCGCTCTTGCGTTCGCCTTCGCTAACCAGGTCGTTCATTACTTGCGCCACATGGCCCACATCCAAGCGGGTGACGTGGAAACCGCTGTTGCGGATTTCGGTCGCCAACACTTTGGCCAACGGTTTCATACCGCGTTTGGCCACTTCGCCGGCTTCTTCCACCACCAAAGAGACCGCACCCATACCCACAATCATACCGTTGCGGCGGCGGTCAAACGGCAAGGCGGCTTTCGTCACGTCGGCTTCCGTAGTAGCGGCGCCGGAGGCTAAGAAAGCGGTTAAAATCCATTCGGACACATTATCATTGGTAATATCGTCCGCGCTGATGACAATAACTCTCTTGGCGCGGCCCAATTTAATCCAGTCCTGCGCCACGGCAATAGCCTGCGCGGTGGAGGCACAAGCCGCACTCATGGAAGTAGCCGGCCCGCGGGCACGAATCCACTGGCAGAAATGAGAGTGGGCAATAATAATGGTTTTTAAGATAAATTCAGACGTAAAAGCCATGGGTTCCACTTCTTTATCTTTGAAGTTTTCGTTATACCAGGCTTCAATTTCCGCCTTGAGGGCGGGGTCTGTAATTTGGGCAATAAATTTATCGCAGAACGCGCGCACTTCTTTAGCGGTTTTGTTGTTGAGCAGCCCCGCCACGCGTTTGGACAAATCGCCCATCATGCTGTTGGCCACCGGGAAAGCAGAGGTAAAAATAACCCCGGTATCGTCAATCATATCGGCAGGCAGGCCCCAGCGGTCCGGCAGATAACCGCCCGTAGAGGTAGGTTTATAATACAGCACCAGCGGAATACCCGCATCTTTAAGGGCTAAAATACCGGCGGCAATAGCCAACTGGAAGGAGCGGTCCATAGAGCGCACCCATTTGGCAGGCAGGCCGAATTCTTTTTCCGCATCAAACGCACCGCCGCGCGCCGCCAATTTAATGGCTTGGCTGGGGGAGGTTAAGCGTTCAAAACGGTGGTTGCCGTCTTTGGATTTAATCACAAATTCTACATGTTTATCAATTTGTTTTTGTTGGATTTCCGCAGACACCGGCTCAATTAAGTTGCGGCCGGACAAAATTTCGTCCAACACGCCGTCGCGGAAAATGCGGTCCCAGCTGCCGGGGCCGCCGGCGGCAATACCGCTGATGACAATGTCTTTATCACAGCAGTTTTTGGCTTCGGCCAAGGCCGGAGCGGCCGCCGCGCAAGTAGCCGTGCAAGAAGAAGCACCCAATTCTTTTTCAACAGGGGTTGCCGTTCCGGTCACCCAGTTTACAAAAGCCGGGTTAAAGGTGGAGTGGTTGCCATACATATCGGTACCGGCCCAATCCAAGTGAATACCGGAAGAAATCAAATTGGCGAACAAGTCGTTAAATTCGCTAATACCGCCTTTTTTGGGGTGGTTGGAAGCCAACACTTTAATATCTTTTTTATCCGATAACGTATTGGCGGCCAGGGCGGAAAGCACCCGTTTCGGGCCACATTCCACAAACAAGCGCACGCCGGAATCGTAAGTGGTTTTAAGCTGTTTAATCCATTCCACCGAGTGGGAAATCTGCGTCACCATTAAATCTTTAATTTTTTCCGGGTCGGACGGATAAAACTCCGCCGTCACGTTGGTAGTAATAGGCATGGTGGGCGCATGGAAAGTAAGCGTATCCAAGAAAGCGCGGTACTGCGGCATAGCCGGGCGCACAATGGCAGAGTGGAACGCATGGGAAACCGGGATTTGCACCGCCTGGATACCCATATCGTTAAACATCTTAATTGCATCATCAATAGATTTGCTGGCACCCGCAATTACCGTTTGCGTGGGGCAGTTTTTGTTGGCTACGGCTACATAACCGTTAATGCGGGCCAATTCCGGCTCCACCCGTTCCACAGGCGCGGCAATAGAGGCCATTTTGCCGTTGTCTTCCACTTTAATTTCAGACATTACTTTCCCGCGCGTGCAGACGGCTTTTAAGCCGTTTTCAAAATCAAAAATACCGGCGGCCACCGCGGCGGCGTATTCGCCCAAGCTGTGCCCCATGACCACATCCGGCTTAATGCCAAAGGAGGAGAGCAAGCGCATCATGGCAATATCGGCCGTCAATACGGCGGGTTGGGTCATTTCCGTCTTTTTAATAGCGGCTTCGCGCTGGGCAATTTGTTCTTTGCTTTCGCCCGGTTTGCTCCACAAGGTTTCCGTCAACGTTTGGCCGATAATGTGGGTTAACAAGCGGTCGGCTTCGTCAAAGGTATCTTGCACTACTTTATATTTGGCGGCCAGGTCTTTCATCATATCCACATATTGGGAGCCTTGGCCCGGGAACATAAAGCACACTTTGGGTTTAATTTCGGTAGGGGTAAACGGATAAATACCTTTCATTCTAAGGTATAAAGATTCTTTTTCCCATACGTCTTGCGTGGCAGAGATTTTTTTGAAAAATTCAATTTTTTCTTTTAATTTTTCGGGGGTTTCCACGTTAATCGTTACGGCAAATCTTTGCGGTTTGGCAATATGGTTTTTATAAGAAATGCTGGGCAAGTAGGCCGGGTCATACTGAATGGCCATAACGGCTTTGTCCAAAATGTCCGAAAGTTCCTGTTTGGTGGGGGCGGAGAAGGTTAAAACGTCGCCTTGAATTTTCTCGCCCGGCACATGCAGGGTGTAAGAATTACTGCTGGTCATATTTACTTGCTCCTGTTTAGTAGGGGTTGCACCGGCCGCACAAACTTCGGGTTGCGCGGGTTGAATTAAAGAATCGTTCATTTCTTCCATAGCCACATGGAAGTTCGTTCCGCCGAAACCGAACGCGGAAACGTTGGCGCGGCGGATTTTGCCCGCAGGCCATTCTTGCGTTTTGGTAATTACGCGGAAAGGGCAGGTGGCCCAATCCACAATCGGGTTCGGGGTTTCAAAATTGATAGACGGCGGCAACACCTTATTATATAAAGCTAACGAGGTTTTAATTAATGCCGCAATACCGGCCGCCGCTTTGGCATGGCCGATTTGGCTTTTTACACTGCCCAAACCAATCGTGCCCGGTTTGGCATACGGGGCGAAAATTTCGTTTAAGGCGTTCAGCTCCGTGGCGTCCCCCACGCGGGTACCCGTACCGTGGGCTTCCAATAAACCCACTTCGCCGGGGTTGTAATCCACTTGTTCAAAGGCTTTTTCTACGGCTAATTTTTGGCCTTTGGGGTTGGGGGCGGTAATGCCTTTGCCTTTACCGTCGGAAGACGCACCCACGGCGCGGATAACGGCATAAATGCGGTCGCCGTCTTTTACGGCATCGGACAGGCGTTTCAAAATAACCATACCGGCGCCTTCCGCCATAACGAAACCGTTGGCGCGGGCATCAAACGGATAAGAGCCCGTTTCCGACAGCGCACCGATTTTGCAGAATTTGATAAACGCGGAAGGGGACATCATCTGGTCCACACCGCCGGCAATCGCCATATCAAAATTGCCCATGCGCAGCCCATTGACGGCTTGGTCAATAGCGGCCAAAGAGGTGGCGCAAGCGGCGTCCACCGCAAAGTTGGTACCGTGCAAATCAAACACGTTGGCTACACGGCCCGGGATGACGTTGGCTAATTCGCCCGGCATAGAGTCTTCGTTAATCGGGGTGAAATGTTCCCGCACGCCTTCGTCCATTTCGTCAATCATTTTTTGGGCGTCCGCCGGGGCTAAATGTTTGTAAGTGGGAGTATTTTTCAAAATTTCATACAAGAACGGGCGGTTCAGGCGGGTGTTGGACATTTCGTTCTTCATACCGCCCATAGAGTTGCCGATAATGACCGCCGTGCGGTTATGGTCATAGGCTTTTTTATCGTAGCCGGCATCTTCCAACGCCATGCGGGTAGTTTCTATGGCCAGGTGTTGCACGGTATCCATCTGCTTGGCAATTTGCGGAGGAATACGATATTTAATGGAATTAAATTTGAAAGACTGGGGAATAAAACCGCCGATTTTGGAATACGTCTTGTCTTCGGCTTTGTGGTCAGGGCTGTAAAAAAGGTTATAGTCCCAGTAGGACTTGGGGATTTCGGTAATGCAGTTTTTACCTTCTTGAATGTTCGTCCAGAATTCGTCTTTGTTCAACGCTCCGGGCATAATGGCGCCTATGCCTACAATGGCGATAGGTTCTAATTTTTTATTTTTCATTTGGTCTCCTAATCAATGGTTCCCACAAAATACTATATAGGTATATGATATTAAATTTTGGGGGTCCAAAACAAATTAAGAGCCATTTTTTGCAACCGTTGTGCGGCAAAATCTAACTTGCCGTATTAAAATTTATGTTTTCAAAAGCGCAAAATGCGCGCGCGTTTTGTTGTTTTTGAACGCTTGCCCGCCTGCCAAAAAGGTTGTTGTTCAAAAAGAAACCCCGCCGGAAAGCGGGGCTTTTATAAAAACAGCGGCCGTTAGGCTTTCTTTTCTTCGTCCACTTTCATATTTTCCAATTCTTCAATCAGGCTTAACAAAGTGGGCTGCAGTTTGGTCACATATTCTTGTTCAAAGGTAGCCAAACGCTGTTCCAGGCGGGCCATTTGTTTGGCCATTTCGGCCATATTTTTTTCGTCCGCGGTGTTCATTTCTTCCAAGCGGTAATGCAAATCTTTCACCTTTTCTTTTAAGTCCGCCATTTCCAAAGCGGAAGTGTTTTGCAAAGAGCTTAAAATAGAGGCACGCGGGGAAAAAGCCGACGGCTTGGAAACCGTCATCATGGTTAAATCTTCCACGGGGGAATCAAAATCCGTTTCATTCGCCAAAGCGGCGCGGTATTTTGCCGTAAACCAAAACAGCAAAACAAAGCTAACCACAAACCCGGCAGACCATAAAATTAATGTGTTTTCCATAAGTACATATATCATATCATATTTTACCGGTTGCTTTGAGTCTTTTTTATTTGCGGATTACCACAAAACAGGCCGCAAAAATAAGTGCATACAACGCAACCGAGGCGCAACTGCGCGCGAGCCCGTCAAAACCGGGCCCCCACAAAAACACCGCACCCGCCAACAACAGGCAGGCAACCACATTGATTGGGCTAAATTTTAATTTCATACCTTATCCTATTTAATAACCGTACCCGTTTGCCCGGTTTGATAGTACACAATGCGGATTTCCACATTTTTGGCTTTGGCCAGGCGCACGGCGTCCGGGTGCAATACACTGGCCCCGTTTAAGGCCAGTTTATACATTTCGTCAAAATCCAGCACTTCATAGCGTTGTGCTTTTACATCTTTATTGGGGTCGGCCGAATAAACGCCGTCCACATCTTTGACCATTTCCACATGGTCGGCCCCCAACTGGGCGGCCAAAAACACGGCGGACACATCACTCCCCCCGCGTTTTAAGGTGGTAATTTCCTTATTTTCCCCAATGCCCTGGAACCCCGCCACAATGGGCACGTTGCCGTGTTCAATTTCGCGGGCGAGCCTATCCCCGCGCAACGTCAAAATATCGGCCCCGGTGTGCGTGCAAGTGGTAATCAGGCCGATTTGGCTGCCCGTTAAAGATACCGCCGGAACGCCCACCGCCCTTAACGCGATAGACAAAAGCGCCACGCTTACGCGCTCGCCGGTGGTAATCAGCATATCTAGTTCACGCTTTTCCGGGTTGGGGGTAATGCTGTACGCATGGTCCAAAAGTACATCCGTTAAATTGCCGTTGGCGGAAGCTACCACCACCGGGATAAACCCCGCCGCATAGCGGGCTTTAATCAAGCCGGCGGCCTGGAGCAGTTTTTCTTTATTGGCCAGCGTATTGCCGCCGAATTTCATAATACAAATATGGTGCATAAAAAAATCCTTTTTTTATTATAGCAAAGTAAAAGCCGCCCGGACGGCCGGGCTTTTTTTGGGTTAGCACCTTTACACCTGCATTTCAAAGAGTTATGATTATTTTAGCAGGAGGTTTTATGGTAAAAAAATTAGTTCTTTTACGCCACGGGCAAAGTGAATGGAATTTGGAAAACCGCTTTACCGGGTGGACGGATGTAGACTTAACCGCCAAAGGCCGGGAAGAAGCCTTTGCCGCCGGGAAACTGATGTTAAAGTCCGGCTTGGTATTTGATAAGGCGTTTACTTCTTACTTAACCCGCGCGATTAAAACCTTAAATTTAGCGTTGGAAGCCATGGACCAGTTATGGCTCCCGGTAGAAAAAACCTGGCGCTTAAATGAAAAACATTACGGCGCTTTGCAAGGCTTAAACAAGGCCGATACGGCCGCCAAATACGGTGCCGAACAGGTGCTTTTATGGCGCCGCGCCTATGACGTGCGCCCGCCCGCATTGACGGCGGACGACCCGCGCCACCCGCGTTTTGAAGCGCGCTACCGGGGTATTGCGGAAGGGACACTGCCGGCGACGGAATCCCTGAAAGACTGCATTGGGCGGTTAATCCCGTATTGGGAAAATACCATTGTGCCCGCCTTAACGCAAAACGACCGCATTTTAATCGCCGCACACGGCAACAGCCTGCGGGGCGTTGTCAAAATACTTAAAAACATCCCGGACGACAAAATCGTGGGGCTGAATATCCCCACCGGGGCGCCCTATGTGTTTGAGTTGGATGAAGACTTAAACCTGATAAAAGATTATTATTTGGGTGACCCGGACGAAATCGCCCGCCGCGCGCAAGCGGTGGCGGACCAAGCCAAAGCCAAATAATCCGTACGCAAAGCTACCAGCAAAAAGCGCCGCCCGGAAAAATTCCCGGCGGCGCAATTTTTATGTCCGTAAAAAACTTAATTCCAATCTTTGCGCAGTTTTTTAATGGCTTTTTTAAGTTCCGGCTTTAGGGCGGGGTCCACCAAATCAATAAACAGTTTGCCGTCTAAATGGTCCACCTCGTGCTGGAACGCCTTGGCTAACAGGCCGCGCCCGCGAATGGTTTGTTCTTGTCCGTTTTCGTCCAAGCAAGTAATAGTCACGTCCGTCGCGCGCACCACTTCCGCCCATAAACCGGGCAGAGAAAGGCAGCCTTCTTCTTCCAACTTACTGCCCTGTTTGGCAATAATCTGCGGGTTGATAATGACGTAGCGTTTGTAGGCGTTTTCGTCTTTTTTGGTAGGAGCGGGCAGTAAAATAACCGCCAAACGGTACGGCAGGCCGATTTGGTTGGCCGCCAAACCCACACCGCGCACGGCCAGGCAGGTTTCTTCCATATCCTTTAACAGCATAGGCAACTGCGGGGCCAGTTGGTTGTAATCAACCGGTTTTAATTTTTGGCGCAAAATATCGTCGCCGTATTTTACAATTTTAAGTATGGCCATACTTCTATTTTATCATATTGGGGAACGCCCGTTTAAGGCCGCGGCTTAAAATGCGCCAAAACATCTTGCGGCATTTGAAGTTGGGCCAGTTCGTCCATAAATTCCGGCTTGAAAGTTTGGGCCAACGCGGCTAAAATTTGCAAATGCCGCTGGAAAAATTCCGGCTTGGACGGAGATAAAAACAAAAACATCGCTTTGATGGCGTGGTGCGGATTAACCGGGTCCGGCAACGGGGTAGGAAATACCGCCAAAGCGGCCTTAAAATCCGCAATTTCCTCTAGCCGCGCGTGCGGAATGGACAGGCCGGTATCCAGGGTGGTGCTGATGCCTTCTTCCCGGCGCAGGACTTCCCGCAAAACTTCCTCCGGGCCTAAGGCAGGCTCCGCATGGCAAATCAGCTCCACCAACCGGCGGATGACCGCCTGCTTGGTCTGCCCCGGCGGCACAATGTATATTTGCGCGGGCGAAAGTAAGGCTCTTAAATCCAATGTATTTGTCTTTTTTGCTGGCATATTATTGAAATTTTATGCTACCAAATATCCCCCCGCATTGGCAAGCCGGGCAAAAAGCGTTTCCAGTACGCCCCAAAAAGATATAAAATAAAAATAAGATGTTAGATACTTTATATAATACCCTATCCGCGGGGCGCACGCCCGGCAAGCAAGATTTTAACGCCTCCAAAATGTTTTCTTTATTGGAAGACCCTTTTGGAATTTGGTGCTTTTTCCACGCGCCTAAAGAAGAATCCGTCAACGAAATCAACCGTTACGAAAACTTAAAAGTCCGCACGGACCGCAACGCGCGCGACGCGTGGATTAAAGAAGAATTCCCGGATGTGGTATTTATCAGCGGAGAAACCGACGCGGAGCGTTTCAAAAACACCTTAAAAGCCATGCTGGAAGGCAAAAACGCTATTGCCAACGCCGTTTTGTGGAACTTGCCCGATAACGTATACGGCAGTATCAACCTGCTGGTAAAAGACGGCGGCGCCAAAAGCAAGCTGGGGAATTTTTATTATCATATTTTTCAATTTAAGCGCGCCCATGACCTTAAAGAACATTACGCCCTGCAAGTAAGTTTATTAAACCGCATTTTGGGTTGCGTGCAGGGGTTCACGCCGTACAATACGCGCGTTTTTCTAAAAGATAAAACGGTGGATGTGGACTACCGCGACCACGAAGAACGCCTGGGGCAGGAACTGGCGTTCTGGCGCTTAATCCGCGACGGAAAAGCCCGCCCGGAAGCCCACAAACCGCCCAAAGCGGCCAACTCCCCCTGGCGCGTATATGCCAACAAAACGGTGGCGGCCGAAAAAAACCTGCTGATGTTGCCGGCCCTCAGCGCGGAAATGCGCCAAGCCCTTAAAATAAACGGTATGTTCACGACCGACGACGTCGCCCATGCGGATTTGGATTTCCTAAAAACTTTTTTAGACGAGCCTTACGCCTCGGACGCTTATTATAACTCGTTGGCGTACTTGCACAACAAGCCTGTTTTGCGCGAGGCCGGGCACTTTCCGCCCCCCCTTAAAAAGCGCAACTTGTATTTTGATTTTGAGGCCACGGAAACGTTCACCAAAAACAGCGTTTCGTTTGTTTACTTAATTGGTATTTGGGATAAAGAAGAAAACAAATACGTCAGTTTTGTAGCCAAAACGCCGGAAGAAGAAATCAAAATTTTTGAACAATTTTACGATTATGTAAAAGATTTTGAAAACACCGCCCTGTACCATTGGACGGAATACGAAGTGAAAAAAATGCGCAATTTGGCCCACACCCACCCGCAAGATGCGGACAAGTTAAACGCCTTATGCCAAATCTGCTACGACTTAAAAGTAGCCGTCAATAAACAGTTTTATTTGCCGGCGCCCAGTTTTTCCTTAAAAGCGGCGGCCCCGGCGTTCGGGTTCCACTGGCGGCAGGACGATTGCGGCGCCATGGACAGCATGGTTTATTTTACCAACTGGCTGAAAACCGGCAACGACGACTTACTTAAAAAGGTGCTGATGTATAACGAAGACGATTGTGTGGCCATGTTGTATTTGGAAGACAAACTAAAAACAGCAGAAGTATTGGATTTTAAGCATGAAAAAAGAACTCCAAACGCTTAAACTGGCGTTAGAAACCGCCGGGCGCGCCGTACGGCGGCGCTTCGGCAAAGTGGGCTACCGCCTGAAAGGGGAAGCCAACTTGGTCACGGATGCGGACTTAGCCAGCCAAAAGGCCGTTATCGGCGTGATTAAAAAGGCGTTCCCGGAGCATGATTTTTGGGGCGAAGAAAACGCCCGCAAAAAAACCGGCTCCCCTTATACCTGGGTGGTGGACCCCATTGACGGCACCACCAACTTTGCGCATACCTTCCCGCAGTGCAGTATTTCTATTGCGCTTTTTTATAAAAACCAAGTGGTAGCCGGCGGCGTGTATAACGCCATTACGGACGAAATGTTCCTGGCCGCCAAAGGCAAAGGGGCCACCTTAAACGGCAAAAAAATTCACGTTTCCAAAGTAAAAAAACTGCACGAGGCCCTGCTGGTGACGGGCTTTCCGTACAACCGCAAAGAAATTATGCCGGAACTTTTGGCCCGCTTTGAACGCTTTTTATGCGCCTGCCACGACGTGCGCCGCCTGGGCTCCGCCGCGCTGGATTTGTGTTGGGTGGCGGCCGGGCGTTTGGACGGCTACTGGGAGCAAAACCTAAACCCGTGGGACGTGGCCGCCGGAACGCTTATTTTAACCGAGGCAGGCGGCAAAGTGACCGATTTTTCCGGCAAGAAATACGCCAAAATGGAAGATTTCGGCCGCACCATAGCCGCCTCCAACGGGGCTATTCAAAAAGAATTATTAAGCCATTTGTAAGCGTAGTCCGCTTTTTATTTACGCACACTCCGCCCGCCGAAACCGGGCGGATTTTTTTATTTCCCAACGCCCCGGAATGTGTGATATAATTTATTGTTAGCTGATGTTTTTGCACACTTAGATAAAGGGGTTTACACCATGGCTATTAAAGTAATAAAACAATACAGCGTATTTTTGATGAACGAACCGGGCGCACTTAAAAAATTTGCCGAACTTTTTGTGCAGGAAAAAGTAAACATTATTGCCATTTCGCAAGACGTCCGTTATGATGCCGCCGTTGTGCGTATTGCCGTAAAATATAACGAAGAAATCAGCCACGCACTTACTAAAGCCGGGTTTACCAGTGTAAAGACGGACGCTATCTGCCTGGAAACCGAAGACCGCGAGGGCATTGCCCGCGATATTGGGGACGTGCTGTTTAAGCAAGGCATTAACATTACCACCATTTACGGGGCCTCCACAGAAAAGGGAATGAGCCGTTGGATTGTGGTAGTCAGCGATATTACCAAAGCCCTCAATGCGTTGGAATCCAGCGGATTATTTAATTAAATTTTAACGCAGATTACTTAATTAATTTTTAGCCAGGATAGCCCAAAAAAGCCCCGCATTTTACGGGGCTTTTTCTTTTATCAAATGACTTAACGCAACCTCAACCGGGCCGCTTTCAGCTCTTGTTTCCACGCTTTGCGCGCCAGCTTGTATTTGCGCTCCGCCGCGCCGGAAAGCAAATCTTCCACCTGTTGGGCCTTTATCTCCGGCCAGCGGGCTTCTTCCTGCGCCAACTTTTGGTTCCAGCGGTCCAAATTGGCCTGTTCCTCTGCCAGGCGCGCTTTCATACCCGCCAGGCCCTTATCCATTCCCTCACTTACCACCGCGTACAACTGCGCTTTAACGGCCGGTTTTTCTTGGGCGGATGCCTTGCGGTATTTTTTGACTAATTTGCGGATTTGCTTGCGCCGCTTTTTGAACGCTTTTTTGGCTTGGCGGCGGCTTTCAAACACCGCCTGCGGGGCCGTTTGGGCCGGGGCTTGGGCCTTGGGGGCGCTGTCCGCCGGTAAACTGCACTCGGCCGGGGCGCCGCCGTCCGCCTCTTTTAATTCCTGGGCAAACAGCGTGCCTGCAAAACCCAACAAAACCACCGCCAAAAAAGCGTTTTTCATAAAACCGCTCCTAATCTAAAGACGTATCATGCACGCCCGCTTCGGCAAAGCCTTTGGCGCGCAACTTGCAGGAATCACAATGCCCGCACGGTTTTTTGCCGCCGGCATAACAACTCCACGTCAGTTCAAACGGTACTTTTAATTTGGCCCCCAAACGCACAATATCCGTTTTGGATAAATCCATCAGCGGGGCCAGAACTTCTATGCCTTCCCGCACGCCGCGTTTGGTGCCCCGGTTTAACGCCTCGCCCGCCGCCTTAAAAAAAGCAGGGGTGCAATCCGGGTAGCCGGAAAAATCCACCGCGTTGGGGCCGGCAATAATGGCATCGGCTTCCACCGCGTCCAACAGGGAGCCCGCAATAGACAAGAACATCAGGTTGCGGCCCGGCACATACGTTGACGGAATCCCCTCTTTCGGGATGTCCTCCAACGCCACATCCGGCAGTTTTTGGTTTTTATCCACCAAAGAACAGCAGGAAAGCCACGGCAAATTCAGCGTAATCAAATGGTGTTTAACGCCCAAATTGCGGGTAATCATCTGCGCGGCTAAAACCTCTCTGTCATGGCGTTGCCCGTAAGAAACGGTCAAGGCTTCACATTCGTAGCCTTTATCCAACGCCCAATACAAACAGGTGGTAGAATCCAACCCGCCGGAAAAAAGCACAATGGCTTTTTTCTTGCGTCTGCCCGCAAGCGGAATTTTAGTAATATCCGCGGCCGGCTTGGGGGCAACCTCCCGCTCCTGCGCCACGGCGTTTTGCTCGGCCGGGGCCTGGGGTTCCTGCAAAATCTGGTCCACCGGGTCCAAAACCGGAGCCAGCGTTTCCCGGGTTTCTGCCGGGCGGAGCGGCCTTTCCGATTTTTGGAAGGTTTCCATTAATTCTTTTTCTTCTTCTTTTACGGTTTTCAAAAATCCGCTGAAAAAGCCCCTCAATTTACTGCTGCTCTTGGTAGAAGTAGCGGCGGAGTCTTCCTTCGGCGTCTGCGGCTGGTTGACCGCATCCAAAGACGGCATTACTACCGCATCTTCCGGGGCGACCTCGGCGGCGTTCTGTTGCCCGTAGGCAAAACAGGCGGCATAGTCTTCGCCCTCTGCAAATTGGAAAGTAGGAATAATAGGTAGTCCGTTTACACGCAAAGCAATCGCCGCGTCTTCCTTGGCGGTTTTGGGGCCGTGTTTGATAAACTCCACATACCGCAACGTATTTTTTACATCATTTACGGCCAGTTCGGCATTACCGAAGCCCTGTAAAAAATCTTTTAAGGCACTAACGCACAAAAAATCTTCGGCATCATCTTTATTGGCAAACAACGCACTGGGCACCAAAAGCACATCCCGGCTGAGCCCTTTTAACAAAGCCGCCAATTCATAAAAGTTGCAAAACCCGCCCATAAAAATTTGGCTGGCTTGCCGCGCGCCGAACAGCGCCTTTGTGCCGGCGGTCGTCACCACCAAAGCCGGGGTGCCGGCATCCGCCTTGGAAGCCGCATACGGGGAGTTGTCTTCATGGGCAAAGCCTTGCGGGAAGTCCAATTCGGAATAGACGGTAAACTGCGGGTTTTTCTCCTTAAACGCTACCGCTTTGGATACATCTTCAAATACCCGCACATCCCGCTTGCCGCGTTGCAACAGTTGGCAAATGGTGGTAGCACTGCGCAGTACATCCACTACCACAATGTTATCCGTCCAAACCTTACATTCTTCTTTGGTTTTAGCTATTAGTACGTTCATTCAAAATCCCCAATACTTCAAAATCTTCAATGGCTTTTTGGTCTTGCGGAGTTAAATTATCCACATATTTAATGGCGTAAATAATTAACGTCACTTTCGGTACGGAAGCGCCGTCTTCCGCGCTGTTATACTGCCCCAAAAACATGGCATCCGCCCCTTTGGAAGCTACAAATTTTTTGCCCCGCTCTATGCCGCGGCGCAGGGAATCGCGGTCCGGGTCCACATTTTTAATGCGCAGTAAGCCCAAATTGCCGTACGGACGGGTGATTTGGTCCCGGCCGGAAACCACTTCCACCTTTTGGGTTTTATTCGCCGGGAAATCCGGCCCTATGGGTATCCAATCCATATTCACATGGTTATCCAGCGTAGCGCAACCGCACAACACCGCGGCAAGCGCACCTAAAAAAAGACTTTTTTTCATACTATTTCCCCTTTTATTTATTGGCGGCCAACTGCCCGCAGGCGGCCAGAACGTCGTTGCCCATACTTTTGCGGATAGTGACCCCGATGCCCATGGCCTTTACGGCGGCGGCAAAATCTTTTACCACTTTATCATCCGTCTTCATACCGCGGCCCAAATTGCAGGCAATCAGATTGACATGGATCAAGTAATTGTCTTTAATGCCGTAAATCCATTTGGCCAGTTTACGGATATGCTCCGGCCGGCTGTTGACGTTTTCCAAAACGGCATATTCCAAAAATACTTGGCGGCCCGTCATGGCGATATATTCTTCCACCGCTTTTTGCAATTCTTCCAAATTAAAACGGCGGTTGACGGGCATTAATTTACTGCGTTCTGCGTCGTCGGCATTATGCAAGGAAACCGCCAAATTGGCCTGCGGCAAATCCACCGCCAGCTTGTGCAGTTTATCGGCAATGCCGGCCGTAGAAATGGAAATATGCCGCGCGCCGATATTCAAATAATCCGGGTTGGATAACGTCTGCGCCGCTTTTACCACATTTAAGTAATTGAGTAGCGGCTCCCCCATGCCCATAAATACCACGCTGGAAATCCGCTCGCCCAGTTTTTCTTTGCGCACATATTGGTACCACATTAAAACTTGGTCGGCAATTTCTTCATCCGTCAAATCCCGGCGGAAACCCATTTTGCCCGTACTGCAAAAAGAACAGTGGAGAGGACACCCCACCTGGCTGGAAACGCACACGCTCCAAGTATCCTGCGGTTTGAGCAGTACGGTTTCTATTTGGCGGCCGTCTTGCAGGGTGAGCAGGGCTTTGGCGGCTTTATCCGCCTTGGAAAACACCATTTTGCTTACTTTGAAACTTAAAATGGGGTATTTTTTAGCCAAATCCTGGCGGATTTGCGCCGGCAGAGAGGTGGCCTCCTCCCAAGACGTAATACCGTGTTTATAGACGGCATCCCTTACTTGGGCGATACGGAAATTCGGCAATCCGGCCGATTTTATATATTCTTTGACAGATTCAAAATTCATGGGTTTCTTTCCTATTATAGGGTTTCTATCTATTTTAGCATTTTAGAGCCGTAAAATCAGTTTAGAAGCCTTTATTTTATATTAGTTTTGCCGGAAAGATGAAAAAAAGGCTTTATTTTAGTATAATACCTGCACGATGACCCAAGAAATTAAATTTAGCACAGCCGGTTTTAGAACCATTACCGCGGACGGAATGACTGCCCAATCCGTCCAGCGTTTAGCTTACGGGATTTCCGAACATATTTTGGAACATCCTTTTTACGGATTTGAAGGTACAGGTTATAAAAAACACTGCCAGGACCGGGGCAAAAAGCCCAAAAAACCGCTCGTATTTATCGGGCACGATACCCGCTTTTTATCCCGCCAGTTTGCGGCCGTAGCGGCCAATGCCCTGGTGCAGAGCGGGATTACCGTTCAGTTGGCGGAACTGCCCCTTCCTACCCCGGTAGCGGAATGGACTGTATTAAACGAATGTGCCGTCGGGGCCATCGTAGTCACCGGCAGTGAAAGCGAATACTATGTAAACGGGATTAAGTGGATTTCTTATTACGGCGGTATTGCCAATAACGAAATCGTCAGCGATATTGAACGCCGTATTCCCTCCCCCTCTGCCCAAATTTTGAAGGCCTCCTCCACGGAGTTTAATTACATCAACGCCGCCGCCTGCATTACCAAGGATTTACGCAAGGATTATATTGCCCACTTGGAAAAACTGCTGGACGTAAAGGCGCTGAAAAAATCCAAACTTAAAATTGCGGTGGACCCGCTGTTCGGCACGGCTAAAAACTATTTCCGCCCGGTGCTGGAAAAATACGGCATTACCGTAGAAGGCATCCACGAAAATACGGATGTGTTGTTCGGCGGTAAGGTGCCCAACGCCGGCCCGGTCAGCTTGGAAGAGCTTAAAAAACTGGTGACTTCCAAAAAAATGCACTTGGGGATTGCCTGCAACCCGGATTGCGATAAATTCGGCATTATTGATGCGGACGGCACTTGGGTTTCCCCCAACGAAATTATCCCCATGCTCTTAGACCACATTGTGCGCAACAAACAAAAAAAGGGCCGCGTATGCCGCAGTGTAATTACATCCAACCTGTTTGACCAGGTAGCCAAAGCCCACGGGCTAATGCTACGCGAAACCCCGGTAGGGTTTAAGTACATTACGGAACTGATGACCACCGGACAGTATTTAATGGGTATGGAAGAATCCGGCGGGATTGCGCTGGCAAACCATATTCCCGATAAAGACGGCCTGCTCGCCTGCTTTTTAATTGTGGATATGTTGGCCGTAGAAGGCAAAACCTTAAAACAGTTGCGCAACGCTTTTTATAAAAAATACAAACCGTTGTATGACCAAAAAGTAAGTATGCCCAAAACGGAAACGGAAATTAACCGTATTATGGAGCGGTTGGATATAAAACCGCCGCTTTCCATTAATAAAACTTCCGTTTGGCGTATTGACTCCACGGACGGATTTAAGTTTATTCTGAAAGGCGGCAGTTGGTTGGCCATCCGTCCGTCCAGTACCGAGCGGCTCATCCGTTTGTATGCAGAATCCCCGGATGAAAAAATACCCGCCGCTTTGATTAAAGAAGGCAAAAAAATTATAGACAGCATTATATAACCCCGGTTGTTCCTAAGCAACCGGAGGGGGTGAAAATGACTCGTATAAAAAAAATTACAGCCAGAGAAATTTTAGATTCCCGCGGCTTCCCCACGGTTGCGGCAGATGTGTATTTAGATGACGGCACCGTAGGTACCGCGGCCGTGCCCAGCGGCGCTTCCACCGGCTCGCACGAAGCGTTGGAACTGCGTGACGGCGGCGCGCGCTACAACGGCAAAGGCGTATTAAAAGCCGTGGCCAATGTGGATAAAATTTCCCAGCATTTGGCCGGTATGAACCCGTTTGACATCCGCCTGATTGACGACAGCCTGATTGCCATGGACGGCACGGAAAACAAAAGCAATTTGGGTGCCAATGCCATGTTGGCGGTTTCCATGGCGGTTTTGCGGGCCGGGTGTCACCAAGCCAAACTGCCGCTTTACGAACATCTGCGCCGCGTGTATGAACTGCCCGCCGAGGGCTATTTGTTGCCTACCCCCATGCTCAACATTATTAACGGCGGCAAACATGCGGATTCCGGCCTGGACGTGCAGGAATTTATGATTGTGCCCCAACACGCGCCCAACTTTAGCGAGGCCCTGCGCGCCGCGTGCGAAACGTACCACGCCTTAAAAACCCTGCTCAAAGAACAAGGCATGGTTATTGCCGTGGGGGACGAGGGCGGATTTGCACCGAAAATTGCCAAGCACGAGGACGTTTTCAAAACCATTTTGAGCGCCGCCCAAAAAGCGGGCCACCCGGATATGGCCCTGGCCACGGATTGCGCCGCCAGCGAATTTTACAAAGACGGGCAGTATCACTTTGAAAAATCCGCCTATACTTCCGCCCAAATGACGGATATTTATGCCCATTGGTGCCAAAACTATCCGCTCGTTTCCATAGAAGACCCCTTGCAAGAGGACGATTGGGCCGGGTGGCAGCACATTACGCAAAAACTGGGCAGTAAAATCAACCTGGTAGGGGATGACTTGTTCGTCACCAACCCGGCACGCTTGCAAAAAGGCATTGAACAAAAAGCGGCCAACTCTATTTTAATCAAGCTCAACCAAATCGGTACGGTTTCGGAAACGGTGGACGTGATGTTAAAGGCCCACCAAGCCGGCTACTCTACCATTGTTTCCCACCGCTCCGGCGAAACGGAAGACAGCTTTATTGCCGATTTGGCCGTAGCCACCAACGCAGGCGCTATTAAAACCGGCGCACCGGCCCGCGCGGAACGGACCGCCAAATACAACCGCTTACTGCAAATAGAGGCGGAATTGGGTGCCAAAGCGGCTTACGCCAAGGACAACGTGTTTAAGAAATGATTTCCCGCCGCGCTAAAACACCTATCCAACAACAAAAAAAGAAACTACTGCTGTGGTGCATCAGCATTGCAGCAGTGGTTTTGGTTATTTTCGGCGGAAGTTTTTTCAATTTAGTACACAATAAACTGGAATTAAAAAAACTTAACAAACAAACCGTCCAACTGGAAAAAGACTTTCAGGCGCTCTCGGCGGAGTTGGAGCTGTTGCAAAAACAAGACCCGGTTTATTTAGAAAAACTGGCCCGCACCCGCTACCACATGACAAAACCCGGGGAAACGGAATTCCGTTTTCAGCCGGAAAAATGAGGATTTTATGAATATAGAAGTAATCCATTTAGGCCCCATGGCAAACTGCACCTACCTGGTGACACAAGACGAAAACGCCCTGCTGATTGACCCCGCCTGGGATATGAACGCCCTGGAGCAAACCTTAAAAGCCAAAAAGCTAAACCTATTGGCCGTATTGTTTACCCACGGACACTTTGACCACGTCAAAACCGCCGAAACATTACTAAAGGCCCACGGTTTGCGTGCTTATATAGAAGAAAACGACGTGCTGTTAAGCGGCTTGCCCGGAGAGGTATTGCAACCCTACCGCGGGGAGCAAAACCTGCAAATCGGGCCGTTTAAGGTGCATATTATCCCCACGCCGGGCCATACGGCAGGCGGCGTGTGCATTTTAATCGGGGATGCCCTTTTTACCGGGGATACCCTTTTCCCGGGGGCGTGCGGCCGGGTGGACTTGCCGTCTTCCGACCCGCGCGAAATGCGCAAAAGTTTGTACCGGCTTTCCCAACTGCCGGACGATACCCAAATTTTTGCCGGGCACAGCTACGGGGGCAAATCGGGCTCGTTCATCAGCTATGAACGCCAAACAAACCCCTTTATGCGTAATGCCATTAAAGATAAGGATATTTTATAATGCACCCCATATTACTGAAAATAGGCTCTTTTGAACTGGCCAGCTACGGCGTGATGACCGCGCTGGGCTATGCGGCGGCCTCGTGGTATTTGGTACGCCGTTTACAAGCGGTTAAGTTGGATAAAGACACTTTTTGGAACATTATTTTTATCGCTTTTTTAGGGGCGTTAATCGGCAGTAAACTGCTTTACATTATTCTTTCGTGGCCGCTGCTGGGCGATACGTTTACCGCTAAAATAGCCAATATCTTCCAAAATTTCCGCTATGGGTTTGTGTTTTTCGGCGGGATGATTTTGTCTGTGGCGTCTTTATATGCGTACCTGAAAAAGAAACGCCTGCCCATTTTGCCGACGGCGGATTTCCTAATTACGGCCCTGCCGCTCGGGCATGCCCTGGGGCGCATTGGCTGTTTTTTGGCCGGGTGTTGCTACGGCAAACCCACCACGCTGCCGTGGGGCGTGGTATTTACCAACCCGGATACGCTAGTTCCCGTCCAATTACAGGGGGTGCCGCTTCATCCTACCCAACTGTACGAAACGGCGTGCAATTTGCTTTTGTTCTTTTATCTGCACAAGGCGTATCAAAAAAAACATACGGCGGGCAGTATTTTAATCCGCTACATTATCGGATACAGCGCTATCCGCTTTGTAATAGAATTTTTCCGCGGGGATTACCGCGGTGCATTTATTTTGGGGCTGTCGCCGTCACAAGCATTAGCGGTTTGCGCTGTGGTGCTTGCCGTGGCGGTGTATGCCCTGTTTATTAAGGAAACAAAACATGGCTGAAAAAAAGACTCTCATTTTTGACGGATATTCCCGCCGCTTGGATATTTATGTGTGCGACGAGCTGGAAACTTTCCCCCGCGCCTTGGTGCAACGGATGATTAAGGACGGCAAAGTGACCGTAAACGGCAAACAGGTAAAGCCTTCCTGGCCGCTTACGCCCGGCGAAAAAGTGGAAATTGAAATGCCCTCCGCCGCCAAAACCAAAATTCAACTGAAAGATTTGCTCATTCATGATGACGAAGACTTTTTTGTAATTGCCAAACCGGCCGGGTTGTTGGTTCACCCGCAAAGCCCGGTGTGGGAAACCAACCCGCAGGCGGTCTTTTCGTTTGAAGAAACACTGGTATCCGTCATTTTGGCTACTCCCCCCGCCGGGTTTGATACTTCCACCCCCCGCGCCGGGTTGGTACACCGTTTGGACCGCGAAACCAGCGGGGTCATGGTAATTGCCAAAAACGCGATTTTTCAAAACTGTATGACGGAACTTTTTGCCAACCGCCTAGTCCGCAAGACGTATTATTCTATTGCCTGCGGAGAAATCCCGGACGACGAGGGCGTGATTAATGTGCCTATCGGGCGTGTGGCGGGCGGAAAAATTAAAGCCTCCGATATGGGGCGCGAAGCCATTACGGAATACAAAGTATTGGAACGCAAAAACGGTTTTACCCGCGTGCAGTTGCACCCCATCACCGGGCGCACCAACCAGTTGCGCGTGCATTTAAGTTGGCTGGGCTACCCGGTACTGGGGGACTGGCTGTATAAAGGGGCCACGGCCGACAGGCTGATGCTCCACTCCCGCCGGGTGGAGTTCGCCCACCCGTATACTGGGGAGCCTTTACAGTTTGAAGCGCCTGTTCCGCCGGATTTTACCGCCGCGTGGGAACGGGTAAGTACCGCCAAAAACTAACATCTAAACCGCGCTGAAAAGTGCGGTTTTTTGTGCATAAAAATCCTCCGACGGAGGGCTAGCTCAAAATAACTATTTTTTTAGGTGGACGGATGCGCAGATAAAGAGTATCCTTTAATTAAGCAGTACCAAGGGGGGAAGCGGAGATATGGGGATATTTCCGCTGACAAACAGGGGGATATGTAAAAAGGAAATATCAGCTTAATCACAGGGGACAAACTAATATTTTCTTTTTGCGTAAGGGCTCCGCACACCGCGGAGCCCTTTTTTATTGTGTTTTTGAAACCCCCGCTTACCACCAACCACCAGCCGCCCGCCGTGGCCGTTCTTCCTTAGCGTTGCCGTTCGTGCTAGTACAAGAAAGAGTGTTGGTAGCATGATTTTTCAAATTTAAGATGATTTTGCGCCGCTAGTTTGGGCGACGTGTGGCTATATGCCACTCTAGCCCAAAGGGGGCGCAAAAGGGCTTAAATTTGGAAAATGGTTTGCCCACTTAATGCGAACGGGGAACAAAATGTTATTTTGTTCCCCGCGCATTGAAATTCTAGCTTACCAACAGTTGTTATCCACCTATTTATACATGGGGTAGAAATAAATCCCCATATACACCGGATTATCCACAAACCCCTCTACACCCTCTCTCATGGCCCAAAGTCCGGTGGGGTGTACCGTATAAATCTGCATGGCATCTTCGTACATCAAATTATGCGCTTTTTTATACATTTCCCGGCGTTTGGCGGGGTCCGTCTGCACCACGGCCGCTTCAATCAGCTTATCCACCTGCGGGTTTTTATACCCTTGCGCCAACGCATACCGGCCGTTGCTATGCAGGAACGGAAAATAAAAGTTGTGCGCATCCGCATAATCGGCCACCCAGCCGCGCGTCCACAACGGCATTTGGCGGTTGGCGGTTTTTTCCAAGAAAGATGCCCAAGTGACCCCGCGCAAATCTATCTTAAATTTAGGGTTCAGGCTTTCCACATTGCGTTTTAAGATTTCGCTGGCAATTTGGCGCATATCGCCGCTGGTGTTATACGTCATAGTCAGTTTGAAACCCGTATCCCACACTTTGCCGCCCCAGGCTTTTTTGAAATATTCGCGGGATTTTTCCAAATCAAAATGATACCGCTTAAAAGAATCGTCATAATCCATCAGCCCTTCGGGCGCGGGGCCGATAGCGCGCGTGCCGCGGCCCTCCATGGATTCTTTCAAAAAGGCATCATAATCAAACGCATATTCAAACGCCTTGCGCAAGTTTTTATCGGCAAAGAAATCCGCCGGAATCCCGTTGCCGTCCCATTTGCCGGAGCCGACATCCGGGTTGGCCTGCATATTTACATTCAGCGTAAAGAAAATAACCGGGTCCGTGCGTAAGCGGGGCAAGTTATCATATAACTTTACGCCCGGCTTGTCTTTGAGTTGGGAGATAAACTTAGGCGATATTTCCGCCACGTCCACATCTCCCGCCTCCAGCATTAAGCGCACGGTGCTGGGTTCTTCTACCGTCATTAAATGGATATTTTTAAGTTTTGGCGCGCCGGCCCAATACGTTTCGTTCGCGGCCAGTTGCAAACGGCGGCCCGCTATATTCCAACGCACCAACTTAAAAGGCCCGGTGCCGTTCATGGCGTTAAACAACGGGGAAGATTCTTTGGAAAAATTGTTAAACTGCTGCCAAGTTTCTTCCGTGCCGTCCCACGCGCCCGCTTGAACGGCCCACTCTTTGCTGACAACATAGCCCCACCGCGCCAAAATGGACAAAAACGGCGCAAACGGGCGTTTGAGCGTGATAACAATGTTATCCCCGTCTACACGCACTGCTTGGGCGGCATCCTTGTAAGAAACGGCAATTTTGCCTTTTTCGTCCCGCGTGGAGGAAACCCCCAAAATGGGCTCCAACAGCAGGCTGGACGGCCCGCCGGCTACATCCGAAAGTAAAAAGCGCAGTAAAGAATAGCGCACGTCTTCGGGCGTGAGTTCTTCGCCATGGTGAAAACGCACCCCCTTGCGAATGGGGAACGTATACGTTAAACCGTCTTTGGAAACGAGGCCGTTTTCCACACTGGGCACCTGGGTAGACAGGGAGGGCTCCAGCTGGGTCATGGACGAACCCTTAAATTTAAGCAAGGTATCGTATACATTTAACATCATGCCTTGCGTGACGCCGTCATACGAATACACCGGGTCCAGGGATTGCATTTCCCCTTTGTGGGCCACTAATAAAGTTTCTTTATCTTCTTTATGGGCGCAGGCGGCTAACAAAAGCCCCGCGCATAACACGACAAACAACCCTTTTTTCATTTTTTCCTCACGATATACGCCACACCGCGTTTACGGACTAGCCACGCGCGCGCAAATTCTTCCGCCGGATACGGGCGCACCACCTCTTGCGGTGTTGCCGCCGCGGGGTCCGCCGTCCATATACGGCCGTTTTCATATCCTGTCACTAATACCAAATGCCCGGCGGTGCTTTCAATCGCCGCGCCCGGCAATTCCCCCTTTTTATAGGAGATACTGGCCAGTGTCAGGCAGTTTTCATTCACAAACTGCGGCAGTTCAGCCAAAGACTCAAACCGCCGCACATAACTTTCCACCCCGTGCAAACCGGCACACGCGGTGTTAAAAATCCAATTCCCGTAAATACCCGGGGCGGGGTCAAACACTTCCCGCATAACCGTTTCCAGGGTTAAACGGGCCCCAAAATAGTTAAGCGCCATGGTCAGCGCGGTGGGGCTGCAAATGCGTTTTTTATCCTTATGGTTGATACACATTTGGGAAATCGGCTCCACTTGCGCGCGGAACGCCCCTTGCGGCAAATCCGTACAGGGCGCGGTCTGCCCGGCGCGCGTGGCACAGGCCGCCAGCAAAAGCACCTCCATATCCCCATACAGGCTGATACGGTAGCGGTAGCAATCCGCCGGGACGGACAGGGCCAACATATCCGTTTGCACCTGGGCAAACTCATCTTGCTGGGGCGGGAAACTGCTTTGAAAATCTTTAGAAAAAAGCCCCAACTTATAAAAATGGCTCCATTTCCCTTGGCGGCCTACTTGCGCTTCCAACAACAATAAACCGTCGGTTTGCGTGCGGTAGTTTACGCTTAATACCAGGCTATCAAACGCAAAAGGCGCCCGCATAATTTTAGACGTGACCGCCTTTACACCGTCCACCACCTGTACATTTTGCGTTTGTGCAGGAGAGTGAAACGTATTAAACACGGCGGATTGGTCCGTTTGTATAGTCATGCGCAGCACCTGAAAAGGAAATCGGGGCACCCGGGCTTGAACCGGGAACCTCTCGGTCCCAAACCGAGCGCTCTACCATTGAGCCATGCCCCGTACACTGTTTATATAGTACCAGTTTTTAACCTGCTTGCAAAGGGGCGCTTGAGGTGGGCGCACGCCCGGCAGGCCGCAAAAAAACCGCCCTAAAGGCGGCTTTATAAAATCTGGTTCCGGGACTAGGACTCGAACCTAGAATTAATGCTCCAGAGGCATCCGTGTTACCATTACACCATCCCGGATTAACATTAATATTTTAGCACATTTTTAGTAAAGAGTAAATTTTTCTTTTTCCCGCCCCAAGGCAAAATATATTTGTTATAATAATAGATATTGTTTTAGCGCCTATAGCTCAATTGGTTAGAGCAACCGACTCATAATCGGTGGGTTCCAGGTTCAAGTCCTGGTGGGCGCAGTAAAATTTGGGCTATCCCTTGCGGATAGCCTAATTTTTTGCCCAAGCGGGCAAACTGCTTTGCCCGCGCCCAGGACTTGAAAGCCGGAGCCTTATGCGAGTTTGAGTACGAGCCACGCGAGTACGAAAGGCGAGCATGGCGAGGCGGGGCCGCGAGCGGCGAGGGTCAACGAGCCGACTTGTGGCCAAGTTCCTGGTGGGCGCAGTTCTTAAAACCGCCTTTAGGGGCGGTTTTTTGCGCCCGAACGCACCAACTGCTTGGTGCGTGACAGGACTTGAAAGGCGCAGCGATGTTTTTATTGGCACAAACTGCTTTCTAAAAGCCAAAACCTTCTTACGCCGGATTTATCCCCCACCGGGCTAGCCAAAAGGCCGGGCTTATTAATATACTGTATATATGCGCAAAATCCTTTCTGTTTGTACCTTTTTATTACTTGTTATGCCGGGTTTATTAAATGCCCGGCAATACATTTCCGCGCCGGAACAAAATGTAGAAATCATCCAAACCATTACTATCCGCCCGGTAAACACCACCCCCAACCAGGCCGAACCCGCCGGAGGCCCGGCTGAAACCGCCGACGAAAACGCGGAGCCGGAAACCAAACCCAAAAAGAAGCCAAAAACCGCCAAAAAAGCCAAAACCGTCACCCAACCGGGTAAATTTGTGCCGTTTTTCCAACCGAGCATGGCCCAACAACCCGGCACTAACGAAGCCCAATATGACTATATTTTACCCACCGTTGCTCCTCGTGCCCACACGCACTTGGGCCGCCCTCAACTGGGCCGACCGCATAAACCCGCCAGGCCGGGCCGCCGCCCCAGAGGGCACGGCAGAGGGCCACTTCCACCGCCGCCGCCACCGGCCGTACAACCCGGGCGGGACCCGCGTTTAGATAACGCCCCCACCGGCATAAAACCCCTTTTGCCACCCATGCACCCGCCGGTGCCGGGCGGAAATTTTCGGCCATTTAACCCCGGGCAACCGCCCGCGCAGGGCCCCCTTTCCCCCACCCAACCGGGCAGAGGAACTTTCCCTGCTTATCCGCCTGCGCCGGGTATGGGGCCGCAGGGTTCCGCCCCAATTCCTCCCGCGCCGCCTATGCCCGCCGCCGGAGTGGGCCGCCCCTTGCGCTAATAAATTAAACGCGCCCCCTTTTGAAACCCCGCTCCGCACGCTAATTTAGGGCACCATAAAAAAACAGGCCCCTTTTTAAGGAGCCTGCTTTTGATACGGTAAATATCTATTCTAACGGCCTTAATAAGTGCAGTACCAACATGGCCTGGCGGTAATCGGTGCGTTCCTGCTCCGTAAATTCCTCATTTTGGGCCAGATAATCCGCCGCCGTTTTGCCGGCTTGGTCTTTGGCGGACGGGTCCGCCTTGGCACGCAGTAAAATATCCAACACCGCTTTTTGGTTGTGCGCCGCCGCCAACATCAGCGGCGTTTGGCCTTGCTTATCCGCCATATTCGGGTTGGCCCCGCCCTTTACCAATACCAGGGTAATAGAGTCATTGGGGTTAAACTCCGCCGCCCAAAACAACGGCGTTTGGCCGTCATTATCCGCCCGGTTGGGGTCTGCCCCCGCCGCCAACAGTTTTTCAATCGGTTGGGCCTCCTTGGCGTGGCGCGCCGCATAAAAAAGCGCCGTGTGGCCCTCATTATCGCCCACGTTTACATCTCCGGCGCGGGCAATCAGGCGGTCTGTTTCCCGCGTGTCGGCGCCGCTTTCCAAAGAGCGCATCAGCCGCGTGGCCCCGCGGGCATCCCGGCCGTCCGCCCAGTAGCGCATAAGCAACCCTGCGCCAAAAATCAACCCCACAACTAATAAAGGGATAAACCATTTTCTCATATTCAGTACCTCTTTATTTATTTTACCAATTTCTATAGGTCCGAATTTGATAAAATATAGATACTATCATTTACGAGGTTATTTATGCAGCAAACCAAAGAACACACCAAAGAACAGGGCAACGCCCTGCACGAAATTATCGCCCAACGCTATGCGGAAGTAAAAGAAATCCGCAACCTGGGCGTGGACCCCTACCCGGCCCGCTGCGAAAAAAAGCAATCCTGCCTGGAAGCTAAAAACGCCCCGGAAGGCACGGAAGTTGTCACCGCCGGGCGCATTATGCAGTTGCGCAGTATGGGTAAAGCCGCTTTTGCGCACTTGCGCGATTTTACGGGCCGCGTACAGTTGTATGTAGCCAAAGACAATTTGGGCGACGAAGCCTACCAATTTTTCAAAAAACATATTTCCGTGGGGGATTTTATTTCCGTCACCGGGCACCTGTTTGTCACTAAAACCGGCGAAAACACCATTAAAGCAACCAAAGTGACGCTGATTTCCAAAGCCATCCGCCCCATGCCGGAAAAATACCACGGCTTGCAAGATGTGGAAGTCCGCTTCCGCAAACGCCATTTGGATTTAATTGCCAACGAAGACGTAAAAGAAATTTTTATCAAACGCGCCAAAATTATTTCTTCTATCCGCAAAACTTTGGATAACAAAGGTTATTTGGAAGTAGAAACCCCCATTTTGAACCCGTCTTCCGGCGGGGCTATTGCGCGCCCGTTTGAAACGTACCACAACGCGCTCAAAATGCCGCTTTATTTGCGTATTGCGCTGGAACTGCACCACAAACGCTTGATTATGGGCGGTATGGACAAGATTTATGAAATCGGGCACATGTTCCGCAACGAAGGCATAGACACCACCCACAACCCGGAATTTACCATGATGGAAATGTACCAGGCGTACGGCGACGTAAACACCATGGCCGATTTGTTTGACGAAATTTTGGGCAACGCCGCCAAAGCGATTGGCGTGGAAAAAATCCATTTCCGCGGGTACGAAGTAGACCTGCGCCCGCCGTATAAACGCGTACACATTCCGCAAGCCTGGCAAGAAAAATTCGGCCGCGATATTCACGAAGTGTTAAACGGCCGCAAATTCAACCGCGCCAAGCTGGAAGAAGTCGCCCGCGAACAGGGCGTTAAATTCGGCCCGGACGATTCCGACTCCTCCATTTTTGACGAACTTTTTGAAGGCAAATTACTGGCCGAATACCACAACCCGGTAATTGCTATGGATTACCCCACCGCCGTCAGCCCGTTTGCCAAAACCAAACCCGGCGACCCGGAAATTGTGGAACGCTTTGAAGTGTTTGTAAACGGGCAGGAATTGGGCAACGCCTATACCGAGCTCAACGACCCGGCCGACCAGTTGCAACGCTTGAAAGACCAAGCCGCCGAAAAAGCCGCCGCCAAAGGCGAAGAAGCCAACAACGCCGATATTTTGGACGCGGACTATATTGAAGCCATGGAAAGCGGTATGCCGCCCACCGGCGGTATGGGCATTGGGATTGACCGTATTATTATGATGCTCACCGGCCAAGACTCCATCCGCGAAATCATCCTGTTCCCTACGCTAAAAAAACTGGATGAAGAAAAATAAATAACGCTTATTCGTAAATGAAAAATGAAAAGCCCCGGGGTTGTAAAGCCCCGGGGTTTTTGATAAATAGCTTTGCTTTTACTCTTGGGGTTGCACCCCTTACCCGCCTTACTTTTTTCATTGCAGAAAAAGACCCTGCGGGCCGCCTTGCAAAAAGGCTAGCCCCCGAGCCGCCGTCCGCAGGACA